>ERZ795030.5217-NODE-5217-length-12147-cov-3.782749_pt1 | contig 12147 bp, 9 predicted proteins | sample MGYA00375122_ERZ795030 | MGnify/ENA primary metagenome ERZ795030 (study PRJEB30165, sample SAMN05720146) | activated sludge metagenome | isolation source: anaerobic digester from wastewater treatment plant | place: Japan | collected 2015-04-20 ...
GACCGACCGCGCGCCTTGGCGCAGCGCGGTGCCGATGCAGTCGGCACCGGTGTCGCCGCCGCCGATGACGATGACGTCCTTGCCGGCCGCGAGGATCTGACCCTCCACCGGCTCGCCGAGCGCAGCACGGTTGCCCTGCGGGAGGTATTCCATGGCCTGGTGGATGCCGGCGAGGTGGCGCCCGGGCACGGGCAGGTCACGAGGCACGGTGGCCCCCACGGCGAGCACCACCGCGTCGTAGCGGGCCTGGAGTTGCTGCCCCGTGATGTCCGCGCCGACGGCGACCCCGCAGCGGAACCGCGTGCCCTCAGCCTCCATCTGCGAGATGCGCCGGTCGAGCACGGCCTTTTCCATCTTGAACTCGGGAATGCCGTAGCGCAGGAGTCCGCCCGGACGATCGGCCCGCTCGAAGACCGCGACGGTGTGCCCTGCGCGGGTGAGTTGCTGCGCCACGGCCAAACCGGCCGGCCCCGAACCCACGACGGCAACCGTCTTGCCGGACAGGCGTTCTGGCGGCTGAGGCACGACGGAGCCGGCCTCGAAGGCCCGCTCGATCGTCGTGACCTCGACCTGCTTGATGGTCACCGCAGGCTGGTTGATGCCCAAGACGCAGGCGGTCTCGCACGGAGCGGGACACAGCCGTCCGGTGAACTCGGGGAAGTTGTTCGTCGCGTGGAGGCGTTCGATGGCCTCGCGCCACTGCCCCTTCCACGCGAGGTCGTTCCACTCCGGGATGAGGTTGCCGAGCGGACATCCGTTGTGGCAGAACGGAATCCCGCAGTCCATGCAACGGCCAGCCTGACGGCGCAGTTGGTCGACGTCTTGGGGTTCGTAGACCTCACGCCAGTCCTTGATCCGGACCGGCACGGGGCGGCGGGCGGGCAACTCGCGCTCGCGAGTCGTGAGAAAGCCCTGGGGGTCAGCCATGGGAGGCCTCCATGATCCGGTTCCAGACTTCGGTGCCGTCGAGGTCCAGGCCTTCTGCCTGGGCTGCCTCGCGGACGTCGAGGACGAGTTGGTAGTCACGCGGGAGCACGAGCGTGAAGCGCCCTCGCGACTGCTCCCAGTCGTCGAGGAGCCGGGCCGCGACGGCCGATTCCGTCCACGCGCGGTGGGCTTCCAGCATGCCTCGGACGACGTCGATGTCGGCGTCGCGCAGGGGCATGAGGTCGACGAGCTCGGGGTTGACGAGTTCGGGCCGCAGGTCGAGGACATAGGCGACCCCGCCGGACATGCCGGCGGCGAAGTTGCGGCCGGTCGGCCCGAGGACGAGCACTCGCCCGCCGGTCATGTATTCGCACCCGTGGTCGCCGACGCCTTCGACGACCGCCGTCGCGCCGGAGTTGCGGACACAGAAGCGTTCGCCCGTGCGTCCGCGGAGGTAGATCTCCCCGCTCGTGGCGCCGTAGCCGATGACATTGCCGGCGATGACGTTGTCCTCGGCGACGATCGGCGACGCCTTGTCGGGGCGCACCACGACCCGTCCACCCGACAGGCCCTTGCCGACGTAGTCGTTGCTGTCACCGATGAGCGTGAGCGTCACGCCAGCGGGCAGGAACGCACCGAAGGACTGACCGCCGGACCCGGTGAGGGTGAGCTCGATCGTCCCGTCGGGCAAGCCGTGCGGGTGCGACTTGGTCACCGTGTGGCCCAGCATGGTGCCGACCGTGCGGTTGACGTTGCGCACGGGGCTCACCCCGCGGACCAGCTCTCCGTGCTCGATCGCCGGCGCGGCGATCTCCACGAGCGTGTTGTCGAGGGCTGCTCCGAGGCCGTGGTCCTGGGCGACGGACTGGTATGCCGTGCCGCCGGTCGGGTCGTCGACGGCGGCGAGGATCGGGCGCAGGTCGAGCCCGGAGGCCTTCCAGTGCTCGATCGCTGCGTCCGTCACGAGGGAGTCGACCTGCCCGATGGCTTCCTGCAGGGTGCGGAAACCGAGGGAGGCGAGCAGCTCGCGGACCTCCTCGGCGATGTATTCGAAGAAGGTCTCGACGAACTCCGGCTTGCCGGAGAAGCGAGCCCGGAGCTCGGGATTTTGGGTGGCAACACCGACGGGGCAGGTGTCGAGGTGACAGACCCGCATCATGATGCAGCCGCTGACGACCAAGGGGGCGGTGGCGAAGCCGAACTCCTCAGCACCGAGCAGCGCCGCGATGACGACGTCACGACCCGTCTTGAGCTGGCCATCGGTCTGGACGACGATGCGGTCGCGCAGACCGTTGAGGCGCAGCGTCTGCTGCGTCTCGGCCAGGCCGAGCTCCCACGGAGCACCGGCGTGCTTGAGCGACGTCAACGGCGAGGCGCCGGTGCCACCGTCGTGACCCGAGACGAGGACGACGTCGGCGTGCGCCTTGGACACGCCGGCCGCCACAGTGCCCACCCCAACCTCGGAGACGAGCTTGACGTGAATGCGCGCGCTCGGGTTGGCGTTCTTGAGGTCGTGGATCAGCTGCGCCAGATCCTCGATGGAGTAGATGTCGTGGTGCGGCGGCGGGCTGATCAGCCCGACGCCGGGCGTCGAGTGCCGGGTCTTGGCCACCCAGGGATAGACCTTCTTGCCCGGGAGCTGACCACCCTCACCCGGCTTGGCGCCCTGGGCCATCTTGATCTGGATGTCGTCGGACTCGGTGAGGTAAAGGCTCGTGACCCCGAAGCGACCGGACGCGACCTGCTTGATCGCCGATCGACGGGCCGGGTCGAGGAGCCGGTCGACGTCCTCGCCGCCTTCACCGGTGTTGGACTTGCCGCCGAGCCGGTTCATCGCGATGGCCAACGTCTCGTGCGCCTCACGGCTGATCGAGCCGTAACTCATCGCGCCCGTCTGAAACCGCGTGACGATCTCGCTGACCGGCTCGACCTCGTCGATCGAGATCGGCTCACGGCCGGTGACCGAGGCATCGGCGAAGGTGAATAACCCCCGCAACGTCATGAGCCGCTCGGACTGCTCGTCGACCCGCGCCGTGTATTGCTTGAAGATGTCGTAGCGACGCTGACGCGTCGAGTGCTGGAGTCGGAAGACCGTGTCGGGGTCGAACAGGTGCGGCTCACCCTCACGGCGCCACTGGTATTCGCCGCCGACCCACAGGGTGCGGTGCGCGGGGTGGACGCCTTCGAGCGGGTAGGCGACGGCGTGTCGGGCGGCGACTTCGTCGGCGATGACGTCGAGGCCGACTCCGCCGAGTTGGCTCACGGTGCCGGTGAAGTAGCGGTCGACGAGTTCCTGCGAGAGGCCGATCGCCTCGAAGACCTGGGCGCCGCAGTAGGAGGCGACCGTCGAGATGCCCATCTTGGACATGACCTTGAGGACGCCCTTGCCGAGCCCCTTGATGAGGTTGGCCACGGCCTTGTCGGCGGTCACTCCCGTCAGTGCCCCGGATCGGACGAGCTCTTCGACGCTCTCCATCGCGAGGTAGGGGTTGACCGCCGCGGCGCCGTAGCCGACGAGCAGTGCGACGTGGTGCACCTCGCGCACGTCACCAGCCTCGACGATGAGCCCGACCTGCGTGCGGGTCTTTTCCCGGATCAGGTGGTGGTGGACCGCCGAGGTGAGGAGCAAGGACGGGATCGGCGCGAGATCACGGCCCGAGTCACGGTCGGACAGGACGACGAAGCGCACACCGCGCGCGATCGCTCCGGAGACCTCGGCGCAGAGCACGTCGATCCGCGCGGCCATCGCCGACGCCCCACCGGACACGTCGTAGAGCCCGCGGACGACGTGGGTCGCATAGCCGGGAAGGTCGCCGTCGGCGTTGATGTGGACGATCTTCGCCAACTCGTCGTTGTCGATGACCGGGAACTTCACGATGACCTTGCGCGCGTGGGCCGGCGTGTCCTCGAGGATGTTGCCCTCGGGCCCGATGACCGTCCCGAGGGAGGTCACGAGTTCTTCGCGGATCGCGTCGAGCGGCGGGTTGGTCACCTGGGCAAAGAGTTGCGTGAAGTAGTCGAACAGCAGCCGCGGTCGGCTCGACAACACCGCGATGGGGCTGTCGGTGCCCATCGACCCGAGGGCTTCCCCGCCGGTCTTGGCCATCAGCGAGAGGATGACACGCAGCTCTTCCTGGGTGTAACCGAAGGTCTGCTGGCGTCGAGCGACGGACTTGGCGGTGTGGACGATGTGCTCACGGTCGGGCAGGTCGGCAATGCGGATCAGCCCGGCATGCATCCACTCGTCATAGGGCTGCGTGGCGGCGAGTTCGGCCTTGATCTCGTCGTCGCGGACGATGCGGCCATGCTCGGTGTCGACGAGGAACATCCGGCCCGGCTGGAGCCGGCCCTTGCGCACCACCCGCGCGGGGTCGAGGTCGAGCACGCCCGTCTCGGACGCCAGCACGACGAGCCCGTCGTCAGTCACCGAGTAGCGCCCCGGCCGCAGACCGTTGCGGTCGAGCACCGCGCCGATGACGGTGCCGTCCGTGAAGGTCACGCAGGCCGGCCCGTCCCAGGGCTCCATGAGCGTCGAGTGGTAGCGGTAGAAGGCCCGGCGCGCGGGGTCCATGTCGGTGTGGTTTTCCCACGCCTCCGGGATCATCATGAGCACGGCGTGCGGCAGCGACCGGCCGCTGAGGTGCAGGAGCTCGAGCACCTCGTCCAACGACGCCGAGTCGGATGCCCCCGGGGTGCAGATCGGGAAGAGGCGGTTGAGGTCGCCGGGGATGGCCGACGTCGCGAGCATCGACTCGCGGGCGCGCATCCAGTTGCGGTTGCCCTTGACCGTGTTGATCTCGCCGTTATGGGCGATCAGCCGGTAGGGGTGTGCGAGCGGCCACGACGGGAAGGTGTTGGTCGAGAAGCGCGAGTGCACCAGGGCGAGCTCGGTCTCGAAGCGAGGGTCGGACAGGTCCGGAAAGAAGGGTTCGAGCTGAGTCGTGGTGAGCATGCCCTTGTAGACGAGCGTCCGCGCGGACAGCGACGGGAAGTAGACCTCGACCTCGCGCTCGGCACGCTTGCGCAGGCAGAACGCGACCCGGTCGAGGTCCAGACCGGTCTGGCCTCCGTTGCCGCGCACGAAGAGCTGCGCGAAGTACGGCATACAGGCCTGGGCGCTCTCCCCCACCAAGTCGGGGACGATCGGCACCTCGCGCCACCCGAGGACGGTCAGACCCTCCTGGGCGGCAATGGCTTCGATCCGCGCGACGGCGACAGTGCGCGCTTGAGGATCCATCGGCAGGTATGCCGCCCCCACGGCATACGACCCGACCGATGGGAGTTCCGGTCCGCCTGCGTCCCGCAACTCCTCCCGGAGGAACCGGTCGGGGATCTGGGTGAGGATGCCCGCGCCGTCGCCCACCAGTGGGTCGGCGCCAGTGGCACCGCGGTGATCGAGATTGCGCAGCGCGGTGAGGGCGTAATCGACGATGTCATGCCCGGGGCGGCCCCGCAGCGTGGCAACCATGGCGACGCCACACGCGTCGTGCTCAAACTCGCGACGGTAGAGACCGAGGTCGTCGGGAAGAGCGGAAAAGGGCATGCGCGGTTGGGTCATGAGTGAGCCTCACCGTCCGGCACCAGGGCTCCGATGAGGAGCCGACGTGGACATAACTGCTGGACGGCGGTGGCCAGCCTGAGCAGGATAGCGGCCCGACCCACCGTCCTACAGTGTGAAACACGTCATTCCGCATTCCGAGACGAGGTCGTCTCGGTCACTGACCTTTCGGCGGCGAGTCCTCCGTCGTCGCGCGTCTGCCCTGCTCGTCCGGCGCGCCGGTAGATGACGATGCCGAGCACGACGACGAGGGCCGAAACCCACGTGTTGACCCGCAACCCGAGGATCCGGTTGGCCTCATCGGTGCGGATGAGTTCGATGAAGAAGCGCCCGAGCGAGTAGCCGGCGATCACGGCTCCGAACAACTGCCCCGGTCGTAGCTCCTGGCGACGGTCCCACCACACGAGCACCGCCGCAAGGGCGAGACACCACAGCGCCTCGTAGAGGAAGGTCGGGTGAAAGATGCCCTTGACGATCGGGTGGCCCTCACCGTCGGTGACCGCGTGACCGGCGAGTTGGTCCCATTCATAGATGCGCAGACCCCACGGCAGGTCGGTCGGCGGCCCGTAGATCTCGTTGTTAAACCAGTTGCCGAAGCGCCCCATGGCCTGGGCCACGGCATACCCCGGAGCAGCCGCGTCAAGGAAGTCCCGGAAGGGGACCCCCGACCGGCGACACCCGATCCATGCTCCGACGACTCCGAGAGCGACGGCGCCCCAGATGCCGAGCCCGCCTTCCCAGATCTTGAAGGCACCCCACGGGTTGCCCCCGGCTCCGAAGTAGGGCTGGGGGCTCGTGATGACGTGGTAGATCCGGCCACCGACGATGCCGAAGGGCACCGCCCACGCGGCGATGTCGAGGACCGACCCACGCTCGTCACCTCGGGCGGTCAGTCGTCGTTGGGCGATCCACACGGCGACGACGATGCCCGCGAGGATGCACATGGCATAGGCGCGGATCGGCAGCGGACCGAGATGCCAGACACCGGTGGTGGGGCTGGGGATCTCGAGCGGGACAGCCCAGGCAGAGTTCACGGCGGCCGCAACGGCAGCGATGTGCATCAGCCCTTCGCAGCCTGGATGGCCGTGACGAACTCCGCGACATTGCCGTTGAGCTTGAAGACCGTGCCGTTGATCTTGATCGTCGGCGTCCCGGTGACGCCGCCCTTCTCGCTGGTCACCTCGAGGGCATCGATGTGGGCCTTGTATTGGAGGGTGCTCTGGCAGGACTTCCACGTGCCCAGGTCAGCGACCCCGACCTGCGTGGCAAGGGCCTCGAGCTGGGCGTCGGTCCAGCCGGTGCCCTCCTTGGCTGGCTGCGCGGCATACACGGCACTCATGTAGTCGTAGAACTTGCCCTGATCCGCGGCGCAGAAGGCGCCGTTGGCGGCGCGGACCGAGGAATCGTTGCGGAGCATGCCGTCGAGGAAGGTCATCGTGTGGACGACGAGCTTGACCTGCTTGGCCGCGACGAGTTGCTGCACCGTCGACCCGTAGGTGGTCTCGAAAAGCTTGCACGCCGGACACTGCGGGTCTTCGAAGACGTCGAGCGTCGGCACGCCGGTCGCATCCGGGTTGACGACCATCGCCTGGCCGAAACCAAGTGCACCCTTGGGCACGGCCTGCGAGGCCACGGCTGGGGTGCCCGCCGAGCTCTGGGCGGTCGAGCCCCCGGCCGGGGAGTTCGTCGAGGACTTGCCGATCCCGATGAACAGCAGCGCGACGACGATCGCCACGGAGACGAGGGCGATGAGGCCACCGATGAGGATGCGATTGGTCGAGCGGGGCGCGGTGGCGGCGAGCTTGTCGGTCGGGTCAGGGCGTGACATGCCGACATTGTCCACTATCGCCGCCGCGCCGACCCAACCGGCTCACAGCCGATCGTCGAGGGCGAGCGCCGACCGCGGTGATCGCACGAGCCAGAGCGCCCCACCGAGGAGGGCCAGGTCGCGCGCGAGTTCCAGCGGGTATGCCGTGCGCCCGGCTTCGATTGTCCCTCCCCCGCCGAAACAGCCACAGTCGATGGACAACCCCTGGCTCCACGCCCAAGCGATGCCGATGATGAACGCCAGCATGAGAAGCGCCGCGAGCGCCGCCGCGACCCGAGTGAACAGTCCGAGCAGGAGCAGCAGGCCGACGATCACCTCGATGCCGGGCAGGGCGTAACCCACGTAGCCAGCGAGGTCGTAGGGCAGGAGTTGATAGGCGCGGACGGCAAACGCCGACTGCGCGAGGTTGGTCACCTTGAGGGCGCCAGCCACGAGCACGACGACTCCGAGAATGATCCGCGCGATTGCGCGGACGAGCTCCCACCGCCGCTCGGTCACGCCCGCCCCTCGCGGACGCCGGCGGCGAGGTCGGCGGCCAGGGCCTGGACCGCGGGGATGCCGCCCTCGTCGAGGGCTCGGACGAGGGCCGATCCGACGATGACACCATCGGCGTAGCGAGCGACCTCCGCGGCTTGGGCCCGCGTGGAGACTCCGAGGCCGACGCAGACGGGCAGATCAGTCACGTCCCGGGTCCGCGCAACGACCTCCGCCGCAGCAGACCCGACGGTCGCGCGCGTGCCAGTCACGCCCATCGTGGACGCGGCATACACGAAGCCGCGGCAGGCGCTCGTAGCGACGGCCAGGCGCTCGGGGGTCGAGGAGGGAGCGACGAGGAACACCGGATCGAGTCCGTGGCGCGCCGCCGCCGCGAGCCAGTCGGCACCTTCGTCGGGGATGAGGTCAGGGGTGATGACCCCGCTGCCGCCAGCGGCCGCGAGGTCAGCGGCGAACCGGTCGACGCCGCGGCGCAGGACGAGATTCCAATAGGTCATGACGTATGCCGCCGCGCCGGCACGCACCGCGGTTGCGACCGCCGGGAAGACGTCGTCAACGACGCAGCCGGCGGACAGGGCCGTTTCGGTGGCGCGCTGGATGACCGGCCCGTCAAGCAAGGGATCGCTGTAAGGCACACCTACCTCGACGATGTCGACCCCGGCGGCGACGACGGCCTCGATCGCCTCCAAGCTGCCAACCACGGTGGGGACGCCCACCGGGAGGTAGGCGATGAGGGCCGCTCGCCCTTCGGCTCGGCAGTCCGCGAGCACTTGAGCGCCCTGGGTGAGGACGACGGTCGGCTGATCGGTCATGCCGAGTCCCCCTCGCGGGTCGCGACGCTGTCCCGGTCGCGGTCCCCTCTGGGCGGGTAGGGCTGGTTGTCGGGCGAGCTATCGGGCAGGAGCCCGAACCACCGGGCGGCGGTGTGGACGTCCTTGTCGCCGCGGCCGGAGAGGTTGACGAGCAGGACCGCGTCAGGCCCCAGCTCGCGGCCGACGACCATGGCTCCGGCGAGCGCATGGGCCGACTCGATCGCCGGAAGGATCCCCTCCGTGCGGCACAGCAGGCGGAACGCCTCCATCGCTTCCTCGTCGGTCGCCGAGCGGTATTGGGCCCGGCCGATTTCGTGGAGGTGAGCATGCTCGGGGCCAACGCTCGGATAGTCCAATCCGGCTGAGACGGAGTGGGATTCGATGGTCTGGCCGTCGTCATCCTGGAGGACGTAGGTGGCCGCGCCGTGGAGCACCCCCCGGCTGCCGCCGGAGAAGCGGGCCGCGTGACGCCCGGTTTCCACCCCGTCCCCTCCGGCTTCGACGCCGATCAAGCGCACCGCGGGGTCGTCGAGGAAGCGATGGAAGATGCCCATCGCGTTGGAGCCGCCCCCGACGCACGCGATGACGGCGTCGGGCAGCCGCCCGACGAGGTCGAGCACCTGAGCGCGGGCCTCCACGCCAATGATGCGGTGGAAGTCGCGCACCATCTCGGGGAACGGGTGGGGGCCGGTGACGGTGCCGAGGACGTAGTGCGTGCTGTCGACATTGGCCACCCAGTCACGCAGGGCCTCGTTGACGGCGTCCTTGAGGGTCTGGCTGCCGTTGGTCACGGCGACGACCTCGGCGCCGAGCAACTGCATGCGGGCGACATTGAGGGCCTGTCGTTCCGTGTCGACCTTGCCCATGTAGACGATGCACTCGAGGCCGAGGAGGGCTGCCGCGGTCGCCGTCGCCACGCCATGCTGACCGGCACCGGTCTCGGCGATGACGCGGGTCTTGCCCATGCGCTTGGCCAGGAGGGCCTGCCCCAGCACGTTGTTGATCTTGTGGGATCCGGTGTGGTTGAGGTCTTCACGCTTGAGCAGCACCCGCGCTCCACCGCAGTGGGCGGCGAACCGGGGCACCTCGGTGATGATCGACGGTCGACCGGTGTAGGTGCGGTGGAGACGGTCCAGTTCGCCGATGAACTCCGGGTCGACGAGCGCCTTGCGACGGACTTCATCGAGTTGCTCGAGTGCGGGGATGAGCGCCTCGGGGACGTAGCGACCACCGAAGTCACCGAATCGTCCAATGCCGGGCGATCCCGGGTGTCCGGTCATCGGCTCTCCTCCTCGGGCAGGTCTGACACCGAGGCCGATGGGCCCCCGATGCGCTCGTGACCGGCCGCAGATCGAGTCACGGCGGCAAAATCCTGCACTGTCGCAGCGGGATTGCCTCCCGTGACCAGTGCTTCACCGACGAGGACCCCATCGGCACCGGCTTCGACATAGGTGATCACGTCAGCGACATCGCGGATGCCTGATTCGGCGATCGCGACCGCAGTGTCGGGGATGGCCGCCACCAGCCGCGCGAACGCCGACCGATCGACCTCCAGGGTCTTGAGGTTGCGCGCGTTGACCCCGATGACGGAGGCACCGCTGGCCACGGCGCGGGTCACTTCGACCGCGTCGTGCACTTCGACCAAGGCCGTCATCCCGAGGGATTGCGCCAACTCGCGGAACTCCACGAGCTCCGTGTCCGTCAGCGCGGCGACGATGAGCAGGATGATGTCGGCCCCCCACGCGCGGGCCTCGAGGATTTGGTAGGGGTCGACCATGAAGTCCTTGCGCAAGACCGGGATCCCCACGGCCGCGCGGACTGCGGCTAAGTCGGCCAGGCTGCCGTGGAAGCGCCGCTGCTCGGTCAGGACGCTGATCGCGGTCGCGCCGCCCGCGGCATACTCGCGGGCGAGGGCGGCCGGGTCGGTGATCGCCGCCAACGCGCCTTTGCTGGGACTCGCGCGTTTGACTTCGGCGATGACCGCCGTGGCGGGTGCGCGGCGCAGCGCCGCTTCGGCGTCGAGCGCGGGCGGCTGATCGGCGACGCGAGCCTGGAGCTGTGCCCAGGAGGTGCGGTCTCGGCGCTCGGCGAGGTCAGCCTTGACCCCGGCGATGATGCTGTCGAGGACGGTGGGTGTGGTGGGCACCGGGCAAATCTAACGTGCACCCTCTCAGGCGGGCGAAAGCCAGTCCCATCCTGGGATGTTGCGCAGCACGGTGAACACGACGAGGCCGAGGATCATCGCGCGGAAGGGCCACCCGCTCGGTTCCACGCGCACCAGCGGCCGGCCGCGGAGTTGCCAGGCGACAAGACCGACGATGCCGACGATGATCGACGTGAGGACGAGCGGATTGAACCCGAGCGATCCGAGGACATCTCCGTGCATGAGCGCATGCGCGGACCGCAACCCTCCGCACCCGGGGCAATACATGCCCGTCGTCGCGAGGATGGGGCAGGGGAGGAAACGCCCCGGCTGACTTGGGTCCACGGCGTACACGTATGCCGTCGCCGCGAGCACCGCGCCCACACCGAGCGCGCGCCGACCAGACAGGCCGACGCGCGCTGCGTGTGGGGAAACGTCAGGCACTAGTTGAGGGCGCCTGACAGCCGCGCGATGAGGCCGATCGCCCAGAGAACGCAAGCCACAATGCCGAGAATGACCCCGGCCTTGGCCATGCCCTCGCCGGCCTGCTGACCACCGGAGGCGGCGATCTCCGCTTGTGCTTTTCGTCCCATGACGATGGCGATGGGGCCCAAGATGATGCCGAAGCAGAAGAACGCCACGATCCCGCAGATAAGAGACACGAGGGCGTTGTTGTTGCGCGTCGGGACGCCGGCGTAGGCGCCCGGCATGCCAAATCCAGGCTGCGGAAGCGGTGCGGGCGGACCGGTGTAGCCGCCGCCGTAGGGGGCTCCGCTGCCGTCGTTGGGCGGCGGCGGGGCTCCATAGCCGCCGGGAGGCGGCGGCGGGGGCGGCGGGGGCGGCGGGGGCGGGGTTCCGTAGGACACAGGCGTTCCCTTTCGTCGGGCGAGGTCCACTGCGGTGAGCGACAGCAGCCTAACCACGAGACCTTCGGCGCGGCAGGACTCACACGGAGAACACCCAACCCAAACCCAACACCCACAGCCATGAAGCGCACACCGCGATGCCGAGCGCGAGCCCGGTCATCGCCAGACCCTCACCGGTCTGATATCCCCGCGCCGCGGCAATCTCCCGCTGGGCTCGTGCCCCTTCGACGATCGCCACGATGCCCGCAAGAGGGCCGAAGCAGAAGAGGCTGAGAATGCCACTGATCAGAGCGTTGCGGGCGTGGCGGTTGAGCTGCGGAGAAACTTGCGTGGTCCCAGACCACCGCAGGGCCAGCACCGGCCGGTCGGGAAAGACCGGTTGGGCCAGTCGTGCCAGAGCGTCATCCACCGTGCGGTCCGGCGCGGGTGCTGCGGGCGGGTCACCGGACCCCGGCATGGGGCGGCTGAGGGGATCGCTTCCCGAATGGTGAGTGGTCACAACGCGCTCCGTTCTCAGC
>ERZ795030.5225-NODE-5225-length-12140-cov-3.586181_pt1 | contig 12140 bp, 8 predicted proteins | sample MGYA00375122_ERZ795030 | MGnify/ENA primary metagenome ERZ795030 (study PRJEB30165, sample SAMN05720146) | activated sludge metagenome | isolation source: anaerobic digester from wastewater treatment plant | place: Japan | collected 2015-04-20 ...
CGAGACGCACGTACACCCGGTTCCCGCGCCGCGCCTGGTTTAGCGCCTTGATGAGCTGGTCGAGCGTCGACGGCGCGAGCGCGGCGCGGCGTTCGCGCTGCTCCCACTGGGCGAAGCTGACGCCGTCGGCGACCACCAGCGTCAGGGGGCCCTCCGCGTGGCGGGGGATCTCGATCTCCACGGTCCTGACGGCCGGTTCGCCCCTCCACGGGGTGAGCAGGATCTTCAACGGGACCGTCTGCCCGCGCCGCGGCTCCGGCGCAGCCAGCCAGATGCGATCGATCGTGGCGGTCCGAAGCCGTTCGGCGCTGTCGATGTCCACGCTGATCGCCCTGACGCGAACCGGATCGCGGCCGTTGGTCAACAGCGAGCTGAGCGGCACGGCGACGGCAGAAGCAGCCGCCGCGCCGGGCTGCTCCCCGGCATGGACGTCGTCGATTTCGACGGGGGCATGCCCGTCAATGGCGATGCGGGCGCGGACCCGGTACGTCGCATGTCCGATGTCGTGCTCGTGTTCGACGATGATGCCGGTGAGCGCCGTGTAGGCCAAGAGGGGAGTCAGCAGCGGGTGGTCGCCAAGCTCGAAGGAGAAGCGCCGAGCCGGCCCGCCGTCCCGGCGCAGCGACACCGTCATGCCGACCATGTCCGGGCGCACCCCTGTAAGGCCGGCGACCGTGGTGGCGCGGTCCTGCTGAATCGTGCCGATCGTCTCGCCAACCGACGCGATCTTCATCGACTGCGAGAGGCTCGGCAAGACGGCGTGCACGTAGGCTCGCGTCATGGCGAAGCAGGCGGGGCCGAGGTTGTACATCGCGTGGCCGAAGGCGTAGACGCGCTGGCCGTCGACCTCCGTGACCGTGCCGGTCGCGCCGAGCTGCAGGTCGCCGGTAATGAGGGCCACGCCGATGGGCTCGCCCGGCTGGAGCGGCGCGCCAGACGCCGCCGGCAGGCCGCCGGGCGCCTGGGCCGGCGGCAGGAATCCCGCGGCGCGCAAGGGACCCGACACCGCCTCGGCGGCCTGCTTGCCAAGCCCGCCGAGCGTCAGCGGGAGCGCGATGGGCTGCAGCGACGCGGCGCCGGGCAGCCCGCGTCCGGACGGTGGCAGGGCCCATGGCGCACCGGCCTGGTCCCTGGCCCGTTCCAACGCGCGCTCGACGACGGACATCAGGGTCGCCAGATCAGAGCCGACCGGGACTGGCGGCGGAGCTGCCGCGGGGCCGGCCAGCCCGCTGCGCGCGGCCTCCACGATCTCGCCAATCGGCGTGATGCCGGCGAGGGCCTCGGTGGCGAACGCGCCGAGCGAGTACGACACCGCGCCAATCAACCGCCCGCCGACATAGACGGGGCTGCCGCTCATCCCGGCAATCACGCCGGTGTTCGCGAGCGGCCCTCCTTCGAGGCGCGCCAGGACCAGGTCTCGCCTGGGACCCACGTTCGAGTGGAGCACGCCCAGGATGTGCGCCTGGAACTCCTCGATGGCCGTGCCCTGGAATGCGGTCTTTCCCACACCGACCATGCCGGGACGAATCTCGGCAACGGGCATGTGGGGCGCCGGCGCCGTGATCGTGACGGCGCCCCACGCCAGGACGAGCGCGGCAATCGCTGGGTGCTTCACCTGCTCACCTTATAGCGAGTATGGCGCCACAGGGTCAAGGACGCCCAAGCGCACGGACTTCGGCAGCTCATGAGGGAACGGAGCAGGACAGGATCACGTCTCGACATGAAAGCGCGCGCCGGCGCGGGCGCGGCGCGAGCCGGGGCAGCCGGGCGGCGCTGGCGCTGGAGGGGACATGAGCGAAGGCAGGCGGCGGCTCTCCGTACTCGACTCGCGCGGCGGCCCAGGCGATGCGCCGGCCTTCGCTCGCGTGGCGATCGCGGGCCTGGGTACCGTTGGCGCTTCGCTTGCGCTCGCGCTCCGCCGCGCCTGGCCCTCGACGCTCGTGATCGGCTGCGACCGAAACGACCGGCTCGAGGCCGCCGTCAGCCGCGGAGTCATTGAGGTCGGTGCCGATGACCTGGTGATCGCCGGCGGGGCGGATTTCGTCGTCCTCGCCGGTCTTCCCGATCGGAATGCGGCCGCCCTGGCTCGGCTCGCGGATCTCATCCAGGGCCGGGCCGTCGTCATGGATCTTGGGGGAGACGAAGGGACGCTCGGGGCGGCGGCGGCCACGCTGCCCGAGCGACTGGCGCTCATCTCGGGCGCCCTGGTTCCGCCGCTCCTCGAAGAGGGCCTCGAGGCGGCGTCCTGGCGCCTCTTCGAAGGGCGCGCCTGGCGCCTGGCCGGGCTGCGCGCTGACGCTCGCGCCTGGGACTGCGTCGAACGGGCTGTTCGGGCGACCGGCGGGATCCCCGTTCGTGGGCAACCGGGCAGGCCTGCCGATCCCGGTTCCGGCGGATCGTCGCTGGGTGGCCGGCTCTCGTCTTGAGGCCATGGTGCGCGCAGACCCGGAGCTCGTCAGGCTGGCGCTCGCCGGCTCACAGGACGCGTCCAGGCAGCTGGTGGAGCGCCACGCGCGGGCGGTGTACAACCTCGTGGCCAGGGTCGTCCGCGATGACGGCGTCGCCGAGGAGCTGACGCAGGAGGCGTTTCTCAAGGCGTTCCGCGCGCTCGGCTCTTTCGACCCCGCCTACAAGTTCTCGACCTGGGTCCTCCGCATCGCGCACAACCTCGCCATCGACCACCTGCGCAGGGTGCGGCCGATCCTGGTGCCCATTGACGACTGGTCGGGCTCGGAGAACCCGGGCGACGTCCTGGTGGATGCGCGCGCGCCATCTCCCCTCGATCACGCCCTCCGGCGCGACTTGCGCGCCGATCTCGAGGCCGCCCTCTCGCGGCTGCGTCCGGCGTTCCGATCGCTCGTCGTCATGCGCTACCTCGAAGACCTGTCGTACGAGGAGATCGCGCTGGCCACAGGCCTGCCGCTCGGCACGGTGAAGAGCCACCTCCACCGGGCGCGAGCGGCCCTCGCGCGCCTGATGGCAGAGTCCGGGTGGGGGCCCGAGCCCGCCCGGACGCCAGGCCCGGTGCAACCCGACCCGGGGTCGGGCGCGTAGAAGGGACTGGAAGGTCATGCCGATGGAGCCGGACGGCCGGGTGACGGAGTGGCTGGAGGCCGAGCAGGCGGGACGGCCGGACGAGGCGGACTGGCGCTTCAGGGCCGTGGCCCGCGGAATCGGCCGGCTCGAGCCGCCGGCCGGGCTGGCGGAGACTGTCGCGACCAGGCTCGCCGCCCTGAGGACGAAGCCGGATGTCTGGTCGACGTGGTGGCTGCGGGCGGCCGTCGCGTCGGCGATCCTGTCGGCCGGAGCGGCTGGAGCCGCACTCCCGCCGGAAAGCTGGTGCCGCGCGCTTCTGGCGTCGCTGCACGCCGTCGCCTTGAGCCTGGGCGGCGCGGCCGCGGCGGCTTGGGCCTGGGTGGCCGGCGTACTGGCGGTGTGGTCCGGCCTCGGCCGGGCCGCCAGCATCCTGGGCCGCCAGTTCGCCGGCCCGGAGCTTGCGGCCTTGCTGGCCGCGCAACTCGCGCTCGCGGCTGGCGCGTTCGCGGCGCTGCACCGCCTGATGCGCGAACAGGAGCCCTGATATGCGAAGTCCCGTGGTCGCCGTTGCGCTCGCGGTCATGGCGAGCGGCCTCGCGCTCACGTCCGTGCCGGCGTCTGCCGAGCGGGAAGGGACGCGGCCAGCCGAGGCCGCGCCGCCGGACCTGCGCGCGCTGCGTCAGCGCGCGGAGGAGCGGTTCCGGATCGTCGAGATCCGAGGGGGGATGATCTTGATTCCGAGATCGGACGCGGCCGGCGTGCGCACCATCGACGTGAACGACGGGCGGGTGCTGCTCGACGGAACCGCGGTAACAGGCCGCGAGTTGCGGGATCGCCTCGGCAGGGACGCGGACCTGGTGGCCCAGCTATCGTTTCTTGACGCGGAGGGCCGTCGTGCGTTCTTTGCAGCCGCCACAGCGGAGATTCCATCGCCGGAGTCCGAGGCCCCTGGCGCCCCGGGTCAGCCGGCCTTGCCCGACGTGTCCGGCTGGCCCAAGGCGGCTCGGGGCCGCCATGGCGGCGCACGCGTCCGGATAGGCGGCGATGTGATCGTCGGCAGGGACGAAGCGGTCAGCGACGTGGTGGTCGTCCTGGGATCGGCGCGCGTTGACGGGCTTGTCGAGAGCAGCGTCGTCGCCGTGGGCGGCTCGGTGGTTCTCGGGCCGACGGCGCGCGTCCGCGGCGACGTGACGTCCATCGGCGGCGGCGTCGAGTGCGATCCGGGCGCCGTCCTGGAAGGCGAGAGCAACGAGATCGCGTTCTCGGGGCCGCATCTCGGGCCGCTGCTCCGTGTTCGGCCGCGGAGGGACTGGCGCTGGGTGATCGCTCCGTTCGATGGCAGGCCGAGAGGCACGGTCGATCTGCTGACCACGCTCGTTCGTCTCGGGCTCGCGGCGCTCTTCGCGGCGATCGTCGCAGCGGCGGCGCCCGGGGCGGTGAGAGGGGTCTCGGACCGCGCCGCGGCAGAACCCTGGCGCGCGGGCCTCGTCGGCCTGGCCGCTGAACTGCTGTTCGTGCCGCTGCTCGTGCTGACGGTCGCGGTGCTCGCCATCTCGATCATCGGGATCCCGTTGCTCCTGCTGGTGCCGTTCGGCCTCATCGCCGTCGGGCTGGCGTTCGTGCTGGGCCTGGCCGGGGCCGGGCGCGCGCTGGGCACGTGCGTTGCCCGGCGGGTGGGCGGCGCGGCGCCGGGCATGCCCGCGTCGCTCGTCCTCGGCCTCGCCGTGATCTGGGCGCTGACGGTCGTCGCGAGGTTCGTCGGCCTGCTCGGGCCTCCGGCTGGCTTCTTTGTCGCCGTCCTGCTGGTGGCCGGCTTCCTCGTCGAGTACGTCGCGTGGACCGTCGGCCTCGGGGCCGTCATCCTGAGCCGCTTCGGCCGGCGCCGGAGCGCGCCTGCGGGGCCCGGCCTCTCCGACGCCGTGGCGTAGGCCGCCAGGTTGCTTCCCGCGCGCCGCGCACCGTCCGGGCCGCGACGCCCGGCCGGGCGGTGTGTCTTCGCGCCCACCTCGTGCATAATCGACTGATGCGGTACACGGAACAGTCTCTCCCTGTCGGCGTGATCGCGTCGGCGTGGTCGTCGCTCGACGTCGATCTGCTCGTCGTGCCGGTCTTCGAGGGCGAGGTGCCGGCGCTCCCGGCCGACCTCGAGGCGGTGGTCGGGCCGCTTGTCCGCGCGGTCATCGAGCGCCGGGAGTTCACCCCGAAGCCCTTCGCGACGCTCGTGCTGCCGGCCGCCGGGCCAGGCTGGCGCCCGGAGCGCGTGATGCTCGCCGGCTTTGGAACGCGCGCTGAGTGCGACGCCAGGCGCGTCAGGCGAGCCGCGTCGGCCGCCGCACTCGCCGCGCGCGAGCGGCGCGTCCGGCGCCTGGCCATGGCGGCCTCCGGGGCGCTGCCGCTGGCCGATGAAGCCCGGGCGGCGGCGGAGGGGCTGACGCTGGCGTCCCACTACTCGGGAATCTACAAGAGCGGCGACGAGGCGCGGCCGGCGCCCATCGAGGCGCTCGTGGTGGTGCCGCCCGCGACGGCCTCCGCCGACGTGCGGGAGGCCGAGCGGGAGGCGGGGCGCGGCTACATCCTCGCGTCCTGCAGCAACCTCGCGCGAGCCCTCACGAACGAGCCTGCGAACGTGATGACGCCGAGGCTGTTCGCCGACATCGCCGGACAGGTCGGCTCCGACGCCGGCCTCCGAGTCGATGTGCTCGACGAAGACCGGATTGCCGGCCTGGGCATGGGCCTCCTGCTCGGCGTCTCGCGCGGCAGCGCGGAGCCTCCGCGCGTGGTGGTCCTCCGATACGACCCGCCGGACGCGCCGGCACGGCCCCTGCTCGGCCTGGTCGGCAAGGGCGTCACGTTCGACACCGGCGGCATTTCCATCAAGCCCTCGGATCGGATGCACCTGATGAAGACCGACATGGCGGGCGGCGCGGCGGTGCTGTCGGCCATGAAAGCCGTCGCCGCGCTGAAGCCGAACGCGCCGGTCATCGGGGTGGTGCCGCTTGTGGAGAACATGCCAGGCGGGCGCGCGACGAGGCCGGGCGACGTCCTGCGCAGCGCGTCGGGGAAGACCGTCGAGGTCCTCGACACGGACGCGGAGGGGCGGCTCATCCTGGGCGACGCGCTGTGGTACGCGCGAGAGCTTGGCGCGACGCATCTGCTGGACGCGGCCACGCTCACGGGGGCCATCGGCATCGCGCTGGGCCGCGACATGACAGGCTTGTTCGGCACGCCCGCCCAGTGGACCGATCTCGTCGCGAGGACGGCGGCCCGGGCCGGAGATCGCGTCTGGCAGATGCCCCTGGTCGACGAGTACCGGGAACAGCTTCGCAGCGAGATTGCGGACATCTCCAACATCGGCGGCCGGCCGGCCGGGTCGATCACAGCCGCGCTCTTCCTGCAGGAGTTCAGCGGAGGACGTCCCTGGGCGCACCTCGACATCGCCTCCACGGCCTGGGCGGATGAAGCGCAGCCGTGGCAGCCGAAGGGTCCGACGGGCGTGGCGGTCAGAACGATGGCAGAACTCGCCTGCACGCCTGACGCGTGGCCGCCGCCTGTGGCCTGATTGCCCCGCTCCCTCGGGCGCGCCGGCTACCGGTTGGGGGAGCTGAGATCCAGCGGCGTGTGATCGCTCGGCAGCGCGCCGCCGTGGCGCGCCTCGCGCCACCGCTTGATGCCGATGAGCACGGCGCCCAGCAGGCCGCCGACGGCCAGCGCGGCGATCACGATGACGCCAACGAGGCCGAGCGAGTCAAGAATGACGTCGGCGGCGCCGACCTGGGGAGTCGGCTCCGGGACGACCTTGACGATGACCGGGGTGACGGGCTGCGCTGCGAGCATCGACGACCCGCTATTGTAGCCCCTCCAGCGCCTGGCCCCGCACCGGCCCGCCGCCGGCGCCGGCGGCGGTGTGCACGCGCTTCAGCGTGCCCAGGTAGCCGCGGATACCGTCGAGGATCGCCTCGGCGATGCGCTGCCGGTAGCTCGAGGTGCCGAGCAGCCGCCCTTCCTGCCGATGCGTCAGAAAGGACACCTCCACCAGGACGCTGGGCATGGAGGCGCCTACGAGGACGACGAAGGGCGCCTGCTTGACGCCGAGGTCCCTGATCCCCTGGTTCGACGCCCTCAGCCGCCTCACGAGCGAGCGCTGGAGGTGCTCGGCGAGATCCCGGGACTCGTCCAGCTTGCTGTTCAGGGCGATCTGCTTCACGAGATCGTTGAGGTGGCTCATCGTGAGCGACGAGGACGCGTTCTCGCGGGCGGCGACCGCGGCGGCCTCCGGCGTGGACGCGAAGTTGAGCAGGTAGCACTCGACGCCCCGGGCGTTGCGGTTGCGGCTGGCGTTCGCGTGAATGGAGACGAACAGGTCCGCGCCCGCGCGGTTGGCGATGGCGGTCCGCTCGTGCAGCTCGACGAACTCGTCGGTGCGGCGCGTGAGCACCACCTCGATGCCGGGCTCGCCGGAGAGCAGCTTCTCGAGGCGAAGGGCGACGTCGAGCGTCAGGTCAGCCTCGTTGAAGCCGGGCCCGGCGGCTCCAGGGTCGCGGCCTCCGTGGCCCGCGTCGATCACGATGCGCCCGACGCGGAGCCCGAGCTGCCTGGCCATCGAGTAGCCGCCGCGGCCGTTGGCCGATGGCGCGGCTGGCGACTCGGGGCGGACAGCCGGAGCGGGCGTTGGCGGCGGCGCCGGAGCCGCGCCCCGCGGCCCGGGGTCCGCCGGCTGGACGGGAGCGCGCGCGGGCTCGGGCGGGCGGTCTGCCGCGGCCGGCTCCGCGACGGAACCGACGGCCGGGACGCCGGTCTGAACGGCGGGCTCGTCGCACGAAATGATCACGCGGTAGGGTGCGGAGGCGAGGCGGGACGAGCACCGGGTCGCCGCCCCCGTCTCGATCACGATCCTCGTGACGTCGTTCGGGTGCCGTCCGACGCGCAGCCGCTTGATCGCGCCGGACTCGAACGCGAACGAAGCGTCGCGGAGCGCGTCCATCGTGTGCGTGTTCGCGAGATCCACGAAGAGGCGCGGCGGCTGATCGAGGCGCTGTTCGCGAAACTGAACGGGCCCGTCCAGTTCGACTTCCACCGAGGCCCCGCCTGGCGTCACGAGGCGCCGGATGTCGCGGACGAGGACGCGGCCCCGGGGAGCCGAACTCGCCGCGGCGGCGCCAGGCGGCGCAGGCGCCGCCTGGCCAGCGTCCGCCGCCGGGGCCGCCGGGGCGGCGAGTCCCCGCAGCCTCGCAGCCTCCGCGCGCGCACGCGCCGCCAGCGAACTCGACGGGTACTCGCGCGCGAGCGAGGTCAGGAGGGTCACCGCGCTGGCGCGGTCCTGGTCGTTGCCGTAACGGGAGAACGCCTCGGCCAGAAGCTGCGCGCCGAGCCACAGAGCATCGTCGCAGTATCCGCTCCGCGGGTACTGCAGCACCACCTGGCGGTAGGCCGCGACCACCTGCCGAATCGCGTCCCGCGTCGGCGCCGGCCCCGGGGGTGAGGCGGCCAGCGCCTGGCGCAGCGCCTCCTCGCGCGCTGCCGCCGCCTGAAACAAGCGGCGGGCTCCCTCCTGCGGGTCGGCCGGCGCGGGCGCGGCCGAACCGGACAGTCCGGCCGCGGCCAGGCACACCGCCGCCAGGGCGTATCGGACGGCCGGCCGGCCGCGGGCGCGTGAAGGCAGTCCAGGCATGTCGGGCGCTACCGCAGCTGCTGATCCACCTCGTCGAAGTACCCCTTGTCCACCAGCACCTCTCTCGGCTTGCCGCCCATCGCGGGCGACACGATGCCCTCGGCCTCCATCATGTCGATCAGCCGCGCCGCCCGGCTGAAGCCGACGCGGAGCCGCCGCTGGATGTACGAGATCGAGGCCTGGCCGGTCGAGACCACCAGGCGCGCGGCTTCGTCGTACAAGTCGTCCTTTTCGAACTCGATCGCGTCGGCAGCCTTTTCGTCGGCGATGATCGACGTGTCGTACGTAGGCTTGCCCTGCTTGCGCAGGAACGAGGCCAGCCGCGCCGTTTCCTGCTCCGAGATGTAAGGCCCGTGCACGCGGACGAGGCGCGACGAGTCCGGCGGCGAGAACAGCATGTCGCCCCGCCCGAGGAGCTGCTCCGCGCCGTTCCCGTCGATGACGGTGCGCGAATCGACCTTCGACGAGACGCGGAACGAAATGCGCGCAGGCAGATTGGCCTTGATGAGCCCCGTGATGACGTCCACCGACGGGCGCTGGGTCGCCAGCAGGAGATGAATGCCGATGGCGCGGGCCATCTGCGCGAGACGGGCGACGGATTCCTCGACCTCGCCGCGCGCCACCATCATGAGGTCCGCCAGCTCGTCGATGACGACGATGATGTAGGGCAGCGGCTTGGGGAGCGGCTCGTCCGCGGACGAGGAGCGCTCGAGCACCGCCTGCCGCACGTTGCGGTTGTACTGGTCGATGTTCCGAACGCCCTCGGCAGCCAGGGTCTTGTACCGCTCCTCCATCTCGCGGACGGCCCAGGTCAGCGCGTTCGCCGCCTGCTTGGGGTCGACCACGACGGGCGTCAGGAGGTGCGGTATCTCCTCGTACATGCCCAGCTCGAGGCGCTTGGGATCGATGAAGATCATCCGCACGTCCTCGGGCGTCGCGCGGAACAGGATGCTCGTGATCATCCCGTTCAGCGCGACGGACTTCCCGGTCCCGGTCGCCCCAGCGATGAGCAGGTGCGGCATCGTCGCCAGGTCGGCCACGAAGGGCTCCCCCTGGATCGTCTTGCCGAGGGCCAGCGTCAGCTTCGAGGGCGACGCCTGGTAGGCCGCCGACTCGAGCATCTCGCGCAGCGAGATCGTCTCCCGGAACTGGTTCGGGATCTGGATGCCCACCGTGGACTTGCCCGGCGTCCGCTCGATCAGGACCGACTCGGCCTTCATGGCGAGCGAGAGATCGTCGGCCAGGCCCGTGACCTTGCTGTACTTGACTCCGGCCTCGGGCTTGAACTCGAACGTCGTCACGACCGGGCCAGGGTGGATTTGGACCACCGATCCCGCGACGGCGAACTCGCGGCACTTCTCCTCGAGCAATCGCGCAGACTCCATCAGCTCGCGCTCGTCGATCTTGCGCTCGGTCCGCGGCGCGTCCAGCAGCGTGGAGGGCGGGAAGGCATAGCCGTTGCGCTTGCGTTCGGCGGGGGATCGAGCCGGCGGGTCGGCGGCCGGGGGCGCGGGGGCCGGAGGGCCGACCACGGTAATGGGGGTGTCTTTCCGCTGGCGGGGCCAGCTTGAGGCGAGGGCCGACCCGTTGCGGTGCGCTGATGCGGCGTTCGGGTCGGCGACGGCCGCGGAGGCGGGCTGGGCCCGGCGGCCGTTGGGCCCCGCCTCGGCGCCAGGCGGCCGGGAGCCCCTGGCTGCGTCGGTGGTCCCGGCACGCCTCGCGTGCTTCGAGACGATCTCGCGGCGCTGTCGCTCGCGCCTCCGCGCATCGCGCCACGTCCAGAACGCCGCGACGCGCGTCGCCGCCCGTTCGCGGGTCCAGGACGCGATGGCGGAGAAGGCGCGGCCGAACGAGAACTGGGTCGTCAAGACGAGGCTCAGCCCGAGGCACGCCAGGATGACGATGAGCGAGCCGGTGCGGTTGAACGAGGCTACGAGCGCACCGGCGAACTGGTCGCCGAGCCAGCCGCCGGGCTCGAACGACGCCCCGGTCGTTCGTGCGGGCGCCAGCGCGAGGCTCAGGAACGACGACGCGGAGCCGACGAGCAGCAGGGCCCCGATGGCCTTCGTGTAGCGCGCCTCGATGGGCCGGCACCAGAACTGGCGCCAGCCGACGGCGCCGACCAGCAGCGGAAACAGCCAGGCGGCATATCCCACGACCTGGTGCGAGAGCTCCGCGACGAAAGCCCCGACGCGCCCAGCCAGGTTGGCTGCCGGTGCGGACGACCCGGTGTTGAAGAACCATGCGGGATCCGCGGGGGAGTAGGTCGCCAGGGCGATGAGCCACAGCAGGCCCACGGCGAATCCCGCCACGCCCAGGAATTCGCTGAGCCGCCGCGACAGGGTGGATGAGGCGCTCACCGACTAGATCTCCATGATCACCGGGAGCACGAGGGGCCGCTGCCCGACGCGCTTCCGGAAGAAGCGGCGCAGTTCGACGCCGAGCTTGTCGCGCATGATCCCGTAGTCAGTGCGCTCCTCGACGCTGGCCGAATCCACGATGTCCGCAATCAGGCGGGAGAGGTCCCGGAAGGGCTGCTCGTCGCCTTGCGGGACCACGATGCCGCGGGTGATGACCTCGGGCACGCCCTCGACGGCGCCCGTCTGCTTGTTGATGGCGAGCACGGGCACGATCAGGCCGTCTTCTGCCAGGTGCCGGCGGTCCCTGAGGATCTCGTCGCCCAGGCCCGTCACCCCGGCGCCGTCGATGAGCACGCGGCCGGACGGCACCCGGCCCGCGACGCGGCACCCGCCGGCGTCGAAATGCAGCACGTCGCCGTTTTCCGCGACGAGGACGTCCATGCTCCCCGGGACGCTGCGGGCCAGCCGCTCGCCGACCCGCGCGTGGCGCGCCCGCTGCCGGAAGGTGCCGTGGATGGGCAGGAAGCAGCGCGGCCGCACCAGCGAGAGCAGGAGCTTCAGCTCCTCCTCGCTGCCGTGGCCAGAGACGTGAACGTGCTTGGTCTGCTGATTGACAATCTCGGCGCCCCGGCGGGCGAGGTGGTTCACTACGCGGTCGATCTGGCGCTCACGACCGGGGATTTCGCGCGCCGAGAACACGACCACGTCGCCCGGGCCGAGCCGCACGTGCCGGTGGTCGTCGATGGCGATGCGCGACAGCGCGGACATCGGCTCGCCCTGGCTGCCGGTGACGAGGCAGAGCACCTGCGACGGCGGCAGCGCCTTGACGTCCGCATCGCGGACGGCCAGGCCCGGCGGGACCGAGAGGTAGCCGAGACGCTGCGCCAGCTGCGACGTCTCGACCATGCCGCGCCCGATGAACGCCACCTTCCGGCCGAACCTGGACGCGAGGTCCACGAGGATCTGCAGGCGGTAGACGCTCGTCGCGAACGCCGTGACGACGAGCTTGCCCCGCGTGCTCGCGAAGATCTCCTCGAACGCCGGAATCACGGAGAGCTCCGAGCCGGTGACGCCTG
>ERZ795030.5233-NODE-5233-length-12122-cov-4.718986_pt1 | contig 12122 bp, 8 predicted proteins | sample MGYA00375122_ERZ795030 | MGnify/ENA primary metagenome ERZ795030 (study PRJEB30165, sample SAMN05720146) | activated sludge metagenome | isolation source: anaerobic digester from wastewater treatment plant | place: Japan | collected 2015-04-20 ...
TGTCGACTCCGACCGATTGCCCATTCACATTATTGCTGACGTTAATCGCGCCGGAATTCTGTCCCGAAGAATCGCCAAGAAGCACCACAAGGGAACGATCTCCCTCGCTCTGACCCGCCACACAGGTACCCCGGATTCCGATCACTCCGGCGGGAAGATCGACCGACATGTTTTCCGGTTTTCGGTGAGCGATCTTTCCGGAAATAAATCGAAAAGCGCCCTGAATAATATCAGCGTTCACCTTGCCCTCGGAGGTCGCGGGATCATACACAAATTCATCCAGCTTGATCCCAGAAGAAGCGCCGATCGTAAAAATCGTCTGATCCAGAAGTAAAATCTGCATTTTGGAATTCGCGCCGGTAGAAATCGTATCGCCCGCGTAAACAGGGTCTCCGCTTCCCAGCGCGCGTTCTTCACCCGAAAGCGACACGCTTCGGACCTCCCCGGTGATTCCCGCCGCGACCCCGATTTTTTGTGAGGCGTCCGGCGCTCCAGCGAGAGCCATTCCGGAAACCGCGCAAAGCGCCGTGACGACAAAAACCATGATTTTCAATTTTGTTTTCTTCATCTGTTTTCTCCCCTCACGTGACCGTGATGCCCCGGGCCTAAAACTCCCAGCGTTTTGTGAAAAGTCCTTCGATCTTGTTGTTAGTGTAGGCATAATTCGTAATATTGGAAAGCGACCGGTAATATTCGTAGGAAAGCGTGAACACAATGTCTCGCATCATTTTGGGCATCACCTTACCAAGCCCTAGGGCCGAAAGCGGCGCGCCGGCCGTAACCCGATAGCGAAAAATCTTGTCGTGACGGAAACGTCCCGCGATCGCGGTTTCGGGTTCATCGTAGCGGTCAAAATAGAGATTTGCCGTGTTGATCAGAAAGGTCCCCCGCCAAAGCGCCCAGGTATGCGTGAGATTAAGATTGAACCTGTCATACCCGTCAAATCGGGACTTCGCGTTCTTGTTCGTGTATCCGATGCTCGGGATAATCCGCATCGTAGAAACCGGCGCGTAGCTAATGCCCCACAAATAATCGTACTCCGGCCCTTTTCGCTGGGCACCCGTCGTATTCTCGGAAATTCCGGAATAACGCTGGTAGTCGTACCGAAAATTCATGAATCCCGAAACTTTTTTCGTGATCTGGCGATCCATCAGGATATTGAGCCCCAGTGTCCTCAGGTAGGTTTCCCGGGAAAGGAGGATATTACTTGCCACAAAAGAAGGCGCGACGTTAATCCATTTGCTCTTGTAACGACCGCCAAGCTCATACTGGAACATGCCAATGTCCAGAGAATCCACCTTCGTCTGTTCCTGCAAAAAATAGGTGAAAGAGCCAAAAAGTTCATGGCCCGCCGGCATGCCGAGGTCATGTCTGAAATCCACCGTAGTGATATTGGTAAAATGAGTATCATCCCGTTTCCGATTCGTCCCCTCAAGTCCGACGGGGACTTCACCGGCCAGTTGAAATTTGGACGAGGGCGCCGCGTTGCGGTTGGTGTCGTATCCCCATCCGATCGTTTCGCGGAGTCCAAAACGGGTACGGCGTTTGCGGGCGTCGATCCGTTTCCGGTATTCATTGACCTGCGCCTCGATGTCCCGGGGAAGTTGCAATCTCTGGAGCGAGTCGAGCTCCCTTTTGGCTTCATCCAGACTGTTCAGCCGGTAAAGCACCACTCCATAAAGAAGCCGCACATCGGCCAAATTGGGCTTCACGAGCAAAATCCGTTCTAGGGTCGCGGCCGCCCCAATCAACTCGTTATTGGCGATCTGTTGCTGGGCAAATTGAAAGTTAAGCTCCAGATTGTCAGGGTCTTTCAGAATATCATCGAAGGTCACGCCTGTTTTGAACTTTTTAGATTCTTCAAGCGCTCCCGATTTTTGGGCCACCGCGTCCGCGTAGCGTTCAGACCAAACCTCACGCCGAACCGCCCGGACTTCCTGCGCCAGATCTTCGGCCAAAGCGGGCGAAACCACTCCAAAAGTTAAAATAAAAAAACAGAAAAACAGGCGGGCAAACAAGTTTCCCTTAATTCGCATAAGATTCGTCTCCCGGATAAATTTGAAGTATTGAATAACTTTCGGACTCTCTCGTCCTGATCGGCACAGTTTACCCCGTATGTTTCATAAAATCAAAAAATACCTTTCATCACGACAAAATATTTGGGCGTCTGGACAGAGACGTTAATCTCGAAAGACCGACTCAATAAAAAACAATAGCGGGACAAATATCGACTTGGTCACAAAAAAAATAAGGTTATACTATGCCGCATGGAACACACCGATTTTGTCCTCGATCCTTTTCAGCAACAGGCGATCGAATGGATTGAAAAAGATCACTCCCTTCTGGTTTCCGCTCCGACGGGATCAGGAAAAACGCTCATCGCGGAAAGAGCGGTCGAAAAAGCGATCTCTCGCGGCAAAAACGTCATTTATACCGCCCCCATCAAGGCCCTTAGCAATCAGAAATTCCGCGATTTCCAGAAGCGATTCGGGCCTGATCAGGTTGGAATCCTCACGGGCGACGTCGCGATTAATCCGGGAGCGCCGCTTCTGATCATGACAACTGAAATTTACCGGAACTCCCTTTTTGAAAATAGCGAGAGAATTAAAAATACCGGCTGGGTCATCTTCGATGAAGTCCATTACATGGATGACTATGAACGCGGGACGGTCTGGGAGGAAGCGATCCTTTTCACCCCTCCCGAAATCCGGATCCTCGCCCTCTCGGCCACCATCCCGAACGTCCGGGAGCTTGCTTCCTGGATGCAAACGGCCCACGACCGGCCAATCGCGGTCATTGAAGAAACCAGGCGTCCCGTTCCGCTCCATTTTTTTTATCAATGCCAGGGAAAATTTTTCACCAACCTGAAATCCCTCCGCAAAGAAGGCTACTATTCACGGGACAACTGGGAGCTCTCGCCACGGGAACGAAGACGCGGGTTCCGGCAAATGCGCGCGAAACCCAACCGTCTGAACGAACTGCTCGATCATTTGATCCGGGAGGATCGTCTGCCCGCGATCTATTTCGCTTTCAGCCGCAAACGGACGGCGTACCTCGCGTGGGAAATTGCCCACTATGAACTGCTTGACAAGCATGAACGCGTCAAAGTTACGGAGATTTTCGACAAACTCTGCGAAAAGTATGACCTCACGGAGGAACGCTCCGCCCAAGATATCCGGCCGCTCGTGGAACAAGGCATCGCCTATCACCACGCGGGCATGCTTCCGACGCTCAAGGAAGTGATCGAGCGGCTTTTCACAAGCCGCCTGATCAAACTGATTTTCACCACCGAAACCTTCGCCCTCGGGATCAACATGCCGGCCCGGACGGTCATTTTTGATGAGCTTGAAAAATTTTACGGCACGGGATTCAAAACCCTGACGACAAGGGATTTTTATCAAATGGCGGGACGCGCGGGACGAAGGGGCATGGACCCGGAAGGATTCGTCTACTGCCGGATCCTGCCTCACGACATTCCCTTCCCCCAGGTTGAACGCGTCATTTTCGGAAAACCCGAACCCGTCCGCAGTCAGTTCAACGCCGCCTACGCGACCCTGCTTAATCTCTACCGGGATCTCGGAGAAGACCTGCTCGAAATTTACCCGAAATCGTTCCACTATTTCCAGTCCTCCCGCCGGATGCGTGATAACGGGTTCGACCTGATCCAGAACAAACTCTCTCTTTTAAAAGAATTGAATTATATCCAGGACGGAAAACTCACGGAAAAAGGGGAATTCGCGTCCTCGATCTTTGGCTATGAGCTACTACTCACGGAAATGTACCAGGACAAGGTCTTTGACGAATTCGATGAAACACGGCTTAATGTATTTTTGATGGGATTGATTTTTGAGCCCCGGAAAGGCGTGGAGGAGCCACCGAAACTTTCACCCCAGAATGAGAAGCTCCTCAAACTCATTCAGCACTATCACCGGATCATCCACAAAAAAGAACAGGTCTATCGAATTCGTCCGTACACAAAACCCCCGTATTTCCACCTCGCCAAGGCCGTGGAATCCTGGACACGGGGAGAGCCTTTCGACCGGGTCACGCGCCATTCCCCGGAAGACGAAGGAAGCCTCGTTCGCTATTTTCGGATGGTCATTCAGCTTTTGCGGGAAATCACGCACGCGCCGCACGCCTCAGATGACGTTCGAAAAAAGGCGGCGAGCGCCAGAAAATTAATTGATCGTGACGTGGTGGACGCGGAAAAACAGCTGAGAGCTTGAATCCTCCGGCTTAAACCACAAAACCCCCGAGACAATCTCCCAAGTATTTTTACTGTTTCTCAAAAAAAATGGAAAACGCGAAGGGGATTTGTAAAACCAATTCTAGCTCCCCTGACCCACAGCTCGCGCGTCTGCCTCCCGGATTTCCTGCAATATCACGGGGATACGCCATTTCTCGATCCGGCAAAGAGCGGCATAAGGGCAATATTTTTCACAATCCCGCGGCCGGACAAGGATGTTGAGCCCCCGGATTTCTTCGGTAAAACGCTTCACGAAATCCACGCTCCGGTCAAGCGCCCGGCGAAATTCTTCCCCGCTCATCCCCGACAGTTTACTAACCTGGAGTCCATATTTTTCACACTCGTCCTTTTGATAAAACCCGCTCCGTTTACCCTCTTTCAGGGCAAAAAGCTCGCCGCCCACCAGGGTGAGCCCCAGCAGTTTTTCAGCCACCAGAATATAAAGCGGAAGCTGAAGCGATGTGCCAAGCTCAAGCGCCGAGCGATCCAGCTTCGCGGTCCTTTTGTAATCCACCACGAGGGCCGCCTTTCGTTCAGGATCAATATCAATCCGGTCAATGCGTCCCCGGATCGCGATCCCCTTTTTCCCGGGAACGATCACAAACGCCGGAGCATCGCGTTCCTTGCCGGGACCAAAACCGAACTCGACATAAGCGGGCTGAAATTTTCGGGACAAAAGGGTTTCCGCCTCTTTTTCGATGACGGAAAAAAGCATTTCCCTGACCTCGGCCCGATCCAGTTCCTCGCGATATTTTCTTTCCGAAGAAAGCGGGTATTTTTCAAAAGCTTCGGCCAATTTTGTTTCGACAAATTCAGCCGGTAGCGGTCGTTTTCCGTTTTGACGGATCCATTCCCGGAAATACACTTCAAGCACCCAGTGCATGATATTTCCCTTCTGCCGGGCGGTCATGTCCTCCATCGGGTCCTGAAGTTTTAGTATTTGATGAGCAAAATACCGGTACGGACACCTGGCAAACTCCTCAAGACGAGTCGGGCTCACCTCCCGAATCTCAAAATATCCTCCCGCGCGAATCGCCTCATCCTCAAGGGAAGCTTTAACCGGTCGGAGCGCGTCGAGAAGTTTTTCAAGAGAGACCGGGGCGGCGCCATCCAGTTTTCCCTTCCCCCGTTTTTTTTCACTCATTTCCCGCGCGACTCCCATCACGGCGATCTCCCGTTCCCTTCCGGTAATCGATTCATCCACGGACGGATACGGCCGTGAAAGGTCCTGCCGAATGACCTGAACGGAATCTCCGCTCCCAAAAATCTCACGCACATCTTCCAGAAAAAAAGACTTGAGGGATTCCTTGCCTTCCAGATTGACGCGGGGACATGACAGGTAAAGCCGCTCACTCGCCCGGGTCACCGCGAGATAAAAAAGATACCGCTCAAGACTCTGGCGCGGCAAAAGTTCCTGAAGCGGATGCTCAAGCCCGGCATTGATCATCCTTCTCTCCCAATCGGAAAGCAGGGCATTTTCGCGAATCTGGATCGGAAACACCCGTTCGAGCAACCCCGCCACGAAAACGGTTTTATATTCCTTTTGACGCGCAAGCGACACGTCATAAATCTGGACGCGATTTTTGTCGCGCTCATGAAGGGAATAAACATCCAGCTCGACTAATCCCAGAAATTGGTCCGCGAAAAACTCGAAAGAAACCGGTCTTCCCCGCCCCCTGGTTTCATTCAGCCGGATCTCTTCGAGAAGCGTCTCAAACCGGTTCACGGAAACCGCGTCACGCCGGACCATCGGCGTGTACGCGTCCGATGTCTCGATCATCCCGAACGTCCGGGTCACCGCCTGTTTAAGGATCCGGATATGTTCCTCCACGCTTTGAGCTTTCAAAAAATCCGATTCCAGTCGGATCAGGGTCTCCAGAACCTTTTTTTTGCCGCTTTCGGAATTCACCACAAGCGATTCTTCGCCGGCCCAGTCTTTCTCCCACATCTCGCGGCCCTCGAGCACGCCATTCATAAAAACACCGGCTTCAAATCTCGAAAGCCATTCTTCCGTTTTCGGCATTTCACCAATCCGAGTCACGTAACCGGATTTCAAAAACGCGAGAACGTCGTCCCTGTGCCAGCCGTTCCTGAAGATCAGAAGCAGGGAAATAACGGCTCCGATCCACGGCGAAAATTTGAGCCTCTCTCGCTCATGAATCTCGACCGGAATTCCATACCTCGAAAAAACAGAAGCGATCATCGGTCCGTAATGTCGAACCTGGCGAAACAGCACGGCAAAATCACTGTACCGGCAGTTCCCCCGGGAATAGATTTTGTGGATTTCCCGCGCGATCAGCTCAATTTCTCCCTCAACCCCAACCGACTCAAGAAAGATCACCCCACGGGAGGAACAAACCGATCTCGCCGAGTTGCCCCGCGGCTCCCTGAAAAGATTTTCCCGCAGATGGATCAGCGCCGGATTTTTCGTCCGGAAATTTCGGGTTCCCGTTTTAACGACGGTAAAACCGATCCCCTCCAGCGCCCGCCGGGTCGACTGGACCATCTCAAAGGCCTCCCCTTCTTCCACCGTCAGGGTCACGGTCATACGCTCCGTCATGGACGAAAGCTCCCGGAGATATTCAAACTGAAGATTTGAAAAATCAAAAAATCCGTCAAGCCAGAGATCCCGGAACCGGACTTCCCCGGATTTTTTCTCTGAACGCTCCCGGAAAATCCTTATCGTGTCCTGGGAGTCCCGCATGCCGCGTTCTTTCAATTTGACTTCATAGCCTTCATAAATCGCGGCCAGGGCTTCATACTTCGCGCCAAAAGCGGGCTCGAAATTTTTAAGACTGTTCATCCGTTCCCGAAACGCCTCCGGCGTTATCAGGGATTCCTTGAGCTCGGTGATAAGCCCCAGCGCAAGATTGACGAACCCGGGCCGATCTTTCACTTCCCGAAAATACTCCCAGTCATTTTCACTGACCAGCTCCCGAACAAGCAGGGTCCGGGTCATGCCTGACGCCACGGGAATCTCCGGTATCTGAAAAACGGAATCGACTAATCGCGAAAGAGTGGTAACCCGCTTGTGAAAAAATCCGGGTAGTCCGCGCTGGATCAGCATGGATACCACGCGCTCAGTATGCTCGGCGGAAGGAACGACAAAAAAAGAAGAGGCGGTCAGAGGGTCCCCGTCCCGCAAACTTTTTTCAAACGAGTCCAGGACGGCATGCGTCTTTCCAAATCCGGCGGGGCCTATTAACAATGTTTTTGTCATGGGATAAAAATGAAGTCCGGATTTCGGGTCTCGGAATCCGGAATACGCTTAAAAAGAGTGAAGGACGCCAAATGACATTTGTACTGTTGGGTCTTTTTGACGCCGGAACAAGGGATCATTGTTTCAGGGTTCGTTTCGTTCCCGGGACTTTAAATTTGCCGTATACACCGCCATACTGTCCTCACTTTCCCAAAGAGAAACTTCCACCACCGGGAGTTTCATGCGCCGCGATTCTTTAAAAATCCATTCGGCCAGCCTTTCAGCCGTCGGATTGCCCTGGACAGTCACCACGGGTTCTCCCGCTTTTTGAAGCAATTTGACGAGAGGATCCCGAGCGTTCAGGATCATCTTGTGATCCAGCTCGCGCTCAATCCAGTGACCAATCGTGTTCTTGATGTCAAAAAAATCAACGACCATGCCCCGCCGGTCAAGTTTCCGGGCCCGCAGAACAATCCGAACCTTCGCGCTATGTCCGTGGAGATGAGAACATTTGTCGTGCCCGCCAAGAAGCCGGTGGCCGTAATTGAAATAAAGTGTTTTCGCTACCTGGTACATTCCATGAGCCTTTCGATAACTTCTTCGATGACATGGTTGGGGGTTGAAGCGCCCGCCGTAATTCCAACTTTAGCGGTCCCTCCGGGAAGCCATCCGTCGGTTTCCGTGATCATTTGAGTATCAATGTTTCGATGACTGATTTTTTCTTTCGACAGGATACCATCGGCGTCTTCAATATGGAACGTCGGCGCGTACCTGGAAGCGATCTCCGCCAAATGGCCGGTGTTACTCGATTTGTAACCACCAACAACGAGAATTAAATCCATATGCTTTTCGCCCAGGGCCCGAATGGCGTCTTGGCGGTCCTGGGTGGCCGAACAAATGGTGTCAAAATGACGGAACCGCGCGCGGGCGGCTTCATTCCCGTAGCGGGCCTCCAGCCCTTCCCGAAGCATCCCCGAAATCACAATCGATTCGCTCATCAGCATCGTGGTTTGATTCGCAAAACCAATCTTTTCAAGGTCCTTCCCCGGGTCAAAGCCTTCCGAACATACCCTTTTAAAATCTGCCAGAAACAGGTCGTTTTCCCGAGGGGTATTTGACGCCTTGTCGCCTCCTCTCAGGATCAAATCGCAAACTTGCCTGGCCTGCGCCTGATCTCTCACTACCAGATATTTCCCCGCCCGCGAGCAGGTCGCCCTCGTTTCTTCATGGTCGTACTTTCCGTGGATCACGGAAGTAAAACCGTCCCGGGCGTAAGATTCCACGCGTCGCCAGACGCTCATCACCGAACCGCAGGTCGTGTCCACGATCACGCACCCGCGCTCCTGATACTCTTTCAACGCGTTGACAGGCACGCCGAATGCCGGCATGATCACGACATCTTTTTCATCAAGATCGGTCACGGCCAGTCCGCAGGCCGAAGGGCCGGATAAAAACCGGATCCCGAGTTCGCGGAGCTCACGGTTCACTCTCGGGTTATGAATAATTTCATCCGTTAAAAAAATCCTGCGATCCGGGAATTTCAGGCGCGTCTCATACGCGTATTCCACCGCCCGTTCCACCCCGTAACAAAATCCAAATTCCCTGGCAAGATAAATCTCCAGACGTCCACTTCGCAGGCAATAATCATTGGCGCGGATTTTTTCAATGAGGGGGCTCGAATCCTGCTTTTCAAGCAAGGGACGAACGTTGTTTTTCCCCCGGGGAACATCACCGTGGGGTTTTTCGCGAGAATCCATGGCGCGCTAGACCGAAAGCTGTCGGATCGCGACCCCGGCCTGCTGAAGAAGTTTGAAGGACGTGTCAGAAAGCGGATAAGTCGCCTGATAAACAACTTCTTGAATCCCGGAATTGATAATCATTTTAGTGCACATCAGACACGGAGAAAAAGTCGTATAGATCGTTGCCCCTTTCACCGAAACCCCGTGATAGGCCGCCTGCACGATCGCGTTTTCTTCCCCATGCGAACAAATACACTCCCCGAGATCCTTCCCGGAAGTTTCAACCGACGCGCAACGGGGACAGCCGCCCTCGTTGCAATTCGTAATCCCCCGGGGAGTTCCGTTATAACCGGTCGAGATAATCCTTTTTTCTTTCACGATCACCGCCGCGACCTTTCGCTTCATGCAGTTGGACCGCAATGCCACCACTTTCGCGATATTCATGAAATATTCATCCCATCCCGGCCGGGTCGAACTTTGGGCGATTTTAACGAGAAGTTGCCTGAGCTTGTCGTGAAGTTCTTTCAGCGGGCCGTTATTGTCCACCTGGAGATCGGCGAGCGCGAGAGTCTGATCAAGCTGTTGGTCGGTCTTGGTTTCACTTTTTGATTCTTTGGCCTCAAGCGCCTGAAAATCTTCCCATGTTTCGGGGTCATTCTCCCGGCCGCGTTGTTTCATGCGCTCGAAACGAAGCCTCTCGGGAGCATTCACCCTCAAAAATTTAAAATCTGCCCTGCGGCGGAAAACCTGGACTTCGGCGGGGTGACGGATGGAATCGATAATATAATGTTTTTCAGGATCAAGCTTCGCGTAGATCCTCTCCGCGAGACAACCCGGCCCTTCTTTTTCCCGCAACTCATTGCCTAACGCCACAAGCGTCTCGCGAGCGAGAGGTTGACCGCGTTTCCCAGCCTCTTCACGAAGAGCGTCCGAGAGAGAATAATAATGAAAACCCCGTTCCTTGAGGAAGTTGGCCGCCTCCCCTTTTCCCGATCCATTTTTCCCCGTTAATCCGATAATCATTGAAGATCCTTTATCTGTTGGGCCCCGTTAGAAAATTTCCGCTGGTACTCATACCATAAGCCATTTTTTGTACCCACCACAAAAAATGATGCTACCCTGTGCCCTCTGGGCTAAACAAGCATAAGCCATTTTTTGTACCCACCACAAAAAATGATGCTACCCTGTTTGCCCCTTGGACTAAACAAGCATAAGCCATTTTTTGTACCCACCACAAAAAATGATGCTACCCTGTTTAGGCTTTATTCCAGAAACCCGGCGCGAAATAATTCACGCCCGTCACGTGTCGTTCGATCAGCAACAAAACACTTTTTTCTTTTCCGTCCTGAAAAGCCGGAATGGCGGCGATGGCCCGAATGTCTTCTCCGGGTTTCCCGGCGCCCGGTCTCAAAAAACGAACGGCCTGTTTTTCAAGATGGAAAGTCGCCTCATCAATATCCGCGACCCTGATCCCCATCACATAGGGCGCGTTTTCGCCAAAAACCTTCCCCCACTCTTTTGACTCCGGGGCCCTGGTTTCCTCAATCAAGATGGCGGGAAGACACCGGCAACGGTAAACATGGACAGGATCGCGAGGACGGCCGAGAATTCTCGATGAAATATCCCGGGTGTAGCCCAGCTCCGTAAATTCCCGGGCGCGTTCTTCCGGATTAGCCGAGCGAAACAGGAAATGGTCAAGCACGGGCCAAAGCCCAACTCCCATCACCTCCAGCCCCCGGAACACCACTCGCGCCGCCGTATTCTCCGAAGCAAAATCCCCGATATGTTTTTTGAGGATTTTTTCGAGAGCCATAATATTCAACTGCGCGACCGTGTGCGGCATGACGGAGATCCGTGTTGCCTCCAGCGACGGGAAAGACCCCGCCTCGCCATTTCGCGTTCTCGGCAAAATGAACCGGCAGGGTGTTTCCGGTTAAAACTTTCTTTTACTTCAGCTGATTGGTAGGCTTTTTGGGCGATTCGTTCCTGGCCCGAGGAGCCACCTTGGGATTGGATTTAAATTCAACCGCGAGATCCGCGTTAATTTTGGCCCAGGTCGGATCCATATCTTCGGATTCGACGATTGAACCCACGGGACATTCTGCCGCGCAAGCGCCGCAGGAAATACAAACCGTCGGGTCAATGACCATAAAATCTTTCCCCTGATAGGTGCCGGGATAGATCGCTTCAGTCGGGCAGACCGTCGCGCAAAGACCGTAACGTTCGCCGTGACATTTCTCCGTAATAACGTAAGCCATTCTCGATTTCTCCTTTTGGGTTGTGTTGCAAATGAAAGGGTATTGTAGCCGCGCCCTCTGGCATCGTCAATGTTTTAGGAAAATTTCAGAGCAATTTTTGGAGGTGTTTTTGAATCTTTCTCACAGGGAACACCCACGCCTGCCCTTAAGGACAATCGGTAGCCCCCTCGGGCCACAAGTGGGGCGGTTGGCTGGAACAAAGACGCTCATCACTCCGTCTGGAATCACGATATTGCGCCTCAAGCCTCGCGATTCTCGCCTCGACGGGCGGGTGGGTCCTGAAAAAGGAGGTCCACCTTTGCCCGGAAAGTGGATAAACAATAAAAAGATGCGCGGTAGCGGGTTCCGCGCTTCTTAATGGAAATTTTTCCGATTCAGGTCCCAGTTTCCGAAGCGCGCTTGCCAGGTAGAGTGGATTTCCACACCATGTCCCGCCTTGACGATCAGCTTTATACTCACGGCGTCGTGGGATAAATCCGCGCACCAAAACCACCGCGACCGGAATCCAAAGTAGCGTCAGAAAAAAAACAACCGGATGGGTCTCTCCCCGTTCATAACGTTCCCCGCTACCCCAGTCCGCGGATCGAGGCAACATCGCCGCAATCATCCCGGGCAGTCCCGTAATGGCCGCCACAATCGTAGTGATCAAAATATCATGACTCATGATATGGGAAAGCTCA
>ERZ795030.5234-NODE-5234-length-12115-cov-6.601244_pt1 | contig 12115 bp, 14 predicted proteins | sample MGYA00375122_ERZ795030 | MGnify/ENA primary metagenome ERZ795030 (study PRJEB30165, sample SAMN05720146) | activated sludge metagenome | isolation source: anaerobic digester from wastewater treatment plant | place: Japan | collected 2015-04-20 ...
CTTCTAATTTATACCTAGTAAATAGGGGTGTCAAGGGGATGTAGTAGTTCTTTATAGGATAGTAAAAACAATCCCCATTTCTGGGGACTGCTATATCAGATTGGGGCTTCAACTAAATTTAGTTAAAAGCCTTAGAATTACTATATCACACATTCTTTATTTTGAACATTTTTCTATCTCGCCACTCGGCTTGTTTTCCAATATTCCATTGTGCAATAGGTCTTATGTATCCTACAATTCTGCTGTACACCTCGCATTTAGTTCTCTTTACCATGTCAATTATCTTTACAATTAAGTTTACAAAACTAAAAGAGAGGATATTCATACCAAAATGGATATATACAATACCCTCTCTCTACCAACTAGCCTTGCCTTGGGTCGTAATAATCGTTCCCATGCTTCTCATGGATGAGCTTGTGGCACTTTGAGTGAACCGCTACACAGTTGATTGTTGAATTGTTGCCACCTCTACATTTGTTTTTACAATGGTGTATTTGTAGTGTACTATCTGTGCCTTTTAATCCGCATACTGGGCATATATACCCTTGCAACACTTTAATCTCGTGCTTCCAATCAAACTTCGCCTTTTTGGACACATCACACCTCCTCTAGTTGGATTTTTAACGAACTATATCACTAAATACTCCCCATAATTTCTAATACTTCTGCTGTACTTGATAGAGGTATCATCATTTTCTGTTTGTGATTGAACAATATCCAGTTAGTTCCTAAGGCTTCACCATCTTTTCTCTTAAATCCTTTTGTATCTAAAAAGTCATCAGTTCTCTTGAATGTCTTACCTGACAAGAAGACAACCTTTTTACTACCCTTTGCGGTCTGTCTTACTTGAGATTGTTCTGCACCTGCGTGAGTATGGGCTGTCATTACAAAGTCGTAGCCCTCATTCTCCATGATAAATCTTTTTTGTGCATGATTAGGGTTAAAATAACTATTTCCTTTTGCTTCGTGTAAGATAGCTCCAGTATAGGTAATTCCATTTATTACTAATTCTACCGTTCCTATTCCATCAAAGATTGGGATGTTCTTTCTAATGTCTTTATAGGAATCTAGCCCTGTTCTTCTTGACCATTTCTCATGATTCCCCATTACCCCCCCCAGTATCTTGTCATACCCCATATACTCAAGCATTTTATGTAGGTATAGGTCTTGCTCATTAAGATTGGCGATATCTGTAAATTGTGCTGGGTTCCAGACAAAACCATCAACGAGGTCGCCACCGAGAAAAACTCTCATATATGGGTTAAGTTTAATCTCTTCTACTTCCCATCTTAATCGCTCATAGTCTATATCTTGACCCGCTATATGCGTATCTGCAAACCAGCCGATAGCAATAGGGCTATCAGTCTCTATCTCTATTCTTGTATTGTATTCTTTGTTCTCTACAAGCTGTCTTAACTCAGACCTTCTTAGCATTTCCCCGTGTAGTTCATCAAAGGACAACTCGGTAATAAACCTATCAGGATAGCTCACACTCACCTCACCCTTTCTAAGATGTTTTATTCTAATATCTTTAATCGACTCAAAACTATTCTCATCCCCTGAAGTATACAAACCCTCTCTTCCTTTGTTTTCTGGCGTCATGGCACTAGGAATGTTTATTTTAACTATTGGTCCTCTCTTTTTATTTTTGCTTCCTTTTGGTCTTCCCCTTTTCTCTTTTTTACCAAGTTTGACCCATAGGGGTTGTTTCTTTGTGGCAGTATTCATTTTATTTTATCCTCGTTTGAATTATTTACTCTCCATTCTTGACACCTTCTCAAACCCAGCAACAGCAGAGCCAACTATTGTTAATACAATCGTAAACAAAACCTCTTGCCATACTTTTTCTTCCATTAAGCCTGTAAAATTACCATGCTCATTTAACTCACGAAGAATTGTCCCTAACACTAATGGTAGAACTACACTCTTAAAAACATTGTAAAATCTAAAGGCGAAGGCTTTTATTATTGGATTTTTTATTTTCTCCAATTCCGCAATTATTAAATTCCCCATAACTTACTAAACTAAATTTAACTAATTCTTGTTAAAGAATCCGTGTAAAATATCTGCAAGTCTATACTCCCAGCTTGCAGTCTTCTGTCTTAATATGTCCAACTCTTCTTGGGCCACTAACTTCTCCTGTTCTATCCTCTCCTTTGCTTCAAGGACTTTGGTATAATTTTCCTCCATGTTAGCATAATCATTTTTAGCTTCTTCAAGGTTAGCCTCCAATAATTTTATTGTTCCCCGTGCCTCTGACAACTCCCCATCCCTAGTCTTTAATAGGTCTTCTGAGGCCCCTAGAGCCATGCTAAGGCCTCTGTTCGCCTCCAGTAGCCTATCTATCTCCTTTTGATAATCAATAGGGGTTTCTTCTTGTGTAAATATCTGGAATTTCCCTACATCTGCAACCCAGTTGTTATTCTTTAGATCGTACCAATCGTACCCATCTGAAGTTCTAGGTCCGTCTTCAATCTCATAAATCTCTCCTATTTCTGTATCTCCTGTGATAGCATAACTTGTACCACTACCTTGTCGGATATTCTGTTCTCCTGTAATCTGTATTTTATCTCCTATCTTAAACCCTATATAGCTTAGGTCTCTAAACTTACTCCAATCTAAGTCTTCACCCTTGAACCATATATCTTTAATTGCTTGATATTTTGTTCTAAATATAATACTTCTATCAAAATAGTCCATTATCTCCTTTCCAGTCTGTAATCCAAGATGTAAATGAGTAGGATAACCACCATTAAGGGAGGTTGGAGCTATGTAGCAAATCACATCACCCTTTTTAACAAATGTGTTAGCACCCACCCATTTGTAGGTGTGAACATAGTAAATCTTTAATATGGAATCTGTTACCGTTTGGATACAATAACTTCCTGCACCTGAGCTTCTGTATGTTACGATTCCATCAGCAAGGGCATAAACAGGGACATCGGCATTGGCGGATAGGTCAATAGCGGTATTATTTCCCCCCGTGTGATAAGTTTGAGTAATCCATAATTCTTTTCCTAGTGGGCTTGTAAACTTCGCCATAACTTGTAATCAAAACTTAATTACAGCCTATTCTATATTATACCACTACCTAATATTCTGCTTATACAGCTTCAATGTTTGTCTAAATGAGTGTCTATTTGTACCCTTGTCCTGTCTTGGGGTTTTCCAGTCATCCCCATAGAGCATTCGCAATATCCACTCAGGGTCTTTTAATGCAGGAAACTTTACTCCGCGTAGTTCTACTGAGTCTTGTAAAATAGTTGTATCTACATCCTTAGCAACAGGTCCAAACCAAGTGTCAAACCAGTCTCCATTAGATATCCACATTGTAAACAAGTCTAAATAGGGACAGATTTTACCAATATGAGCCTGTCCTAGTACTGGAAGTATTCCGTCTATCTCTGGGTGTCTTTTCTGATTGTCTTGGTCAAAGTAGTCATTTAGAAGCCCCATCTCATGTAGTTTGGTATACAATTCCCTAGCTTCTTTGTCTATGTCGTCTCCATTTGTAAACTTGCTAATATACGCTATATCCATATCACTATCTCCCTCTATAATATCCTTTCCCCTTATAGCCCCTAGTAAACTACCAGCCCATAAAAAGGGTTCTATACCTAATTCTTTTAATACCCCTATGAGATACTTGGCATTATTAACCTGTTCTGTCTTTTGTTGGTCAGTCATTAAATCCAACCTTTAGATAAATTATATGACCCGACACTTTAGTATCGGTATACCTTAAAACAAAATCTGCTACATAATCAGGGGTAAGCATACTAGACTTAGGAGAGTCAGGGTTGATTGCTGTTTGAAGTTTAGTGTCTACTTTAGCAGGAGCAATAGCATTCAGATATATGCTTTTTTGAGCTAACTCTTCGTGTCTTGATTCTATGTAAGCATTCAGAGCAGACTTAGAGGCTGAGTAAAGGGGTATTCCCTTTCTCCCATAAGTAGCACAAGCAGAGGATAAGAATACTATATTCCCCTTCCAGTTTTGTTTCTCGGCTAATTCTACCAGTCTTACACAACTGTTAAAATTGACTTCCATTATCTTCTCTTGGTTTGCATACTCCCCAGCACTATGGATAATCGCTTTGTACTCCTTTAGATCAATTTCCCAGTTATTCGTAGAAAGGTCTATTTCCTTATGTTTAGGGGCATAGTAATTTGGTAGTCTTCTGATACAAGCCGAACCTATACCACCGCTACCTCCAAAGACTAAAACATTTCTACTTAAATCAGGGATTGTAGTTATGGGTCTATTCCAAAACTTCATTATACCCTCACTGTAAGCAAGGTCTTGCTCAAAGGTAATTTTACTGTTAAAAGCCTCACCTTTAATAAAGGCTATGTTAGTCTCTGGTCTTATGGTTTGCACCATTGTTATCTCATCCATCCAGTCTCTTTTGGGGGTTTGTAAAAAGGCTTCTACTAAAATATCTCTTCTAAATGCCTCGGGGGTCAGCCCTAAAAATCTTCCTACCTTACTTTTAGATACTCCGTTGTGAACATAACCATCTATAATAGGGCTAACGGTATCAACACAATCATTACCACAAAGTAGCAACTCTTTTATCTGTTGTATAGTATCAGCCCTTAGAAAGGGTCTAGCCCCCTCGTGGATAATAACAAAATCCCCAGTTGTTGCCATAACCCCATTGTAAGCACTCTCACTTCGGGTGGCACCACCAGGAACGCACTTGTAATCTTTATATTGAGAATTGGAAACGACTATGACTTCATCTACTAAAGGTTCTATTACATCTAAACAGTATTGAATCACAGGTTTACCATTCAAACTCATGAGTTGTTTGGATATAGAGGACTTAAACCTCTCGCCCTTACCCCCTGCTAGAATAACTGCACTAAATCTCATTCTTAATTATATCATTACAAAAAGAACTCAACTAACATTGCTGTTTGTACTAATTATAGGTTGTTTTGTTTGTTGTTTTGGGATATTTTTCTCTGCTAGTAGGGGATAGGTTTTTGTGAGTACTGATTAGATACTCCCTAATTCCCCTACATTACAGAGCAGGGTTGAGCAGGGTTGCTCAATTACTAATAGTTGACAGTAGGTTAACTACTATCTGACTACTTACAATTACTTGTACTCAATCAGATACCAGTTAATGAACTCTTAATGAACAGTTAATGAACTACAACTAATTATACTACCTATGTATTTATATTATAGCATATATGGTATATGTCTACCCACCCTACCCTTTTTAGCTCCTACCCTACTCCGAGAGGGGGATATACCCATGTTTTAGAAAAGACCGTTAAATGGGTATTTTTCTATGCCTTACCCACTACCCCACTCTACCCTCCTGGGTGAATAAAAAATGTGAACGGGATACTATTTGAGGAACTTCTCAAGGATTAGTGCGATGATTGCCCCGATATTGGTTATTCCAAAAAAGAGTGCCCATTTCTTTATGGTGCTAATTGTTTGAATTGCATCAATACCATCTTCTAATCTTTCCAAGTCGCTTCTTCCATCGCTTCCCTTTTTTTCGGATAATCCTTCGTACCATTCTATTGCTTTTATTCCTCTATCTGCCAATCCTATGATTTTGTTTTTTTCTATGTATTCGCTATGACTTTGGACTATGGAAACTAACCCCCCTCGTTGGTAATCATTACCAAGTAGAGCCTGTTTAATATCTTTTACATTGGTTGCTAATTCCTCAAAGCAATTTTTTATTTCCATCTGGATTATCCTTTTAATCTCTTTCTCGGTTAGTGGTTCTTTTGGCATGGCAGTTTGTTACTAGATTTAATATTGCTGTAGTCCCGCTCTTGCCCTAAGAAGAGGGATAAGTGTCATAATTTTTTGTTTTGCAATCTCTGGCTCGTCTGTAGGCTTTGGTAAGTTAAGATTCTTTAACTCAGCTTCGCTCTGTCCTGAACCTATTAAAGCCTTTCTAAGGAAGGCTGTCGCTGTATCTAGGGCTGCTCTATACTCAGAGCTAGCACTTGTTGACCCAAAGAACCCAGCAAGGTTCCCACCTAGGGTTGCCAGTTTCCCTGCACCTCCTGCCTGTTCAAGAACACCATAAGCCTGTTCTATTGCTTCTGCTGCTAATTGGTAATCTCTTTGTGATTCTGTCATTTTACCAGTTGCACCACCCTGATCCATACCAAGTAAACTTAATACTGCGTTTGCTTCTGTTGCGGATATTTGATCATTTAGTACAGCTTGAGCTAACATAAGGTTAATAGCACTAATCCCTTGGTCTTCCTGTGGCATTTGAGATTGCATAGGCTGTTGTAATTGTTGTGGCTGTTGTTGGTTGCCTTCATATCCGATTGCCTGTCCCAGTCTAGTTCCATATATTCCTGCATTTCCTATGTTAGACATAACCTTTTCTGATACTTTAGGTAATTGTAATCCACCTAAACTCTGCATCGCCTTCCCAGTAAGAGCCTGTGCCTTTTGTGGTATCCCTGCTGTTGGAACTTTTATATTTGCTACTGTTATATGCCCTGCCTTGTCTGCTTTAGTTATAATATCTGGGGCAACTTTATGAAGAATTGCCATGTCTCGATAAATTGCTCTACCTGCGTCATCTAATCCGTTTTTTAATATATTATCAGCAACTCCATTAAGAGCATACTCTGCGTATGTCCCTGGTGTTAAACTTCCCCCTGTATCTATTAGTTTTTGAACTCTAAGTGCTACTGGTTGTGTGGCACTCTTTAAGTTTGCAAGACCCTGTGCATTTAGTGTTCCCTTTGCTCCGCTTCTCTTTAAAGTTGCCTGTATAAGACTTAGGGCTTTGTCATCTGTTATCCCAAGATTGTCTGCAAGATTTTGTGCTGCATTTAGTGCTAAGTCGTCTGCATTTGCTGTAACTTGACTAGCCCTTAAAGATTTAGAAAGGTCGTTAGATAGCCCTTTGTATGCTTTGCCTATTCCAGTAATATCAGGATTTGCTTTATATTTATTTGTTATTCTATTTACATCGTCAAAAGTCTGCATAGCCATATCCTTTCCAAGTGGTGTTTTTGGAGTTTTGATTCCTGTGGCACCTTTTTCCATTTCTTTTCCAAGTTTTGTAAGACCTGACTCTCCACCTCTTGCAGCTCTTCCTGCGATTCCTTTTTCTACCGCTCCAATAGTTCCACCAAGTATTCCCCCAAGTCCAGCACTTGTAAGTATTTTTCCTATATCTGCATTTTCCGTAATAGGTGTCATACCATAGCTTCCAAGTCCAGCACCAAAAGCACCAGCACCTGCACGACTTGCTATATTCCCTGCTATTCCTACTGGGGCTACAAGAGAACCTAAAATTGCTGCGTCTCTTGCTATTGTTTCTCCTGGTCTTAGGAATGTTCCTAACTGCTCTTCTTGGCTCTGATATTTTGGTTGATACTCTTCCATTACCCTTTGGGCTTCCTGTTTCTTCTTTAAGGTATCTAATTCCTTGTTAATATTAGGGTCCATTTTTCTAACAGAAGTTACAAGTCTAGCTAATTCGGCCACATCTCTTCCTGGCTTAGTGATACCTCTTAATATGTCTGTAAGAATACTCATTTATATATTACTTAATTTACTACTATTTTCCTCTGTTAAATAACTTCTTAATAAAAGAGATAGGGGTCGGGTTCTCATAAATAAACTTACCAACTGTATCTCTTAATCCATTGTAGATATTTGCTAGTGTCTTGTTCTCTGGCTCCCAAGCTGCGGCCGCTGTTAATGCGTCCCAGTATGGGGTATCTGGAGTTGTTTGTCCTGTTGGAACTACTGGTTTCTTCCCTTCACCCCCATTCCCACCTCTTTGTCCAGCTAGGGAAAGCAAGTCTGCAAGGTTGATTCCTTCTTGCCGAGCTGCGGCTGCCCTACTTGCTGCTAATTGTCTATTAAATTGTTCCTGTTGTAAAGCGTCTTGGTATAATCTCCAAGCGTTTTCTGCTGCTGCATTAGCTTGATTGGCTGAAGTCTGATAAGCTCCTAAAGCCTTGCCTAGTATATCTTGGTATCTTTGACCCCTAGCATTAAGTAGATTAGAGGCTGTACTCCATTGAGTAATAGGGGCTTGTCTAGCTTGAGCTATTAAGGCCATTTGGGCAGTCGGGTCGGAAATAAGGGTGTTCATGTACTTCTCCCTTAATGTTGGGGCCACAGTTTGCAATTCTCCTAAAGCACCAGATTGTTGTTCAATTAAGTCTTTATTGTAGTTTACAGCCTCGTTGTATTCCTTCTCAAATTGATTCTGGAATTGATTAGGGTCATACCCTTGAGCCTTTTTATATAACTCCTCGTATTCTGCTAATCTTTGTGCTGTTGTTGCCATTTTATTTAATAAATCAAATATTACTTCCGGATTGCCCTATTAAGCCAATCTATATAGGAACTTCCATATATACCTGCGTCTGTTTTGGGTCTTTCTACTTTGTAAGGTGTGTAGGCTGTGGTTGCAGGTTTCTGTTTTCCTGAGCTTTTCTCGTATAACTCCTGCATTCTAGCATAGTCTTCTTGAGCCATTGATTTCTGTTGTAATATGTCGGCTTCTATACCCTTTTGATGTTCTTGTCCCATTTGATTGTAAAGGTCTAGTAAGGATTTCTCTCTTATTCCACTCCTCATTAAACCTCTATTGGCCATGCTACCTTCTAAATCTGCCTGTCTTTGTTGTGCTATTGGTGCATAGTATCTAGCAAAAGCCTCTTCTGCACTCCCTTGTACTAACTCTGGATTAAAATACTGTTCCCATGGTAATACCTTGTAAAAATCTGTTGGCTGGGCCTCTCCTGCTTGTGTACCACCCGTACCTGGGGTTGGTGCTGGTGTAACAGGTGCTGGTGTAACAGGTGCTGGTGTTGGTGCTGAATTTCCATAGGTAAGTCGTTGTCCTGGTCTAATAAGATTGTAATTACTTCCTATAACAGACCTATTCTGGTCATAAAGAGTTCTCCAATTTGATATTCCTAACTTCTTGGCTATCCCACTTAGAGTGTCTCCTCGTTGAACAATATATACTGCCATTTATGACGCTTACCAATTTATTGTCCTCTATTCCTCCTCGACTCCTCCTAGTATAATATAATTATATCATATCCTAATCATTCACCCAGACTTGCCACTTAAAGCCTACTTTCTTTCCTGCTGGACTACCCGGCCCAGGTGTCCAATCTCCTCCCCCAAAGAGGTCTTCATATTTAAGCCCTATTTTAAGCTGGGTTGTTGTAATATCATAGTCATACCATAGGATTGCTGGGTCTATAAAGAAATAAGGCAACATCATAAAATCAGCGTCTGTTCCATATAAAGCAGAATCCTTGTCAATTATCCTGATATATACTAGAACATTTGGTTTATACCCATAATTATGATTGACTGTTTTTAATATTGTGAATCCAGCCGAGACCGTATTGGGTATGGTTACTTCTTCATAGCCCTCTAAATGCTCTTCTATCTTAGGATAATCAAATCCACTATGCACCGCACATTGCTCAGGGGTTGCTTCTTGAGCATCATATCCAGCAAGAGACACCTTAAACATTTTGTCGTTTTCTACTGATGTTTTACCCATTAGTGGTTAGTGTATCTCTAAAGATTAAGTAAGCATAGTTCCTTTCTGGCGGTGTGTAAAGAATCCAGGTTAATTGAGTATCAGTGGCAGTTACATAGAAGTCAGAGGCTGAGGTTCCCATTGTATAATCACCAGGAGTTCCATCACTTTCCATAAATAGAAAGAACATTGGTCTATATCCTAGGTTATGAGTTACCGTCTTTTGAGATACAGGGGTTGTTGTATATCCTGATTGAGCAATCATAAGTTGTCGTACATCACTTCTTATACAAAAATCCCTTTTATCAGTAGAACTAACATCTTTTCCAGGTCTTGATATATATATACCATAATCTTTATCAATCACATGGGTTGCATCTGTGGTATTTATATTTACAGAAGTATAGTTTGTCTTTAGAGGTCTTCTAAATATCTTCCATTTAATATTTATATCTGTTGATACATAACCACTAAACCAGAGTTTGCTATTATTTATCCAACACCAGCCAGGCCAGAAGTTTCCCCCATCAGTTCTTTGTACATAAAAGACTGGCTCGTATCCTAAGTTATGAGTAAATATATCCTGAGTAACCATTCCAGGGCCACCAACGGGAGGACTTATTGTTATATCTCCTTCTGCTTCAATGGGTAGTAAGGGCCATTCACTAGAGAAGGCTAGTTGTTTATCACTTGCAGTATTAACATCATAACCTATTCGGCTTACTTTAACTCCTGATATTGACATTAGCTTAGTTTACCAATTAAAACCCTATCATTTGTACCGTCATTGACTATAATCTGTCCATTAGGTCCAAAAGTCCACTTCCCTTGTACTCCACCCTCGCCAACCGAAGTTACCGAGCTTGTTTGTTGTGTACTTAGTGTTCCAGAAGTAATCTGTAAGGGCTTGGTTAAAAAAGCCCCTAATTGGTTTCTAACATCTTCTGCTGTTTGTGTAGTAATCATTGGTGATTCTCCTTTGCTTCTACATCATAAATTAGATTTAATCCATAAAGGTTAAACCCAGCCCCACTTGAGCTATGGCTTAGCTTTAACTCTACAAACTTACCAGCAGCCTTAGGTGGTAGTATCAATCTTTCTACCTTAATCTCATCAGTACCTGATAGGCTCACATTGTTAGAAGAACCCTCAATAGCACTCCAGTCACCTGTTCCCCCTATTCTGTACTGAGCTGTTAAATACTCACTCGCATTAGAAGGCTTGTATACAACCTGTATCTCGTAGGCATTCTTGATATCTTCTACATTCTCAGGCGATCCAAATAACTTAGGGGTTTGATACACACTCCCTTGTGCCGAACCATTTAGAGCATAACCCAGGTCAATCTGCCATACCTCTTGTCCATCAGGATTGGTTGTATAGACTTCATAAACACCACCAGCCTTATTTCTTGTCCAATATTTGAATGGTCTTGTAATTAGAACATCCCAAGCATTAAGTAAAACATCATGTCGTAAAACAACATCAGAGTAAGAAGTTCCAGCATAGGTAACATCTCCAATATATAGACAATACCTACCCCTAGAATCTAGTCCACCTGTTACTTCTTCTGCATTTACAACCACATTAAGCCAATCCTCTACTGGTCTTGATATAAGTGTACCCTCGGTTCCACCTGCGTACATGTAAACTCCACCTCGGTTATACCAAAGCATTTTACCTTCAGTTACTTGTACTGTTTCCTTGTTAGTAGTACCTCCGTTTGTGTTAATAACTCTTAGTGAGTACTCATCCCATGCTGCGACCTTGTTTTGTGTAAATACAAACAAAGCCCCGCTGTATTCTTTAAGCCCTATAATAGCCTCTCCAATATCATCAAAGAAGTTATTAGTAGGGAAGCTGTCTTTACTTACATCACTAAATATCACCCTGGATGGATAGGTCTTAGTACCATTCTTAACATTCCCTAGATACAATCTACCTTTGTATACTTCTAAATGTTTAGCATACACACTAGCCAAAGTCCCCATGCTAGTACCATCGGTATACTTAACCTCACCCTCTATTCCTTGAGTTATGTAAAGTCTTTCTAGGAAAGTTGCTGCTCCTGTACCTACTCCTGTACCTGTATTGATAAAAGATACTCCCCATTCTACTGGTGCTGTACCTGTTCCAAAGCCACTCCCTATTGAGACAAAGCCACTAGCACTACCAAGATACTTGTATAAATCACTCCCATATACTTGATACAACTCATTAGTCCCATTCTCTTTATTCCAGGCATATACTCCCCTATTAGCCCCACTTCCTACACCACTTCCAAGCTGTGCAAATCCATTAGCCTTTTGTAATTTACCAGGTCGGCTTATATCTACATTGTATAAAAAGGGCGATTCGTTTACCTGTAAAAGTAACGGTGAAGTGAAGGTCTGATAACCCCCACTAAAATCAATATATTTTTGGATAACTCTTTTACTTCTAGCCATAAATCCTATACTAAACTAAAGCATATCCCCTATACCCTCTTCATATATAATTATACCATTAAGCCCTTCTAAACGGAGGCAATGCGTATTTCTCTCCCACCACAGGTGTCTGTGGTAGTATCACATCATCAGCACTTCTTA
>ERZ795030.5237-NODE-5237-length-12109-cov-4.883026_pt1 | contig 12109 bp, 10 predicted proteins | sample MGYA00375122_ERZ795030 | MGnify/ENA primary metagenome ERZ795030 (study PRJEB30165, sample SAMN05720146) | activated sludge metagenome | isolation source: anaerobic digester from wastewater treatment plant | place: Japan | collected 2015-04-20 ...
TGCCGTACTGATTTCTACACCGTTTATTTTACCGTTGGATTCTAGCAGGCGCTCTATCACCACACCATTACGGAATTTCACACCGAGCTTTTCAGCTATAATCGCCAATTGAGTGGTAAAAAGCTGGCAATCACCGGTTTCATCACCCGGCAAGCGTAATCCACCCAGTAACTGATTTTTTACCAATGCCAAAGCAGGCTCGGCACGCACACAGCCATCTGGGTCAAGGTGTTCAAACGGCACGCCCATACGCGTTAGCACGGCAATATCTTTTGCTTCAGCGTTGAGTTGTTGTTGCGTGCGAAACACCTGCAAAGTGCCCTGCGCACGGCCTTCATACTGAATGTCTAACTCTGCACGAAGCTGAATTAAGCAATCACGGCTATATTCGGCCAAGCGCACCATGCGCTCTTTATTGCGGGCATAACTTTTGGCGTTGCAATTTTGTAAAAGTTGAAACACCCATTGCAGTTGCCATAACGTGCCATCTGGCTTAATGGCCAAGGGTGAATGGCGCTGAAACAGCCATTTTAAGGCTTTGGCTGGCACACCGGGCGCCGCCCATGGCGCTGAATAACCTGGTGAAATCTGCCCGGCATTGGCAAAACTGGTTTCTAGTGCGACGGCTGGCTGGCGGTCAATGACCGTGACCTCAAACCCTTTTTTGGCTAAATAATATGCACTAGTAACACCCACCACACCCGAACCTAATACCAGCACTTTCATCGCAAATACTCAGTTTATGACAATGATTCTAGTGTAGAACGAATTAAAATTTAATCAAGGCAAAAAGCAAGAAATCATGTCAAATTTCGCCCGAGAAAAAAATAATGCTCTGAGAGCCTTTATTTATAAGGCTCTCAGAGCATCGAAAAAGGTTGGTGCAGATTTTATGCTGTTAATTTGCTAATAAATCATTTTGCCGCTTTAAATTTTTCAAACGCTTCCGCCCTCACGTTGATGAGATTGCCATCGAGCGTTTCTGGCGCAGTGAGGCGACTAAAGTCTTCAGGGGCTAAAAATAGCGAACGATCATTGCGCATTTCACCATTGACTAAAGGTGTTGAAGCCTTGTTCGGGTTGGCATATTTTGTGGCATTGGTAATGCCCGCGTGCACTTCAGGACGAAGAATATAATTAATAAATTGATGGGCATTATTGGGATGTTTGGCATCTTTAGGAATCGCCATGCTATCTAAAAACAACAATGCGCCTTTTTCAGGAAACACTGGCGCAATGTTTAAGCCATTGCCTTTTTTGATGGCTTCGCTGCGTGCGCGATAAAAATCACCACCCCAGCCAATCGCCACGCAAATGGATTGATCCCCAAGTTTTTCCGCTTGACCTTCTGATGTAATGGTTTTGATATCAGCGCGCACTTTTTTTAACATAGCCGTTGCCGCTGCGTAATCTGCGGGGTTATTACTAAAGGCTGGCTTGCCAATATAGTTAAGTGCAATTGGCATAATATCAGTGGGCGAATCCAAATACATAATGCCGCAGCTTTTTAGTTTAGTGGTGTAAGTTGGATTAAAAACGAGCTCCCATAGATTTTTCGGCATTGGCGTTTTACCCAAAGCTTGAATCACTTTATCCACGTCCAGACCTATGGTCGTGTAACCCCATAACCAGCCTGCCAGATAAGCATTGCCAGGGTCAGCTTTATTCAGCTTCACTAAAATATCCGGGTCAAGATTTTTAAAATTTGGAATTTTACTTTTATCTAGCTTTTGTAGTAAACCGCTGTTAATTTGCGCTTTAGCCCAATCTGATGATGGAACAACAATATCATAGCCGGATTTTTTAGAACGTAATTTTTCATCGAGCACTTCATTGCCATCGTAAGTGTCATAACGCACTTGAATGCCGGTTTCTTTCTCAAAGTTTTTAATGGTTTCTGGCGCAATGTAATCAATCCAGTTATACACATTCAATACTTTCTCTTCCTCTTTTGCCACGCTGATACCGGCAAAACTCATACTTAATAGCGCACCTAGCAATGCAATAACCAGACTATTTTTATTTTTCACGTTTGTTTCCTTCAATTATTTTTGATATTTTTTTGCTTTCCAGGGCTGATGTTATGCAAGTGTTATGCCATTGTGTTGGATTTTTTATACTGAATCATGGTCAGCCGGCAAAAAACCCGATTCATGGGCAATTTTTAAATTGCAGTTTCAAAAAGTAATGGTAAGTCCATTGCGAGTGAATGTTTAAAAAGTGACACTGTTTGTCATAAATTTGTCATTAAACTTAAAATGCAAAGACGTTTTCATTACAAATTAAAACGTCGGCGGGCTGCACGAACTCACTAAAATGCAAGGCGTTTTCCCCACATTGCGAAAGCGGTGCGGTGTTTGGCTATTAAAATAATAAGCATCGCCCGCGCCCAGCACGCGCGTGAAATTACCCACCGTGACTTCTAACTTACCTGATAGGATCACTGCGCCCTCTTCGCCTTCATGCTGCAACATCACCAAGCCCGTATCGGCGCCCACTGCGTAGGTTTCATATAAAATCTGCAACACATGCCCAGCTTTGGCTGAACCTATTTGTCGATATGAAATACCTGCTCCAGCGCTAATTTCAGTGAGTTCTTCAGCGCGGTAAAACACTTCACTTTTAACCTGTGGCAATTCATCTGAAAAAAACTCCGCCAAAGTCATTGGCACTCCAGCGAGAATGCGTTTAAGCGCACTGACCGATGGACTGGTCTGACCTGACTCAATCAGTGAAATCGTTGCATTGGCCACTCCTGCTTTTTTGGCAAGGGCGCGCTGCGAGAGCTGATGCCGTAGCCGTACCATGCGTAATCTTGCCCCTAAATCTTGCTCAATCACTTTTCACCTCAATTCTTGTGTTAATAGTGTTTAATATACAATAACAGACAAATAAATAAAACACATTAAAACAATCACTTAATTTTTTAATTAACCATACTTGACATCGTAAGCTAAACATTTAACTATGCACATGTTAAAGCCATTTACAAAGTAAAATTCAGGAATTTCAATGTCAAAAGCCAGCACAAATCGTTTGCCAGATTTATCGCACTACTGGGTGCCATTTACCGCCAATCGGCAATTTAAAACGATGCCGAGACTATTTAAGGCTGCGCGCGGCAATTATTACACCACCATGGATGACCGGCAGGTGCTAGATGGCACAGCAGGGCTTTGGTGCGTGCCTGCGGGGCATGGTCGCGAAGAAATTGCCAGTGCTGTTGGCAAACAATTACTCACGCTTGATTACGCCCCAGCTTTTCAATCTAGTCATCCGTTAGCGTTTGAGGCCGCCAGCCGCGTGGCAGACTATATGCCGAGCGGCTTAGACCGTATATTCTTTACTAACTCCGGCTCAGAATCAGCCGATACCGCATTAAAAATTGCCTTGGCGTATCATCGCGCCTGCGGCAACCCGTTAAGAAACAAGCTGATTGGTCGTGAACGTGGCTATCATGGGGTTAATTTTGGCGGCATTGCAGTGGGTGGTATTGCGGGTAACCGAAAAGCATTTGGCAACGCATTAAGCGGTGTTGACCATATTCGCCACCCGCTCGACATTGCCAAAAATGCGTTTACCAAAGGTGTGCCGCAAGACGGTGGCATTGCGCTGGCCAATGAATTTGAGCAGCGCATTTTGACCTTACATGACCCAGCCACCATCGCCGCGCTGATTGTTGAACCAATGCAAGGTTCGGCAGGCGTGATTGTGCCGCCGGCAGCTTATTTAAAACGCCTGCGCGAAATTTGTACCAAATACGGCATTTTGCTGATATTTGATGAAGTCATTACTGGCTTTGGCAGGCTAGGCACAAAATTTGGCGCGGACTATTTTGATGTGATTCCTGATATGCTCACCTGCGCAAAAGGCCTTACCAATGGTGTGGTGCCGATGGGTGCAGTGGCTGTTAAGCGCGAGATTTATGATGCATTTATGGAAAACACGCCAACTGGCGCAATTGAATTGCCGCATGGTTACACGTATAGCGCCATTCCCATTGCCTGCGCGGCAGCCATTGCCACCTTAAATATTTTTCAACAAGAAAAATTAGAAGACCGCGCGGCCAGTTTAAGCCCACACCTCGAAGCCGCTGTGCATCACCTAAAAGGCCTGCCCATGGTAAAAGACATTCGCAACATTGGTTTAGTGGCAGGCATTGAGTTTGAGGCAATTACCGGCAAAATGGGCGCGTTTGCCTTTGCGGTTTATCTCAAATGTTTTGAGCTAGGTCTGCATGTACGCTACACCGGCGATATTATTGCAATATCGCCTCCGCTCACCATCGAAAAACACGAAATTGATCGTATTTTTAACATACTTTCAGAAGCCATTCGATTTGTAGCAAGCCAAGGTGTGGCGGGATTGGATGCAAATAATTACCTTAAAAATGAGCAGACTTGGGCATTGCATCAACAAACAACCAATGCTTAACACCTTTATGTAGGCGCGCAATATATCGCTAACCTACTATAACCCTATGAAATTAAAAAACAATGCGTAAAATTACGGAGCATTCAACATGAACACAATCGGACACTACGTCAATGGTCAGCACCTTACAGGCACTAGCAACAGATTCAGTGACGTTTACAACCCAGCCACAGGTGAAGTCTCTGCCAAACTATGTAATGCTACGGCCACTGAAACTGAAGCAGCAATCGCCGCAGCACTTGCTGCCTTCCCCGCTTGGGCAGCCACGCCCGCCTTACGCCGTGCGCGCATTATGTTTAAATTTAAAGCCTTACTCGATGAACACGCCAATGATTTAGCCAAAGCCATTTCACTCGAGCACGGCAAAACTATCTCCGATGCACGCGGTGAAGTTACACGCGGCATTGAAGTGGTTGAGTTCGCTTGTGGTATGCCGCATTTACTTAAAGGTGACTATAACGAACAAGTCGGCACAGGCATTGACACATACAGCATGCATCAGCCGCTTGGCGTAGTGGCTGGCATCACGCCCTTTAATTTTCCGGTCATGGTACCGCTATGGATGATTCCGATGGCCCTGGCTACCGGCAACACCTTTGTGCTGAAACCTTCTGAAAAAACACCAAGCGCCAGCCTAATGTTGGCCGATTTACTGGCAGAAGCTGGCTTGCCTGCTGGCGTATTCAACATCATCAATGGCGATAAAGAAGCCGTGGATGTGCTGCTAACCGATAAACGCGTACAAGCCATCAGCTTTGTTGGCTCAACGCCAATCGCCGAACACATTTATAGCACTGGCACTAAAAATGGCAAACGCGTACAAGCACTGGGTGGCGCCAAAAACCACTTAGTGGTGATGCCCGATGCAGATTTAGACCAAGTCGCCGATGCGCTAATTGGCGCAGGCTACGGCTCTGCGGGCGAGCGCTGCATGGCCATTTCTGTAGCCGTCACCGTGGGCGATATTGCTGACCAACTCGTTGAAAAACTCAAAGAAAAAGTCAGCACCATCGTCATTGACCAAGGTTTAAATGAAAAAGCAGACATGGGCCCGCTAGTAACACCGCAACACTTTGCTAAAGTACGCGAATATGTTGATTTAGGCATTGCTGAAGGTGCAAAACTGGTGATTGATGGCCGCGATTTCACCAAACAAGGCTTTGAAAAAGGCTTCTTTTTAGCACCCTGCTTGTTTGACCATGTCAGCAAAAATATGCGCATCTATAAAGAAGAAATTTTTGGCCCGGTGTTAGCAATCGTGCGGGCAAAAACCTTTGAAGAGGCACTTGAGTTGGTAAACGAACACGAATTTGGCAACGGCACAGCGATATTCACCCGCGATGGCGAAGCCGCGCGCGAATTCACTAGCCGCGTGCAAGCGGGCATGGTGGGCGTCAATGTGGCCATTCCGGTGCCGATTGCCTTCCACAGCTTTGGCGGCTGGAAACGCTCTCTCTTTGGTGACCACCACATTTATGGCACGGAAGGCATTCGTTTTTACACGCGCTTAAAAACCACCACCTCGCGTTGGCCCTCGCCAAGCAAAAATAGCGGTGCTGAATTTGTGATGCCGACCATGAAGTAAGGTTGCATGAATAGAAATTGGGCTGGGGAAATTGGCAGATTGTTAGGCGTAAAACTGGGGTTTAAAAGCGTATAAAACTGCTATTTAAACACACAACCTTTTTCGATGCTCTGCGAGCCTTTATTTACAAGGCTTCCAGAGCATATTTTTTCTCTCGAGTGAATTGAGTGACTTTACTACTTGCATCATTGCGCAATTAATTATGCGCGCCTGATGGTTACTTCAACACTTCGTTGATTTCAATTTCCACATTTTCACCAACCGGTTTCATCACGGCAGACATGCCCTGCAAATCGCCAGATATCGGTTTGGCATCGCCACTTTTTGAAATGCGCGCCACTACTACCACTGCATCTGCTTGTGAGAGCTTATTGCCGGGCATAATCGCGGATGTGTCATCTAACTGAAACTGATAAGGCAAATCTTTTGCACTAGCGCGCACAATCGCAATTGGCATGGGTGCGCCCTGCGCCGCACGGGCAAATACAAATAGGGTAGCATTGGCATCTAACGCTTTGGTCAAGGCGGGCGACAAACGCACAGTGCCACGAATACCAGCATTCACTGCCACTTTTTGTACTGAAGTGGATTTTGTTTCACCAGCAAGCGATTGCGCTTTGGCGATTGCCGCTTTGATATCTGGGATAATTTCGGCCTCTTTAGGTAACTCTGTGATAATTTTCTCCCACAGCGCAATGGCCTCTTTATAATCTTGACGATCATACGCGGCGGTGGCCAGCAACATCTTTGCTTTAATGTTGCGTGCATCTATTTTTAGGGCTTGGTTGGCCAACTCAACAGGCAAGCCTTCTAACTTATAGTCATTGGTTGCCGCCAGTGCATCTGCATAATCAGCATAGAGTTGTGCGTTATCGGTGATTTTTTTGGTGGCTTGTTCGTAGGCTTTTACGGCCTCCGCATATTTGCCAATTTTGACATATGAATTCCCCAATAAAACCCAGCCGGCGCCATCATCAGGATTTTTTTCAAGCTTTGCCGCTAATGATGCCAGCAAACCTTCTACATCGGCCTGCGTCATCGGCTTGCCATCCATCATGGCAGCCCCCGTTGGGTTCACAATGGCTTCTGGGTTGCCAATTTTAACGTACAGCCAAAAAGCTGTCAGTGGCACCAAAAAAACCAGTATTACAGCGAGTCGGCGGTCTGGTTTCGCAACCGTGGCTGCGAGCGGGCTACTTGTGACTTCATCTAGCATTCGCCGTTCTAGCTCGGTTTTGGCAAGCTCATACTGCGCTGCATCTAACACGCCGCTGGCTAAATCCTGTTCAATCTCGGCAAACTGCGCGCGAAAAATCTCGCGCCTTTGTGCGTTATCATCGCGATTCAAAGTCGATTGCGGACGCAATAATGCTGGAATGAGTATGACCAACACCATGCCAATCAACAAAAGTGCTGCTGTTAGAAAACCCCACATTATGCTTTCCTATCTAAATCTAATAATTCTTTTACACGGCGCGCTTCGTCATTGCTAAGTGGTTGATCAGTGCTTATTTTTTGACGCCTCCGTAACATAAAAATAAGCCCAATCCCGCCCGCCAATAAAAGCACAAATGGCCCAAGCCAAAGAATCAGCGTTGTAAAATTAAGGGCTGGGCGATACCGCACAAAGTCGCCATAACGCGCCACTAGATAATCAATAATCGCTTGATCTGTCATGCCTTTATTGGCCATGTCGCGAATTTCTTGTTTTAGGTCTTCTGCAAGGCCCGCGTGTGAATCAGCCAGTGTTTGGTTTTGGCAAACCAAACAGCGCAACTCTTCTGAAAGACGCTGCACTTGCGCTTCAACCGCACTGTTGGTTTGCAATGGTTGCGCCTCTTGTGCATGAACAAGCGTCCATTGCATTAAAAATGCGATGATTGCTAAGCGATAAAAATTTGAAATAATCATTGTGCTTGTAACTTTTCAACTAAAGGCAAAATTGTCTCATTCAGATTTCTTGCGTTGAGCGGCCCAGTTTGCTTATAGGCAATCAGCCCTGATTTATCAATTACATAGGTCTCAGGAACACCATACACCCCATAATCAATACCGACGCGTCCATCGGCATCAACGGCCACGGCCACATAAGGATTACCGCCTTTTTCTAACCATTGCAAAGCCTCTGGTCGTGTATCTTTATAGTCCAAGCCCACAATAGGCACAATGCCAGTTTTTGCTAATTCCACCAACACAGGATGCTCTTCCACACACGATGGGCACCAAGATGCCCAAGCGTTTAACATCCATACTTTGCCCAGCATTTCTTTGGGTGAAAACTTAGCTTCTGGATTATCTAAACGTGGTAAATCAAACTGTGGCGCAGGCTTGCCCACCAGTGGCGATGGAATCTCTTTAGGATTAAGAAATAAGCCTTTAAATAGAAAACCAACTAATGCCAAAAATATAGCTAACGGAATTAAAGCGCGCAATATGGATTTCATACAGCAGCCCCGCTTGTGTTAGATGGCGTGTCATTTTTGGAGCGATTTCTGAGTCGATACCGTTTATCGGCAATCGCTAATATGCCGCCAAAACCCATCATCAGGCAGCCAAACCAAATCCACTCTACCATCGGTTTATGGTAAATCCGCACACTCCAAGCGCCATCGCCCAAAGGCTCGCCTAATGATGCATACAAATCATGAATAAAATGCGGGCTGATACCAGCCTCGGTCATCGGCATGCCAGAGACTGTGTATATGCGTTTTTGCGGCTCAAGCACGGTACGCAATTTCCCGTTTTTACTTACATGAATTTGCCCAACGCTTGCCTCAAAGTTTGGTCCTTGCACGGCTTTTACACCATCAAAAGTAAAGTCGTAACCCGCTAAATGCGCCACTTCACCCGGCGCCATTTTTACGGCAATTTCAGACTCATAGCCTTTTACGATGGTGACCCCCAGCGTAAATACCGCAATGCCAAGATGCGCAATCACCATGCCCCACCATGACCTTGAATTGGCCTGAATACGGGCAATCAATGACCCGGTAGACTTGGCTAAGCGCTTATAGATTAATTCAAAACTCGTTACAAACACCCAAAAAGCCAAGAACAAACCAAAGCCAATCCAAGCAGTAAAGTTACCCAGCGCAAAAGGTAAAGCAATGGCCAATATAAGGCTAATAGCTAAGGCCCAGCGTAAACGCGTCGCCAATTCTGGCAATGAAGATTCTTTCCAGCGGGCTATTGGCCCAACGCCCATTAAAAACAACGCTGGCGCCATAAGCGGCGCAAAAACGGCATCAAAATACGGCGGGCCAACTGAAATTTTGCCGTAGCCTAGCGCATCAACAAATAACGGGTATAACGTGCCAAGTAACACCGCCATGGCCGCAACCGCCAGCAACACATTATTTGCCAAAAGAAAGCTCTCGCGCGAAACTACATCAAACTGGCCACCACGACCAATCTTTGGGGCACGCCAAGCATATAGCGCTAACGAACCGCCAATGACAACCACTAAAAACGCCAGAATAAACACGCCGCGTCGCGGGTCAGTTGCAAAAGCATGCACGGAAGTGATCACGCCGGAGCGCACCAAAAAAGTACCCAACAAGCTGAGAGAAAAAGCACAAATCGCCAGCAAGACCGTCCACGCTTTAAAGCTGCCGCGTTTTTCTGTCACAGCTAACGAGTGTATGAGCGCTGTGCCAACTAACCACGGCATAAATGAAGCATTTTCAACGGCATCCCAAAACCACCAGCCGCCCCAACCTAACTCATAATACGCCCAGTTACTGCCGAGCATAATGCCGATGGTTAGAAAAACCCAAGCCAACGTTGTCCAAGGGCGAGACCACCGCGCCCACGCGGCATCTAACTGGCCGCCAAGCAATGCCGCAATTGACAAGGCAAACGCCACTGAAAAACCAACATAACCCATATACAACATTGGTGGGTGAAAAATCATGCCCGGGTCTTGCAATAACGGGTTGAGGTCACTGCCATCCAATGCGGCTGGTATCATCCGCTCAAATGGATTTGATGCGATTAGCGTAAATAACAAAAAGCCAACGCTCACTAAGCCCATCACGCCCAAAATACGCGCCCGCATATTGTCCGGAATATGTTTTGAAAACAAGCCAACGGCCACAGTCCACATACTTAAAATTAAAGCCCACAACAACAATGAACCTTCATGGCCGCCCCAAACGGCAGCAATACGAAATTGCAGGGGTAATTTTGAGTTTGAATTCTTCGCCACATAGGCGACAGAAAAATCATTGGTGGCAAACGCGTAGGCCAAACAAATAAACGCAAAGGCAATCAACAAAAATTGTACGTTCACCAAAGGTTTGGCTAGCCCTATCCACACTGCGTTACCGCGCGCAGCACCAATTAAAGGAATACTGCCTAATAACACCGCTGTTAGTAACGCGAGTATTAAAGAAAAATGACCAATTTCGGGAATCACATCTACATCCTTATCACAATTTTGTCGGTTGCTTTGCGATTGCTCATTCGCAACCAAAAAGTACTACTTTATATGTTTTAAAAAACAAAAAAACTGAAGCAAAACACGTCGAGAAAATTTTACTGCTCTGTGAGCCTTTATTTAAAAGGCTTACAGAGCAGCTAAAAAGGGTTGTGCTTTTTTTGACAATTTTTGAGTGTTATTTAAACGCCAAAATTACTTTGGCATCACCACGGTATTGCTTTGCGTTTGAGCTTGCTTTAATGCTTCCGCAGCCTCTGGCGGCATATAGTTTTCATCATGCTTGGCCAACACTTCGCTGGCGGTAAACATGCCGTCTTCACCAAGTTTACCCTGCGCGACAACACCCTTGCCTTCTTTAAACAAGTCAGGCAACACGCCTTTATAAAGTACCGGCACCGTTTTGGCCGTGTCTGTAATAACAAAGCGCACGCTCAAACCGTCTTCGCCACGTTTAAAGCTGTTTTCTTCTACCAACCCGCCTATTCGAAAACCGGTATTTTTTGGCACCTCACCTTGTGCCACTTGTGTTGGCGTATAAAAAAACACCATATTACTTTGAAACGCATTCAAAATCAGCATTGCAGCTAGGCCAATTAAGCCTAAGCCAATACCGATAAGTATGAACCGTTTATGTCGTGCTTTTAATGCCATTATTTTTTACACCTATATGTATGCTTGTTAATCATTCTGAGAAAGTAATCGCGTTAAACGCAAGGCTTCACTGCTCCGTTTACGCAAGGCTATGACTTCCCAAACCACACAAAGTGCCGTTAATCCAAAAGAAAACCACACATAAAATGCGTAACCGCCCATGTTAAAAAAAGCAGACCAACTTTCCCATTGCATTATGCGTGATCCTTTAGTGACAATTCTTTAACCCAGCCAGCATTACGCTCGCGTTCTAAAATAATGCAACGCACACGAATGAGTGCCACAGCAATGGTGTACATCCAAAACGCAAGCGCCATTAAAATCATGCCTTCAAACATTGTAGCGGCCATTTTGGGTGCGGCGCCCATGTTAATGCTGGACCCTTGATGCAAAGTATTCCACCACTTAACTGAAAAATAAATAATCGGGATATTCACTGCACCGACGAGCGCTAATAACGCACCCGCGCGGTCAGCTTTGCGCGGTTCATCAATAGAAGCTTGCAATGCCATAAAGCCTAAATATAGAAATAGTAAAATCAGCTCAGAAGTTAAACGTGCATCCCACACCCAATAAGTGCCCCACATCGGCTTGCCCCAGAGTGACCCCGTTACCAGCGCCAGCAAGGTGAATATTGCACCCGTGGGCGCGAGCGCCTGCGCCATCATGGCTGAAAGTTTTGAATTTAGCGCCAATCCTACACCCGCCCAAAAAGCCATGGCTAAGTAAATCACCATCGACATCCAGGCCGCTGGCACATGCACAAAAATAATGCGGTAGGCTTCGCCTTGCTGGAAATCGGTCGGGGCAATCGCAAAGCTGATATAGAGGCCATAAATAACAAATACTACCGCCAACCAAGCAAACCACGGAATCATTCGCCCAGCAGTAGGGTAAAAGGTTTGCGGTGAGGCATGTTGATAAAAATTATCTGAAAAGTAGGCAGATTGGCGCATCAGCACCGTCCCTAAGGCTAACAAGGCAACGTTCACACTGAT
>ERZ795030.5238-NODE-5238-length-12109-cov-3.906255_pt1 | contig 12109 bp, 12 predicted proteins | sample MGYA00375122_ERZ795030 | MGnify/ENA primary metagenome ERZ795030 (study PRJEB30165, sample SAMN05720146) | activated sludge metagenome | isolation source: anaerobic digester from wastewater treatment plant | place: Japan | collected 2015-04-20 ...
CGCCACCTTTAATGCCAAAAGTCGGTCCTTGCGATGGTTGTCGAATGGCTGTCACAACAGTTTTGCCCAGATGTGCTCCCAAAGCCTGGCTTAAACCGACCGTGGTGGTAGTTTTGCCTTCGCCAAGTGGTGTTGGGGTGATGGCGGTCACGTCGATGTACTTGCCATCAGGCGCGTCTGCCAGGCGGTCAAGCACTTCAAGCTTGATCTTCGCCTTGTAGTCGCCGTAAAGTTCCAGTTCGCCATCCTCCAAACCCATTTCTTCCGCCACCTGGCGGATCGGTTTGAGCTCTGCCGCCTGGGCGATCTCAATATCCGCGGGCACAGGGCTCTTGGGATGAAGCGGTGTTGGAATAAATTTTCTGCGATCCTGGTGCTGAATTTCTGCGCACATAATTTCTCCTTATGCTATGATCCAATGGTCACATCCAATGGGATGCCGACCGAAGTGTCAAATTTTATTTCTTCCGGTTTTCCGAGGAAGAGGATCGGAACCTGCACGCTCACCGAGCTGTTGGCGCGGATGTTTCCGCTTTGCGCGGAACCGCCGCCGACAATCCTGCCCTTCGCGTCAGTAGCGACCACGTACACGACCGCATTTGAGAGATCCGCGTTCAGGTTGTTGATGAGAGTCACAGTGACGGAATCGCCGCTCTCGCTCAGCACTGGCGTGCCAACGCTGAGCGGATCGTAGCCGAGTTGGAACTGTCCAAACTCACCCGGCACGATAATCATATCCACCTGTTTTGCCGCGCAATCCGTGGGCAGTGTCAGGATGCCTGGTGAAAACACCAACTCCTGATCTGGCCAGAGCAGGTCGATGTAGCCTTCCTGCGCCAGGCAGACTTTGTTGTCAGCATCCGCGACCGTCAGCAGATAGAATGTTTCTGTCAGCAGACGGTCAGTCAGGTTGCGCAAAATCGCCCCGCCGCTGACGTGCTGATAGTCGTCAACAATGAAGTTCCACTGCCGGACTTCGATATTCTTCCACCAGCTACCTCCTTCAAGGGAAGCGGACTGAGCCGTGATCCAGGGATAGATCTCGACCAGCGCGATTTCCTCGTCCGGCTGGATATCCGCGGGGATGGAAACGCCTGTGCGGTCCTTCTCAGGGACGAAATCCAATTTACCGCATCCGCCGCCGATGATCAGACCGCTCGCGTTGTAGGCAATCGCGTTCAATTCGACTGCTGTATAAGTGTAGGGGTCCGAATTTTTCAGCCAGCCGGTCAGATGGAAGCCGTCCTCCACCTCGACCCAGCCCGCGTTTTCTACTGTTAAAGGCTGCACGTAGCGCAGCTTGCGGTCCTTTAGCCCCTCTTTCACGCGGACTTCCACGCTGGAAGCCTGCAATCCGGGAAGCAGCTCGAAATCCTGCACCAAACCGGAGGTCTCACGGGGGAAGAGGTAGCGCACAGTGCGCATCTCATGCGCGATGCGGGTTCCGCTGGCATCCAGCGCCAAAACCTCCACCTGCACATCCCGCAGGATCGCATCAGTAAGCGTGTTGAAGAGCTTGGCGATCACTTTGAGCTTATCGCCCGACTGGACGTATTCGAGTTCCGTGATCCGCACCGGATTCGGGTTCACAAGGTCCGGCGTGGGCGTCGGATTTTCGGGCTCTATGACAACCTGCGGTGTGCCGTCGACGAGGACCACGTTCGGCGGACCAGGGGTCGCGGTGGCTGGAAGCGGCGTCGCGGTTGGGTCAGGGTGAGCCTTCCCGCCGCATGCGCTCAGGACAAACAAAAATATCAGACCGAACTGGATGAGGGTCGTTTTTCGTTTCACATTATCTCCGCCGTCATGGGATCACACGACAGCCATTCTATTTTATCTGTTTGCCAGCATTTTGGGTAGTTGGAACGAATCCAATTCAAATTATCCAAAAAGTCAAGCGTTGCCCATTAGTGTTCACGAAAGGTAAAAAAATTAACCACTTTGCTGAAAATAGGTTATGCTTAAGCTTCATTAGTACACCGGAGGAGGCTGTTATGATTGATGATTTGATAAGAGAATCCAAACAGCGCATGCAAGGCGCACTGGACGTATTGGAAGATGATCTGATAGCAATCCGCACGGGCAGGGCATCACCAGCCCTGGTCGAAAAGCTGCAGGTGGAATATTATGGGTCGAACCTCTCGCTGATTCAGCTTGCCACCATCAGCGTGCCCGAGTCGCGTCAGTTGCTCATCCGCCCCTTTGACGCGTCCTCATTCAAAGCCATCGAACGCGCCATTCAGGCTTCTGACCTGGGGCTCACCCCCAACAGCGACGGCAAGGTAATCCGCCTGAACCTGCCGCCCCTCACCGAAGAACGCCGGCGCGATCTGGTAAAAATGGTCAACTCGCGCCTCGAGGACTGCCGAGTCGCCATCCGCAATATCCGCCGCGACAGTCTGAAGGTTCTGCGCGAGTTCGAGAAGGAAAAATTGATTTCCGAGGACGAGCTCAAGAAAGGCGAAGGCAATCTGCAGGACCTGACTAACGAAATGGTGGCTGAGGTGGATGTGATTGGCGCCCGTAAAGAAAAAGAGATCATGGAATTTTAGGGATGACCGAAACCGGCAACGCTGTGCCGCGCCATGTCGGCATCATCATGGATGGGAACGGTCGTTGGGCAAAGCAGCGCGGGCTGCCGCGCCTGGCAGGGCACCGCGCCGGGACGAAAAACCTGCGCCGTGTTATCCGCGCCGCCGCCAATGCTGGCGTCAGACATCTGACCTTTTACGCCTTTTCAACCGAAAACTGGCGCCGACCCCAGGATGAAGTCAGCGGATTATTAAGACTGCTGGGCGAGTTTATCGAAACGGAAACGCCTGAACTGCACAAAGAAGGCGCACGCCTGCTGCATATTGGTCATCTTGATCAGCTCGATCCTTCGCTGCGCGAAAAAATTGAAGCTGCGATCGAACTTACCAGGAATAACACGCGCATCGATGTCATCCTGGCTTTCAGTTACGGCGGCAGGGACGAAATCGTGACCGCGGTGCGCAAAATTGTCGCGTCTGGCATTCCGGCGGAAGAAATCACCCAGCAAGTCCTTTCGGACAACATGTTTACCGCTGGCATTCCGGATCCAGATCTGATCATCCGGACTTCGGGTGAGCTGCGCACCAGCAACTTCCTCACCTGGCAAAGCGTATACAGCGAGTGGGCTTTCCCGAAAGTGTTGTGGCCCGATTTTGACGAAACGGCGCTGGCGGAGATTCTCGAAGACTACGCAAAGCGCGACCGCCGCTTTGGCGGGCTGAGCAAGAAGTAATGCTGCGTCAGCGGGTTTTGTCAGCGCTTATTTTTGTGCCCTTGTTTTTAGGTTTGGCGTGGTTGGGGGGGGATGGTTTTCAATGTGTTCCTGGCGGTTGTTTTGGTATTCGCGGGTTCTGAGTATTCCCGCCTGCTCCGCGATTCAGGCTACAAGGTTTCTTCTCCGCTGGTGATCCTTGCGATCGGAGTGCTGGCATTGCAGCGCATGCTTTCCAATGCCTGGATGGAGCCGCTGGCATGGACGCTGATCTTGGCGGCACTGACTCTATTCAGCCTCTGGCAGTACGAACATGGCGATGATAAAACTCTTTTCAGCCTTGGGCTGCAAGTTTTTGGCGTCTTCCTGATTGGCGGGCTGGGAGGCTGCGGCATCTCGCTAAACCAGGTTCAGCCGCATGGAAATCTTTGGCTGCTGGTCACGATCGCGCTGGTCTGGCTGGTGGATGCCGGCGCGTACTTCATTGGGACACGCTTCGGAAAACGTATGATATCGCCGCGGCTCAGCCCCAAAAAGTCTCTCGAGGGGCTGATCGGCGGCACGCTGGTGGGGCTGGTCTCGGGGATCCTCATCGGCTGGATTTTGCGCGGGTTCCTGCCGGAATTAGGCGCGCTCAGAGGAGCCTTCCTAGGCTTGCTCCTGGGTCCAACAGCTTTTTTCGGCGATTCCCTGATGAGTCTTATCAAGCGCACACTGGCGGTCAAAGATACCGGCAGCCTGATCCCCGGTCACGGCGGCATCCTCGACCGTCTGGATTCCATGCTCTGGGCGATGGCGCTTGGGTATTATTTTTTCTTTTTTGTTGGCTTGTAAAGTATCTTTCAGAAACAATTCCTCCGAAAACAGCACATGACTAATCAGCTATTTCGGTAAAGCCTGTATCCTTCCCAAGGTCTTATTTTATGCATCTTACTTTTGTCGATGACATGCGTAGCATGACTAAATCATTTTGGGATGAATTTTCTATCCAAAACTTAATCCTGTAAGGTTATAATGCGAGCACAATGGCGATTGTGGAACCCACTCTCAAGTCGATCAACAGCATCCTCGGGCTCAATCTCGATGGCGAGCGTCTGCTGCTGGTCTACGGCGGTCCTTCCGGTATGGTCCAGGAGAGGCTCAGTGTCGCCATGCCTGCCAATAAGAGCTTCCCGGCAATACTTGAGCTGATCACTGCTTCGGCGGACCGCCTGCTGATGGTTACGCAAGCCCAACGCTTGCCGCTGCCTGACTGTGTTTCGGTCTCCATTACAGGCAATTACGACCCGGTCAGCGGCAGTCTGGAAAGCGCGCCGGACTTCCCGGAGTGGAAGTCAGAGCCGCTCAAATCTCAGCTTGGGCTGCGCTTTAATCTGCCTGTCTTTATCGAACAGAGACCTTCCGCAGGGCTGCTCGCGGAGATGCTTTTTGGTTCCGCCGAATCCAGCGGCACACAGGTTTATCTCTCTTTCAGCCCCACTCTGCGCGCCAGTTTCGCGCTGAATGGGACCATCTACCAAAACCCGGGCGGCAGAGCTGGCGACATTGGCAGGCTGCCCAACCCCACCGCGCCCGACCCGCGCCAGAACCGCCCCCTCACCTTCAATGACTTCCTCAGCCTGAATGGCTTGGCTGCTCAGGCGCTTCGGCTGCAGCCTTCCCACTGGGACCTCAACACCAGCGGTCAGCAGGTACTCCAAGCAGCCGCTGAAAACGATCCGTTCGCGGTGGAAATCATTGAAAAGGCAGCCAGAATGCTCGGTCAGAATCTTGCCTGCATTATCCATTTGCTGCGTCCAAAGCAGATCCTCATCGCTTATCCGGTCTCGCTGGCAGCCGAAAGCTTCCTGCCGGCGCTGCGCGCGGCAGCCACTGAAGCCAGCGGACTGTCAGACTCCGAACTTCCCCGTTTTTCTGCCTCCCAACTGGGTCATCGCCAACCGGAGCTCGAGGCTTTAGCGCCGGCTGTTTCAGCCCTCCGTCTGCGTGTCAGTTCCCGTTAAAAAGCAACACAGGCAGCCAAAACTGCCTGTGTTTTACTTTAAGTCCCCTCAGAGATTCTTATGCGGTGATTCCTGAGGAATCCTGAACGGCATTCGCGCGTTTTTTCGCCGCTTTTTTCTCCGCTTTGGAAAGTTTGACGCCGCTTTGCTCCTCAAGCTGGCGCTTTTTCAGCGCTTCGCCGTCCTCGTAAGCCAACTGGCTGCCAGTACGGATGAGCTGGTAAATATAATAGAGCAGGAAAAGCAAGGCGAAGAATGCCAGCACGAGAGTCCCGGCGTTGACGGAGATGACCTGGGTTGCCAAGGTAACCTCAAACAATGTGCCGCCAGCTCCGAAGTAGAACAAGACGGTGTTTAGGATAATGACAATCAGGCGCAACTCGGTGGGTCCCAGTTTGATGCTGGTCATCTCAAACACGCCGGTCGCGTGCGTCTTCAGGTAGACTTGCACCATCAGGAGCAGCCACCCGCAAAGCGCGACCATCGCGACATCAAAACGCGCGATGCCCGAAAGCCCGATCCCGGCGAAAATCAGCAGGGAGGTGATCCCGTCAATGGCATGGTCGGTGTAATACCCATAATTCGGGCGCGACATGTTGCGGTAGCGCGCGAGCGTGCCATCAAGGCTGTCGCCAAACCAGTTGATCACAAAGCCCAAACTTGCCACAAAGAGCCAGGGATTGCCCTTTACCGCCCCCATTCCAACCATCGCGTAAGAAATGCCGGAGAGCACCGATCCCATCAAACCCAACACGGTGAGCATATCTGAGTTGACCCATTTTGGCATATGCTTTGCGAAGAACGCCAGCGCGGGTCTTTCCAATGGACCCAGCAGAATGTCGTTCGTGCGCTTATCCTTTTCTGTCCGTATCTTTTTAGCCATAATCACCTCTATGTAAGTTGGTTAATAATTGGAAGCACCTCAGACCAGACAGGGTGGATCATGCACCATTGAGTCTGAGCTCCCCGGATGAAATCTTCAGCCGGGCGCAAAACGCTCTCAACGTTGAGTACACTCTCCTCAACCAGGTCATCTCTTTTTTCCATCGGGATCGGATCGCTTGCATCAACGAAATAATCCCCATTCTCCAGACGGATGCCGCATGCCACACGTACCGAAGCGTTTGTTTCGAGAGCAAGGCGTGTGTAGAAAACCGGCAGCGCAGCTTCCCGCCCAAAAAAGCGCGGGCGATACTTGGCGTCCTGCCCATCCGGAAGAGGGCGATCGATGCCGGTCACAACGCATAAACCATCCCGCAGAGCTTTCTTCGCTTCTCGGAAGGATGTGAAGGAAATCGGACGGATACTCATCCCGGTAGATTCCCGTATGCGGTTTTGGGCTTTATAGGCGTTGTTGGGGTTAGGGGCAGAAAGCACGAAAGGATGTATCCCGATCCATGTGAGCGACATTCCAAACAGATCAAAATTCCCCAGGTGGGGTCCCAGAAGGATGGTCGGAACTTTTCGTTCGGTGATATCCCGCAGGGTATCTTTGAGCCGGTCGGAAAGGACGATCCTTTTTCTGCCTTCTTCGGGGTGTTGGTAATAGTAGAAGTACTCTGCCAAAGAGCTGACGACGTTACCAATGGTTTGGTCGGTGAGCTGCTGAAGTTGGGACTTGCTCAGCTTCTCTCCGGATACCACCCACTGATTCGCGCTTACATTGCGCACTAATGAACTGCTGCGTCTTGACACCAAAAAAGAACGAATGGCGTCTGCAAGCTTATGCAGCCCTGGCAAGCTGACATGTTTGCCAAGCCACAGACCAGTCTTGATCGCAGCAGAATCCTCAAGAAAAGCCTTAAGTCCCATAATCTGTCTGAATTGTACTCTCTTATTTTAAAAACACGTTAACAAAGATAAAGTTTTGCTAAAAGTAAGCAGTTTCCTTCCCAACAGGAAACGATTAGGTGTATCCGGAGATTCAGGGAATACAAATCTCCCTGGCTGATCATGCCATCGGACGGGTTGTCAGTTTTTTAATTCCCGCGGCTGCCAGGTAGCTCAAAGCAGCCACCAGAATGATCACGGAGCCCGCCTGCAAGTTAAGCGTGAAGGAAACCAGCAGCCCCAGCGCTGAAAACAGCCAGCTCAACCCGATCGAGAGCAGCATCATGCCCTTCATGTCTTTCAGGAAGAGACCGGCAACGGCCGGGGGGATAGTAAGCATCGCAATGACCATAATCAAGCCCACGACCCGCATCGCTGCAACAACGGTCAGCCCAATCATCACGAGCATCAAAAGATAGAGCGCTGAAACCGGCACGTTGCGGACCGTGGAAAAGGTTTCGTCGTAAGAAATCGCCTGAAGACTGCGAAAGAAAATCGCGACAAATGCACCCACCAACAACGCCACCAGCGCCATCACCCGCAAGTCGCCTGCCGATACCGCCAGAAGGCTGCCGAAGAGGTAGCTCATCAGGTCTGCCTTGAAACCGGGCGTCAGGCTGACGAAGATAATCCCCACCGCCATTCCGATCGACCACATCACTCCGATCAGCGTATCGGAGCGGGTTTTGGTGCGCAGGTGCACCACCCCCATCCCCAGCGCGGAAAGGATGCTGAAGAGAATCGCTCCAAGCAGCGGGTCTTGCCCAAAATAGTACGCCAGGCCAATACCGCCATAAGCCGCGTGGGCAATCCCGCCGCCCAGGAAGACGATGCGATTGAGCACAACGAGCGTTCCGACCAAGCCGCAGACAATCCCCACCAAAAGGCTCGCGTAGAGCGCGTTGCGCATAAAATCGTAAGCTAAGAGGCTTTGCAGGGCTTCAATCATAAGAATCTTCCTCGTGGTGATGCGGCAGCACCCGATGCGGCAATCCATGCGCGACAAGGTCCACCGGACATTCGTAAGCGATGCTGAGCATCTCGCTGGTGATCTCCTTTTGCCCATGATAAATCAGGCGCCGATTGATACATCCGATTGTTTTGACATAGGTTGAGATGGCAGTCAGATCATGCGAGATCAGCAGGATCGAGATGGTCTGGTTCAACTCTGCCAGCAGGTCGTACATCTGTGAACTGGAACGGGAATCCACGCTCGCGGTCGGCTCATCCAGGAGGAGGATTTTCGGCTCCGCGGCTAAAGCCCGCGCGATGGTAACCCGCTGGCGCTGCCCGCCAGAAAGCTCGTTGATCGGCTTTTTTGCCAGGTCGAGGATGTCCATCTGCCTCAATGATCGCTCAACGATCAGTTTGTCTTCATCTTTCAGAAAAAGGTTGCGCAACAGGCTGGGTTTCAGCCTGCCCATGCTGACAACATCCCACACTCTTATGGGGAAATCCTTGTCGGTTTGCAGGATTTGCGGCACGTAACCAATGAATTGGCGTCCTTTTTCGGGGCTGACGCCCATCACGCGCACCGAACCGCGCTCGGGTTTGATCAAGCCCAGGATCACCTTTATCAAAGTGGTCTTCCCGCCGCCGTTGGGTCCGATGAGCCCAACGTAATCTCCGGCATCCATGCGAAAATTGACCGCCTCGAGCACGCGGTCGCTTTCGTAGCCTGCCCAGACATTTTCGAGTTCGATAACTGCTTGCCCTGCCACTCCACCTCTCCTAATTCAGTGCTTTTTGCAGCGTGTCAGCGATGATCCGCATATTAACCGACCAGTCATATGCCATGGGATCCCATTCCACGATATCCGCGATTCCAGCCTGCTCGGCGATGGAGGCAGCAAGCCTGGCATTGCTGCCTTTTTCGATCACGAGAGTGTTGATTTCATACTGCTTCGCCAGGGAAATGATCTGCGCAAGCGTTTCCGGAGCCGGCTCGCTGCCGCCAATCTCAACCGAGAGCATACGCAGCCCGTACTCCTCCGCGACGTATCCCCAGGCAGGATGCACCACCATAAAGTGATCCCGCTTCGCGTCTGCCAGTTTAGACCTTACTTCCGCGTCGACCGCATCGATGGTTTTGAGCAGGTTTTCTAGGTTAGCCTGGTAATACTCCGCGTTTTGCGGGTCGGCTGCCTGCATCGCCCGCGCCATGTTTTGAGCCATCTGCTTCATGCGGGAAGGTGAAAACCAGATATGCGGGTCATCTTCTTCCACCCCATGGGCGTGTTCTTCGGTCTCTGCTTCGCCATGGTGGTGTTCAAATTCCGCTGGAATGCGTTCGATCCCTTCAGCAGAATCAACTACCCTTATCGCGGGATTCGAAGTCTCGAAGCGGGGCATCCAGACCTCCTCAAATTCAACGCCGATCGTGAAGTAGAGGTCTGAATCTGCCAGGGCGGTCATTTGCTGCGGACTGGGTTCGTAGGTGTGCGGGTCGTCACCGCTGCCTACCATTGCCTGGGTGCGGATGCGATCACCGCCAATTTGATCCGCAAACCATTTTTGCGGCAAAATACTGACAGTGACAGTCAGTTTTTGGTCATCCGGAGCTGCCGGTGTGGCGCAAGCCCCCAGCGCGAGGGTCATGAGCAGGCTGAACAAAAGTATGCGTTTCAATACTCCTCCGTATTGGTCGATTGCTTCTGGCAGTCCGGACAGAGCCCGTAAAGCTGCAAAAGATGGTCACTCACGCGGAACTTTGTTTCGGCTTCGACACGTTCGATCAGGTCGCTGAGGTTCTCGGAACCTTCAAACACGATCGTCCGGCAGCAATTCTGGCAGAGGATGTGATGGTGGTGACCATCCGCTCCTGCCACGTATCCGGCGCTGCCATCGGGATTGTAGACCACGCAGACCAAATCCAATTCCGTCAGCAGCTCCAGGGCGCGGTAGACACTGACCATCCCCAAGGCTGTTCCGGATTGCAATAAAGCTTGGTAAATCTCCAGCGGGGTCATCGGCTGTTCGCTGTTTTTGAGCAGCCGCATGACATGCTTCCGCGGTCCGGAGACCCGATATCCATTTTTCGAGAGAACTTCCTGCCAGCGCACTTCGACCTTATTGATAAAGTTTTTCAATAGGCACGATTTTAGTCTCAATCCTACGGGCTGTCAAAACGCTGTACAAAGCGCAAGTCAAAAGTCCCCGACTGGTGTTTTCCCTCCCTCTTTTAGTTAACAGGTCTGGTTAATATCCGCTTTTATTCACAAGCATAGAAATGCCTGCTTATAGGGAATCGAATGCCGGAGGCAGAGGGTTGCCTCCGGCAAGGAAAGCTTTTTGCGCAGGGTTGTTTACGATGCGGCGAGCAGGTCCGCGAGGGCAGCAAGTGCCTCGGTATCCGCTTCGGTCAGGGCAGAACGGATGGAAATTTCGCTGTCCACCACGCGCATGTCCTTCATCTGTGCCAGCAGTTCGCGCATTTTCTTGCCGCTCTGCGGCGCCCAGGAACCATTCTCGATGACAGACACCGTCCGATTTTGCATGTTGTGTCCTTTTAATTCCAGCAAAAGCGTTTCCATAGGCGGATAGATTTCCATGTTGTAGGTGGAAGAGGCAAACACAATGCGGTCAAACCTGAAACACTCGCTCAGAATATACGAAGGATGCCATCCGGAAACGTCATAAACCCGGATATTCCTCTCGCCCCGCTCTGCCAGCATGGCTGCCAGCAGTTCAGCGGCTTTCTCGGTATTTCCATAGATGGAGCCGTACGCAATCACCACGCCGTGCTCTTCCGGAGTGTAGGACGCCCATTTGCTGTATTTTTCGATGTAATAAGCCATATCCTGCCGCAGGATGGGACCGTGCAGCGGCAGAATCATCGCGATATCGAGATTCGCGGCTTTCTCGAGCAGTGTCAATACCTGACGCCCATACTTGCCAACGATGTTGGTGTAATAACGGCGTGCTTCGGGCAGAAGGTCAAAATCCACGTTGTACTCATCGACATACAAGTTGCCATTGATAGCCCCAAAAGCGCCAAAAGCATCCGCCGAAAACAGCCATTTTGAGGTTTCATCGTAAGTGACCATCACTTCGGGCCAATGCACCATCGGCGCCATCAGGAAGCGCAGCCTGTGCACTCCGGTCTGGAAACTATCGCCTTCCTTCATGACCAAGGCGCGCTCTGCCAGATCGAGCCCGAAGAATTGCTGGATCATACCGAAAGTTTTCTGGCTGCCCACAACCTTCACCCCCGGGTAGAGATCGAGCACGCGCGGGATCAGAGCGCAATGATCGGGTTCCATGTGCTGGATGATCATGTAATCCAGGTCCCGACCGTTCAGGGCAGCACGCAAATTTTCTATAAAGAGCTCGCCAACCGCTTTATCGGCAGTATCGAAGAGGACTGTCTTCTCGTCCAGGAGCAGGTATGAGTTGTAGGACATGCCATTTGAAATGGGGTGCTGATTTTCAAAACGCGAGATCCGGCGGTCATTCGCGCCAATGTAGATGAGGTCCTCTGAGATTTTTCGGATGTTGTGCATATTTATTCCCTTTGCTTGGTGATGCTTGTGGGCGCTTACTGGAAGGAGGCGCAAAAACAACCGCTCATCCACCCGCGCCGTGATTGCTGTTAGTATACTTCAGAAGCCTCTTCCCTTCTAAGTCTGTGGACCGCAGTTTGGACAGCTTTTTCTATTATTGGGGCTCATACGCCATGTAGTATTTTGCCTGACCTGCCATATCTGATGATACATGCCACCCAATACCAAGTGATGCGTGCAACCTGCGCTCAACGATTTTTTCTTTTTCACATTAGTCTCCAACTCTTTAGAATTCGCGCCTGATAACGAAACTTAATAATCGCTCTTTAGTGCCTGAAAGCGCCGCGATGATGGTAAAATCTGACTATCTCCTCATTGTGAGGTTTCATTGCGGCATCTAACCATCAATTTTTTCCTTCTGTGCATGATATGCTTACTCTCTGCCTGCCATCCTGCCGTTAGTCCCGAAGCGCCTGACACGCCCGCGCCTGCCGCCTCTCACACCAGCCTGCCTACCCCGACTGAGCCCG
>ERZ795030.5240-NODE-5240-length-12106-cov-4.546013_pt1 | contig 12106 bp, 6 predicted proteins | sample MGYA00375122_ERZ795030 | MGnify/ENA primary metagenome ERZ795030 (study PRJEB30165, sample SAMN05720146) | activated sludge metagenome | isolation source: anaerobic digester from wastewater treatment plant | place: Japan | collected 2015-04-20 ...
CATAAGGATGTCGTCTCTGCACTGCTGCTACTTGCCGAAGGCAAGTGGCGGTCCTTTGTGCCGACGGATGGAACCCCTTTGTCGCCTGGATGCAAGGGATCAGTCGTGCGGCTTCTGCTTCAGCATGACTACGGTGCTGTCAGGTGCCACAATTCCCTAAGCAATCTCTACCAAAGCAAAACTGCCTAGGCAAACAGTCTCTGCGCCTACTAGGTCCTCTACGAAGATGAGCTAGAGTACGCAATCTGGATCTAAAACTTGATTGCTAGGCAAGAGGTTGCGAAAGTTCAAGTCGCGATAAGTCTTCAAGAGACAGCACCAGAGGGATGTCTCTCATAAACAAGTTCCCCTTTGTGAGCTTTTGCATAAAGGCATTGTACGCAGGAACGATCCCGCGAAGGGGGGTTATGTGCATACCATCATCCTTTGACACCAATATCCGAGACGAGTTCATTCCCAAATGGAGGGTTACCCTATAATCAACTCCGTCCTTCATCGTTGGAGCTACTCCACCCATCTCTGCCGATGTCCTATCATTGAAGTATCTGTAGAATAGCCCACCAAGATGAGGATAGTATCGCATGAACCCTTCGAGCTCGCAGGTCCGAATCTCCTCATTCTTATGAAAGGAAAGCCAGATCTGTCCAGTCGCCATCACAAGTGATTCTGCATCGAATGTTTGCTTTCCATTAGCGTCCATCACACCTACTGCAAGAGCCTTATACTTATGGAAGCAATCCATATGCTCTTTGTGAATCTCCTCTATCCGCTCGCGCATCTTTGCTACTAGCTCCCCGAGAAGAATTCGCCTCCCATCGCCGGTGTTGATCAGCTCAGTTGTCTCAACTTCGTCTATCGAATCAAACCTGGCGCTATACTTTGCAATGGCAGCCGCAAAGGCTTTGTCATCCTTCTTTCTTCTGTTGAAGTTTACCAGCCCAAGTTCATCAGATGACTCATAGGTCGGTACATGTGCAACTCCAACTTCATCTATCTTTTTCATGAGCGCTCTGTACTTCCCGAAATCCTTCTCATCGTCGAGATGTCTGATTCCTTCGAAAGCGCAAAATGGCGATGCGACCATTCTTACCTTATTTGCGCTGAAGGCGCGGAGTCTTTCTAGCGAGATCCCTCGCAGGGCTGAAGTGTCAAAAATGAGCTCGATCTCGCCCATGCGTATACGTGCAGAGAGCAGTTCGTCATTCGATAGTATTAATGAAGCCATTCTGATGCTCCTTACGATTAGTAACTTGCTCAACGCATAGGTTCATCCCATTTGATACACTCACTCAACCGTGAAACAATATCAGTTCTCGTTTCCGGACGTGCTCGGTGGAAGAGTCTTAGTAGACAACCTCCCAGTGAGAATGAGACAGGCCTAGCTCGCGACTCAGTCGGGGAAACAACTCCTCGCTCTCATCGAATAATCGCTGGACCTCCTCCGAGGTCGGATAGTAGCGATTCCCATGAACAACATCGTTTCTTACGCAATTAACAGTGCTACGCATGAGCCGGGTTATCAGCGTTTCGGCGTTGGTGCTCCCAAGGTGTTCATCCATCCATGTCGCTGAGGGCTTCCTTCGATGATCTTTCAGGCCAGCAATAAGCGCCTTGGCTTCGTCTACACATCTTGGCGGGTTATTGAGTGTCAGGATCCGCAAGAGGCAGTATAGATGATCACAGTAGCCGAAGCGCGTAGTGACCTTGTAAAGCTGTGCCAATAATACATTTATCTCATTCGTATCGAGCTCGATCGCATCTGCAAGCTGAAAAACAAGAGTATGTCTCAGCGCGGCTGCGAACATCATCTCGTACGCTTGACTGAGGAGGATGATGGCGATCGCGTAACGTTTTCGCTTCTTGTACTGGAAGCTCTCAAGCCAAAGTAGCTCATGTCTAGGGTTTACGCAGTCTCCGCCGATGAAGAAGCATCCGAGGCACTTTGGGCAAGTAACTTCAAAACGGCCGATTGGCCCGAGCCTCCCGATATCGTCTCTTCGGTTAAGGATGACTTCGTCGTTGCATCGAGGACATTGCATCTCAATCGTGTCCGTGAAGAACCGGAGGTTTTCTCTATCGACCCATAACTCATCGTTCATTCGAAATGCTTCTCATTTCTGCCATGACTAGGTCAGGGCTGCACGGATCAGTTCCAGCCTTGGATCTAGCCTTCTCCAGCGACGTAGAGTTTCTCCCATCTAAAGGCATCCGGTCTCTGTCCAAGGATTGTGGACAATCCACGGATTTCGCGTGTAGCATTCTCTTCGGACAACGCGAGTCCAGCCTTCAAGAAGGAGTAGTAGGAGAGTTCCCCCATGTCGAGTTCACAGGACTGAAGAGCACCAGACTCCCCACTGATAAGAACCCACTTGTGGCCGTTTCGGATTGTCACGAACTTTGCGATGAACCGCTGGTGTTGATGCTCTAGCATGAGGATTTCTGGCAGGAGGTTCCTTGCCGCAACGAGGTTGGTAATGAGAACGATGCATGCTTCGTAAAGTTCAGCAGTGAGGTGATCGTCCGCATCTAGGCTATCTCGAAAGATGTCGGAAACAGGCTGTGCTGCATTGGGGACGAGGCCAAGTTCTTGGAGCGCGTTGAATGCAATGCTGGCTCTGCGGTGAATCCCTAAAGCCCTGGCAGCCTTCTCAATAGCCGAACACGCATCATGCTTCGTAACAATTTCATCCACACGGGGCTTCTCAGTCTTCTGGGTTTCATCGTCTTTCGCACGGCTTTCAACGCCTATCTCATCCATCAGAATCCCGGCCTCACTCACGAACTGCTTTAGGTTCTTCTCAGATTCCTCGAAGACAATGTTTGCCAGCTCGAGCGCACGCTCCAGTGCAGAAAATGCCATTCCGGGTAAAACGAGTTCGGCCATCTTTGGATGAGCAGAATAGTTCCGCAGATCGGGAAGAATAGCCTTTAGTAGGTTTCCGCGATTTCGTGCAATCTCGGAGACATCTCGTGGTTCTCGAAACGGATAGCCGTAGTTGGCCCTCTCTTCTTCATTCCTGTGAATCGATCGTACTACCTCGGTCTGTTCGAATAGCAGAAGCTTCCTCACGATGGCGTGATCAAGGAGCTCACGCAGGCCAGCGAAGGCCCTCGTCTCAAATCTGAATCGGGTTCGCAAGGCAAGCTCAAGGGCGAATAACGAAAGCTGTGAAGCCACTGTATACAAGGGATAGTAAAGTGCCCCGAGAGAAAAGATATTAGCGAGCCGAACGAAGTAGTCGCGTGCATCGGGATGAAGACATGTGCTGAACTGAAGCTGCCCGATCCACTCATGGTCGTGCTGAAGGCATTCCGCAGAGGAAGGATCTTGGATCGAGGGAACAGCAATGAACCTACTTGAACGCTCCGTGGGCAGTGGTAGATCGGCAAGTCTGCACAGAGGCATATCAGAACCCGTCAATAGACATCATTGTGTGCCGAAATATGAACAGACCTGGCTTCTCAGTTGTGGCCAGTTCTCTAAAAGGAATCGCTGACGACCATCCCAGAAATGAAGATGAGGGGTTCTGTCGTAGTCGCGCTGGGCGTTGATGTGCCAATCAGTCCTGGCAACCTCCTGCCCGCTTGCATTCCACAGTTCGAATCCGACTTTCGTCAGGAGTTGGGTTCCATCGGACACAGAACCCAGAGAGATGCCGAGAGTCGTGCCGTCAGGATAGCAGGACGTTCCTGTGTATGAGCCCGAAGATGTCTCAACAAGACCCAACGATTCGGGGACAGCAGTTCCATAGAAGCGTGCCCCGTTCTCATGGATGTAGTCATTAAGTGTCAGGAATGCCTACAATGCAGAGTCAAACGATCTAGGCCAAGCAGGAGTATTGGTCAATCTAGGCTCACCTGATCCCACAAACCAAGTTCCTTCAATATCTGCTCAAGCTCGGCCAGCATGTCCTGCGTCCTGTCCGCGGGGATCTCCACGGCGATGTCGATAGAGACGCGGAGGTCGGAACCTGCCTTGAGCTTGGGGATGAGCTTAATCCCGACCTTGTTCCAGACGTCGGAGGAGATCTTGCCGGAGAGGCGGATAGTTCGGAGCGCCTCGGGGGAAGCCGGCATAGCTGAAATCCCTGGAGTCTCTTGGGCGGAAGGCTTGGGCTGTCCCGAGGGCGGAACAGACACTGATCCAGGCTCTGGCTGAGGACAAGGGAGAGTCGTGAGTTCCTCAGCTCTCCTCTTCGTCAGCAGGAAGAAGCCCGGATCGAAGGTGATCTCGTCGGGTGGTAGCATCTCCTGATACCAGACTCGGGTGTAGCCCCCTGCTGCACTCTGGCCGGATGCAGTCCCGAAGTCGCCCGAGGTCACGAAACCGCCGATCTTCTGCCGAAGAACGGCATCGGGGTCAGGGAGTCTCGTGAGCGTGCCATTCAAGAATGACTGACGGAGACTCGCCAGCGGCCATGCCCCTGATTCCTTGAAGGCCGGGGGCCAGTTCCTGTCGATGTATCCTGCTCCCACAGAGTCGTTCAGGAGGGCCTCGGATTTCAGACTCGATATGACCCTTCCCGAGAGGCTCTCACCCGAACTGGAGTGCCCGGCTCCCAGGTCTATCACCTTCAGACTATCCTCGGCCTTGGCGTCGTAGAGCACCACGAAGCGATACGCCCCCCAAACCTCATCCTTAGCTGCGCTCTCTGCCTCGGCCACCCTCGAATGGAGATCGGCACGATCGGCCCTCTCGAAGTCGCTACCGAGAAGCCCCTCGTTCACCTCTCTCTCGACACGCTTCCAGGCCAGGAACAGCTCGACCTTGTCATGGAGGTCCCGCCCCGGTTTTCTTAAGCACCAGATAGGTGAGGCGGGATAGAGACGAGGGGCCTTTCCCCTTAGCTTGATCCAACCCGTGATCTGCCCACGGAGGGCTTCCCCTCCCCATTCCCAGTCGGGATCGCCAACGACCAGAATCAGCTTGGGGGCATCCGGCACAGCTCCGCCCTCCGGAGGGAAGAAGCTCAAACCGACGCCGGCTCCCTTCTCGAATTCCTTCTGGACGATCTGGCGCACGGCAGGCTTGATCTCTGTCTCCTCGTCGAGCGAGGCGCGCCGGTCGTTGACGACCTTCTTCATTGTGGCCTGGTGACCGATCCTGAAGCCGTCCGTCCCGATCTTCCGTACGAAGTAGGACTTGTCTTCCAGGGTGAATGCTGCGTTGTCTATCGAGGTGGTGTCGATCTCTGGTTCTCCAAGAGCGAAGCGGAGCTCGGGGAGGTGGGCGACCTTGTCCACTTGACCACCCGAGGATTCAAACAGGATCGCCGTAGCCACCCTTTGATGGATGCCCTGCAGAGCGCCCTTTGTGTCGGCGTCGAGGGCTCTGGCATGCGAGTTCGGGGCGGAGATGTCCGCATCGATCGCAGCCACGAGGCGCGGCTCCCCGAGCTGCCCGAGGACTATACTGCGGAACTCCGGGACTTCGAGGGGGGCAGAGCCGAGAGTGATCAGGGGCTCACGACGTGCCTTGATGTGCCCCTCGCGAAAAGCCCAGGAGACCCACTGCGCTAGCATGGCCAAGGTGCCTCGGGTCTGCTGGTACTGAGCGAGTGCCTGCCACTTCCTCTGGAAGACCGACAGCGTTGCGGGATGGAACGGATAGCACTGCTCGAAACGGCCCTGAAGGAACTCGCGTGCTTTAGCCTCGGTGGAGGCCGTGTCGACAGCAGTCCACTCTGGAGGCAACTGCGCCCTGCGGTCGAAGCACCAGTCAGCATATGCCTTCGCGATATTCTTGCGTCCCCGCTCGGGGCCGAGATCCTCGAAAAGCCTTCTGCGAACAACCTCGCTTATCTCGGTCTCATCGTTGGCGATGAGGTCCTTCGAGACACGATGGACGACCTTTGTGATCTTTTCCTGCCACTGCATGTCCCAGTCGGTCATTTCGACCTGGCTGCGAGGAAGGCTGATTATGGCAACGATTCCAGTCCTCCCTGTCGTGGCCACGGTCAGGTTCTGGATGAAGGAGTGGAACTGATCAGACATTCCCCGGTGCCGGTTGAGGAAGTTCAGGACCTCGTCGAACAGGAGCAAGACCGGGCCACCTGCCGCGTCGAAGACTCGGCCCAGTGCCTCTGTGCCAGGTGGTACTGTTCCTGAGTCCTTCCCGAGGGCCCGCACACCCTCGTCGCCCGCGAGTTGTCGTGCGATGTCGATCCAGGGAGTCTCCCTGCCCGGCTGTGGATCCCAGGCGTTGCCGACAAAAGCGGCAGCCTTCACTCCTTTGATCCATGTAATACCAGCTTCCTTGAGGAGGGCAGCGACCCCTGGGTACTCGATAGCCTTCGGACCTGCCTTCGCCATGTGGTACAGGGCCGCCAACGTGTGGGTCTTGCCACCACCGAACTGGGTCACAAGGGTCAGGACCGGGGCAGTGTTCGCAGTCTCCCCTGCGAGCCTGCGAAGAGCCATGGCGGAGTGTTCCCGTAGTGCTCTGGTGAAGCAGGTGCGGGAGAAGAACTGTACCGGATCGGAGTAGTCCTCGGGGGCCGTGCCTGCCACAACCTGCTCCAGGTGTATAGCAAACTCGTCAGGATTGAAGGAGCGACCCTCGCGCACCTCCGATCGAAGGGAAGCTACTTTATACCAAGGTTCCACCGGTGTTCCCCCATCCCTTGAGGCTGCTCCGAAATCACGAAAATCACAAGATATAAGCTAAAGGTGTGATTCTTGTGATTGAGTTGGCTCTGCCGTATCCCTCTGCAACTCATCATGTCTATTAGCCATCGGGATCAGCACTGAGATAACGATAATCACAATAACTCTACCATTTCGTGATATCTGCTATCTTTCCTAATAGTCACTTCTGCTGGACCTTAGTGAGCACGAACTCCGCAAAAAGCCGATCAGGCAGGATAAATGCCCCTCTCTTGGGGTTCTCCGCTAACCCCTTATCGACCAATCTCCTCAAGATCATGGCAGGATTACCGACACCGGGCAGCTTGGTCTTGATGTCAGCCGGGCCAAGCTCGACCCTGCTCTCCGCGAGGATGGCTAGTACCGTTTGCTCCTGCTCGCTTGCTTTACTGAGCATCGAGGTAAACTGCGCATCAGCCAGCGCGAGAAGTGTATGCTGCAGGGCAGGCTCCCACGCATCCATCGTGACCCTGCCCCCTATCTGCATGTCGAAGAGGGCTTCACACAAAGCCTGTACCTCGAAGACATGGCCCTTCGTCGTTTCGAACACGGCATCCTGAAGGGGCTTGTCGAAGGAGATGCCTGTACCGCCGAGCGACTTACGAATCAGGGTATGAACTTCCGCCTCGCTGAGTCTTCCGATCTCGCGCCTAGGCATGAACAGACGACCAATCGGATGGTCCATCTCCAGGAAGGGTTCCCACCCGGCAGAAGTGGAACTCACGATGACAAGGAGCTTGAGCTTGCCTGCGATCCTGGGATCAGTGAGGACATTCCGGAAGAGCGTTAGGTCGACCCCTCCGTCCAATAAGTTCTGGATATCGTCGAGGAGTAGAATGAGAGCCTTTGCCCTGTTCGAGATGGCGTGCTCGTAGATCTCGAGTAGTCCATCCCTAAGCAACACCTGAGGATCCTTCGCTGCATTGAGAGCTGGGTCGCTAAAGGAGAACTGGAGACCAAAACCGAGGACGGAACCTCCTGCTCCGGTGAGCTTCCTTTTTAACGGTTTCTTCTCGACAGGCAGTTCGGCAGCAGCATTCCCAAGGATGTGTTGAGCGAAGTAACTTGATGTCTCCGATGGCCGGAACCTTCGAAGAGAGAACTGCGGTGCCCAGACACCTTCCTGTTGAGCTACAGCTTTTATCTGCCTGAGCAAGATGGTCTTACCCACCCCCCATGATCCTGTGATCGCGTAATGCAGACAGCGGCCATCAAGGAGGTTCTTCAATCGATCTTCCTTGAAGAAGGCCAGCTCCTCGTCACGGCCAACGAAGACCTTGGGATCAATCCCCGATCGCGCTATGAAGGGATTCGTAGCCATAGTCTTCCTCCGTCTATCGAGGCACTGCCAGCAGCATCGCGTCCAGCAGTCGCTTCTCCTCGCTACCAGTTGGATACAAAGCGGACAGTGCATTAGCCAGCCTCAGGAAGTCGGGGCCGCGAGCCTGTTCCTGGGCGAGTAAAGAGCGCAGAGCGGTCGTCTGCCCGCTGGCCTGGAGGATCATTGCCGCGTGAACATGATCCAGAGTCGTTGGCTTGTAGTCGGTGGGATGTTCATCCTGACCGGCACGGAAGACGCCCTTTCTCTTCCTTCGTGCCGCGGGAAGCTCCTGAGCTTTCGGCTTCATGTCCGCGAAGAGACTCAACTGAAGGTCCCTCGCCGGATCGCGATTCAGAAGCTCTGCCGCCTTGGCTGCCCCGTCCTCGCCGAATAGTTGCTTTGCACGCTCTGCAACTGGTAGGAGTCTAACCACACCCTTGTCGATCTCGATGATCCGGCCTTCCCACTTCGGCAGGTCTATGCCTAGAGGCTGGGCGAACCGGCGGACCACGTCGAAGACAAGGCTGAAACCCTTTGCCTTGGCAATAGTAGGAGTATCCTCATCGTCGCCTTCTTCCCCCCCAGCATCCTCGGTGCCTTCGGTGCTAGGGGCAGCTCCGTTCGTGCTTTGAAGGGTCCAGAGGAACAACGCTGTCAGCCTGGCGTCTTCCTCGACCGCGCCAGCCGCCCCGTTCCTGGCCTTTGCCTCAGCAGTCCCCAGCACCTGGGCAAGCGCGCTTCGGCCTACCGCCTCCCAGACTTTCTCCAGGTATTCGGCGAGCGGGACCTCGCGACCCTCCGCAGTCTCAACCTTGCGGTAGCGGCTGAAGATCTCGAGCGCCGGACCTATACATGCGAAGACGAGGTCAGCACCACGTATGCCTTCGCCCTGTAAGCGCTCCATCCAGTCACCGACTCGGCTGGGCAACTCGCGAAGCACGTCGCCCCAGTCACCTACAGGGGCATCCTCGGGTCGCGGGCGGCAGATGAGATGAACACTTGTCGCTAGGGCAGCAGAGTCCCGAGCGCGGAGACGAGATCCCATCTCTGTGGCGATTGGCCACGATCCTGTGATTGTCCACCCACCCCTGATCAAGCCCGACAGGAGGGCCTCCCAGCCTTCGGTGGTTTTATGGGCGAAGACTACAGCCCCAACGCCATCCTCTCGCAGAACCCGACGTCCCTCTGCAAATGCCTTCGCCATGGTCATTTCGAACCATGCGCGGTTCTTGGCCTGGCCTTCGTCCAGCTTCGTCTCGTCCTGAACCGCCTCGCGGGTTTTTGGGGAAAGCGGGTTCGTAGGTTCAAATTGATCGCGTAGCAACTGATGCTCAGGGAGTACGCGCTTGATCCAGACGAGAAAGAAATCTGACAAATCAGCGTAGGGCACAGCATCATAATACGGTGGATCAGTGAACCAGACACAAGAGGTATCGTCTGGAAGAGGATGCGCAGCAGCATCCTCTGACTGCACCTGTCCGGGGCCTAGGGGCGGCAAGGAACAAGCGACTGTCGATACCCAATCTATAGCGCCATGATAGCCACCAGTGGCGTCAGATAGAGGACAACCCTCGCTAAAATCCCAGACGATTGGCAAAGCCTGTCGGGACATAACGCCTTCATGCTTCTCTCCAGATGTATGCCACCGCGCAAGAGAGCATCCTGCATTCACGGCTCGAGATAGTGCGAGCACCAATGGCTCCAATTGAGCATCATCCAAGTCAAGCTTGCATGCTGCTTCCCGAGTAAATCTCACAAGTGCAACCAGTGCCACCTTCTGCCTTGCGGTGAATAGGTCGCTCCACTTGAGCATGCCATACTTCTGGATCGAGAAGGCACGGCCAGCCCCCGAACCACCGCCAACGGGAGTAGCTTCGTTCGGGATGGGACAAGGTTCTTGCTTTCCGCCACGCTCCCAATCGATGAGAATGGTTTTTACTCGCTCTTGGGCCGCCAAGACGGCATCGTAGTCGCCTTTCTTGGCGAGGCGGTAGTTTCGGCCTTGTACGCCAGGCTGAAGGGTAACCACGGCAAGAAGCTTGGCTCCACTGATCCTATGCCCATGCTCATCGAAGACGGTGTCAGCCCCGCCCCTCTGGGCTGAGAGCTGTGCCCTGACACGTTCTGGTTGAAGAACGCTCCCACAACACATGCAGGTTGCTCTCGCTCGGGAAACTGTTCCTGCGTGGACTTCAGCTTCGGTCCCAGGTTCGAAGATGTCGAACTCGATGGCAGAGCGATTGCCATTTAGAGCGACTGTCTTTGGCTTCAGCGCCCGCCTGCGATTTGGTTTCTTGCACAGCCAGAATGAACGCATCAGGGGGATCTCAGCACCGCAATTAGGCGCCTCGCACCGCACCGTTCTAGCCCAGAGATATGCAATGGGTTTGGAGCCATCCGAGTCAGGCGGGTAAAGATCAGCGAGCTCCCGCTCAGCCTGATCCTTAATGATCGCCCCTGTATGGCGAAGCTGTTCCCCGAGCCCTGGTCCATGGCGAGGGATGTCTTCGAGTATCACCTTGAGGATTAAGCAGGCTACCGGATTTAAGTCGCTGGCGAAAGCCTCGCAACCGAGGCGTAGGGCTTCCAGCGGAATCGATCCGCCACCGGCAAAGGGGTCTACAACTAGAGGAGTTTCCTCTGGATGCGCTGCCTTCACAAGGCCACGACCGACCTCCAAGAACACCGGATCAGCAGCCAAATCCCAGTTGGCGAATGCGCCAACGAAGGAGAGCAGGGATGCCCTCAGCTCCTCATCCGTTTCCCCCGGGGTCTTCCAGGCTGCAAGGGGGCGCGCCAGCAGTTCGTGGGCTTTCTGCTTGAACTCGGGCGGGCAGAGGGGATCGCAGGGATCCGGTAGAAGCAGCTCGAGCAGAACCGCCCTGCAGGAGGCGAGGGGACGCCTAGCCCACCAAAGGTGGAGGGTTGATGGGTGCCCATGGCGGATGGACTTCTCCCTGGCTGCGTGCTTCGACACTTCCGCGATCGGGAAATCAACCTCGGCTAGGCGTTTGCAGTTATTAGGGATCATTGCATGGGTGCCTGTTCATCACAACCGCCGATCCACCATTTTATGAGTCGTGTTCGATATCCCCCGAAGATCAAGCGAAACAGAAGGGCTGTAGCCGGCAATCCCCCTGCAAGCCAACACCATGAATCCGTCAATTTCTGGAATAGGATGTCGCCGGCGCTATAAGCCGATATTGCGATAACTATGATTGTCTCTACTAGAATAAGTAGCATAAGACCAAGAATGGCAATCCATATAGCAGCTTTTCGCTTCTTCTCGTGTAGTGCTTGCTCCTCGGCATCCCTCGTGCGCTTCTCAAGCTGCAGGAGTCTGTCTTCAGCTATTGATCTTGCCCGCTCCTCCTCGTTCAACCTCAAGTTCGTCTTTTCCTGCTGATCTTTGACCTGATCAAGGGTTTCTTCAGCAGCCTTCCTTCGATCGATTTCATCATCAAGCTTATGGGTCAGATCCTTTGTATAGGTCGTAAGATCTTGAATCTCTTTCTTGTACTTTGTACCCGGATCCGCAAAGTGCCTTTGTACAATGAGTGCAATCTTCTCGCGATCTGATGGCTGTGACGGATCCAAAGTAGCCCCAGCTTTGTGAATCTCACTAATGCAAGCCTCAACATCCTCTGCAGGAAGTTGTCCAGTTTCAATCTCCATCTCGGCAAATATTTGAAAGTCCCGAAGGTCTATGAAGACATCCTGTGGCAGAATCTGAAACCGAAGTGAATCAGAAAAGATTTCTGCCAGCCTATCTTCATCTGTTGACTCCTGTGCCATGGGAGCGAGCCATTGAAGTAGCGCATCAAGCGTGATGACATTGCAGCTTTCATCCTGTTGTTGAGATCTCCACGCCGCCAGGGATGTGTCCAATGTGACAATCCAAGATTGCCGCCCTTTCCTGCTCTCGGCTCTCATGTGCTGGATGAGGATCGCGTCATGAAGAGCAGGCCGCAAGTGTTTCTTGCGGAATCTTGTTGTCATATAAAGGTTAACGAGATCATCAGCGAGACTCTTTGTCGCCGAGTCATCAGCTAGGGTATCGAACTCATCGCTATCGATAACCGAAACTTCGATCAGCTTCTCAAGCTGTTCGATGGAGCTGTCATACCGACTAATGAAGGT
>ERZ795030.5242-NODE-5242-length-12104-cov-3.531745_pt1 | contig 12104 bp, 7 predicted proteins | sample MGYA00375122_ERZ795030 | MGnify/ENA primary metagenome ERZ795030 (study PRJEB30165, sample SAMN05720146) | activated sludge metagenome | isolation source: anaerobic digester from wastewater treatment plant | place: Japan | collected 2015-04-20 ...
TCCAGTCCATAATTGCCTTGTCAAAGTCATCTCCACCGAGGTGAGTGTCACCACCAGTTGATAATACTTCTACAACGCCATCTGCTACTTCAAGAATAGAGATATCAAATGTCCCACCACCTAAGTCATAAACAGCAATCTTCTCAGCTTTTTTTGTTTCTTTTTGAAGTCCATATGCCAAAGCTGCTGCCGTAGGCTCATTGATAATTCTTTTAACTTCAAGACCAGCAATACGTCCAGCATCTTTTGTTGCTTGTCTTTGTGAGTCATTAAAATAAGCAGGCACTGTGATTACTGCTTCTTTAACCTCTTGACCAAGATATGCTTCTGCAGTTTCTTTCATTTTTGTTAAGATAATTGCAGATACTTCTTGAGGTGTAAAATCCTTATTAACAGCATCGATATGCACTGTTGCTTCACCTTTGGCTGTTGCATTCACTTTATATCCGACGATTTCTATTTCATCTTTTACTTCATTAATGTTTCTGCCCATGAAGCGTTTAATTGAGTAAACAGTGTTTGTTGGATTGGTAATCAATTGTCTTTTAGCCAGTTGCCCTACAAGTCTCTCTCCTTTAGTATTAAATCCAACAACTGATGGGGTTGTTCTTGTCCCTTCTGCATTTGCAATAATTACGGGCTTTCCACCTTCTATTACTGAAACACATGAATTTGTGGTTCCTAAGTCAATACCTATAATCTTTCCCATGGTTTGCCTCCTTTTATTTTATTTTTCTTTTTTTTCTGGTTTATTACCATTGGAAACGGCTACACGTGCAGCTCTGATTACTTTTTCATTCATTTTGTAACCATTCTGAATTAGTGCAGCAATAATATTTTCATCATATTCTGAGGGTATATGTGCCAAAGCTTCGTGGAAGTTTGGGTCAAACTCTTTTTCTTCGTATTCTATTTTTGTAACATTATTTCTTTTTAATAATGCCTCAAGCTGTTGATATATCAATGCTATTCCATCTTGAAATGCTTTAAAATTATCAGCATTAACATCTGTAGATAAGGCTCTCTCGAAGTTATCAAATACATCGCAAACTTCAAGAATCAGCTTTTCATTGGAATATTTCATCCAATCAGACTTTTCCTTTAAAGTGTTTCTTCTAAAGTTGTCAAATTCTGCCAGAGTTCTCAACCATTTATCTTTAAACTCATCGCGTTCATCGGCGATCTTATCGAGCTCTTGTTCAACAGAATACTCTTCTTCTGCTTCTGTTGTCGATACTTCTTGGCTTTCAATTTCGGCAGTATCTTCTCCCTCAACTGGGATAATTCTTTCCTTTTCTTCTTTAAACATATCTTCTTTATCCTTTTTATTTATCTTTTTTTTCATTTCGCACCACCATCATACCTCGTTTTGTTGTTTCTGTTATAGTATTTGCAATATCACGAACGACAGGTATATTCTTTTCATAATTCATTGTTGAAGGACCTATTACTCCTAAATACGCAGGAATACCAAAGATTTCATATCGTGAATAAATCATCGACATGCCGCTCCACTCAGGGTTGTTAAATGCCTCACCCATTATGACATTATAATCTTTATTTGTATGATTGTTTTGCATTAAAGAGACTAATACATCATGCCTTTGCATCATTTCTAAAAAGAGGAGAATATTGTTTTTATTATCAAATTCAACTTGGTTAAGAAACTCTATGCTACCGTCAAAGTGGATATAAAAACTATTCAAATCGATCAAAGCATTGTGAAATTCTTTTAAAAAGTAGCGCAAAAGCTTATTGTCTTCGGTTACAATATCAGACATCTCGTCGAGATACTTATTTATAATATCATAAATTCTTAAGCCTGTCAGCTCATCATTAAGATAACGCACCAAGACCTTCAATTGATCTTCTGAAATCTCATAATCTGCCTTGATTATAATTGTTTTATCCATGCCTGAATCCAAGCTCAAAACAAATAATAGCTTTCTATTACCTATCTTAAAAACTTCAAGCTTTGATAAACAATCATAAGAAATCTCTGGCTCTGCTACAAAGCTCAATTGATCTGTCTCTTTGGCAATCAACTGCTTTATATAGTGTAATGATAATGGAATATCACGATAGTTTTGCACGAGCATTGACTGAAGAAAGTCAGCTTTATCGTATACAACCTTATCTACTTCTGGCTTGATCATCTCAAGATAAGTACGAAAACCTGTGATTGTTGGTATTCTACCTGCTGAAGTATGTGGTTGATAAATATAGCCTTGCTTTTCTAAACGAGCTAAGTCATTACGAATGGTTGCTGAACTGGTGTTTTCTATATAGTTTTCACATAATGACTTCGATGAAACAGCCTCTTTAGTCAAAATATAGTCTCTGACTAAGCTCTTCAGCACTTCCAACTCTCTTCTTTCACTCTTTTTCATTTTTAGCACTCCTTATCTTTCATTGCTAATCTATAGACAATATAATTAGATTACTAATTTTGTCAAACAAAATCTTCGAGTGCTAATATTTTTATTTATATATCAGGCAAATGGCGGTCATTTGCACAATAGCAAGCACTTCGATTGCTTATTGTTTTTATCAAGAAACGGCAATTTCCTCTTGATAAACGAGCAGCAAGAACAATTTCAGAGGGTATTGCATAGTAACCAAAATAATAATAGAGAATAAAGCAGAATCAAAAATTAAAACAACAACCTCTATATATATAGGGCTTAGAAAATGGTGTTTTTCTAAAACTTTTTTTATCCAAATCAGCAGATGCCTACTACGAGCGGGTTTAGAGATGATTATTTTTTAGCACAAACAACTATCCTTAGTTGACTCAGATCAATTACATTTTATCTCCCACTTCTCAGCTTTCAATATGCTTCGAGTCTTAAAACCTGTATTATGCATTAATCGACACCCTCTTTTTTCTGAGTGAACTAAACTCATTAATAATCACTTGACAAAAAACCATTCACATTGTATTTTACTAATAAATAATATTATTAATAACTGGAGGTAACATGGAAAATATGATTTATTTTGTTATTGCTAATTTTATTATTCTATTAGCGATTTTACTTATTTTAATCTTCAAGAAGAGTAAAGTTGAAGTTGATATCGATAGCATCACAAATGTCATGCGAGATGAATTATCCCGTCTTAAAAAAGAGCAGATGGATGAAAATTCAAACCAGAGAATTGAGCTTAATAACTCGTTGCAATCGATCAAAGAAGAAATCAAAAAGAACCTCGGTGAAAACAAAACTGAGTTAAATGTGAGTTTGGATCACTTTAGAACACTGATCAATGAGCAGTTAGGCTCTCTAACAAAACAGACCAATGAAAACAATGAGAAGATTATCAAGAAGCAAGATGAGATTAGGCAAGAGACAGAGAAAAAGCTTGAGAGCACAAATGCCAGCCTCTCTAAAGCCTTTGAAGATCTTCAAAACAAATTACAGCTCAATCTCCAGGAATTTAGTGACAAACAGAAAATCACTTCAGATGAATATATTAAAAAACATGATGAAATCAAGAAATCAACAGAAGAGAAGCTCGAATTTATCAGAAAAACTGTTGAAGACAAAATGCAATTAATGCAGGATGGTAATGAGAAAAAGCTCGAAGAAATGAGAAAGACAGTTGATCAAAAACTACAAGAAACCTTAGACAAAAAGCTGAGCGAATCATTTAATAATGTCAGCCAACAGCTTAAAGAAGTTGATAGAGGGCTTGGTGAAATGCGAACCTTAGCGAATGATGTTGGAGGATTAAAGCGCGTATTATTAAATGTAAAAACTGGAGGGATGTTCGGAGAAGTACAACTTGGTAGGATCTTAGAAGATATTTTGACGCCTGATCAATATAACACACAAATTAGTATTAAGCAAGGAACTCAAGAAAAAGTAGATTTTGCTATCAAATTACCAGGCAAAAGCGATACTTTACCTTATATTTATCTGCCTATAGACTCAAAGTTTCCTATTACAGTTTATAGAAATCTATCTGATGCTCAAGAAGAGGTTGATACTGACAAGATTACACAATACAAGAAGGAGCTTGAGACTTCAATTAAAAATTCTGCTAAAAGTATTAGCGATAAGTATATTAATGTCCCTAATACAACCGACTTTGCAATTCTGTATCTACCATTCGAAAGCCTTTATGCTGAAGTACTAAAAACACATGAATTAATAGCATCTATACGAGATAAATACAATGTTATTATTATGGGACCTACTATCTTAGGCGCATTCATCAACAGCCTGCAAATGGGCTTCAAAACACTGGCTATTGAAAAGAGATCAAGCGAAGTATGGAGTGTTTTAAGAAATGTTAAAGCACAATTTGATAATTTTAAAAATATTCTTGAGTCAGCAAAAAACAACCTATCAAAAGTTAGCAAGAATTTGGACGATCTCTCAGGCAAAAATACAAAGAATATTATAAGTGCACTCAAAAATGTAGAAATATTACCAGAGCACACATATAAAGAAATACTCTTACAAAGTGATAATCAAGACGACGATATAAGCGATAGTGAAGATTAATCCCTATTAATTGATAGCTGGTAGTTAAAACTCATCATACGGGTTTCAAACTACCAGCTTTTTTTATATTCAATTAATTCTCTTTTGATTCCTATTTGATGTCCTTTAGATCTCCGTTCATTCTCCAAGATAGCAAGGGGATTGCAAAGGGAATGACACGATTGTATTACGCTGCCAGTCGGTGATTCGAGGCATTTAGAATAGAGTTCTTTTTTTATGTGTTTAAAATATAAAAAATACATTTGACATATTATCAAAAAAAATAATAATAAGATATAAGTAGTCAAAAATGATAAAAGTAATGGAGAGAAAATGACAGGTAGAAATAGAATTATTTATGAAAAGATGGTGGCAAAACACCAGGCGAAAAAAAAGTGGCTTTACTATATAATTAATTTATTGCTGACCAGCATTATGCTTTTTGTCATAGGATTTTTATTGAATAAAGTCAAGAGTATTGAGTTTGCAACTCAATCACATCAAGCACTTTACACAATTATTCACGCCACAAATATTAAAGATGCATTTACACAGATTAGCTTAAAACAGGCAGTGTACTTGACAACACTATTTTCTTTATTATATCTTGTTTTACTCTTTATAATATACTCAATAGCAAGGAGATACTATTATCTCTCTTATAAAATAAAGGCACACTTTGCAAAACCTTTGCTGTTTGCTGAATTAACAAGCCAAAATTCCAAAGATTATAGTGCCAAAGACATCAAATACATTGTCGAACGCTTGGCTAAATATCAGGCTTTAACCGAGCTTTGGCAGATAAAAAACACGCTGAGAGTAGACTTTAGCCTCGCATATCCTATCTTTATCGATGCCTTTAAAGATGATGATATCAAGCTGCTTACCATCTATAGCGAGACAATCGACTACAAACAGAATGTCTTAGATCTTTGGTTAAAAAACAATAATCATGAGATGCTGTGGGCTGTGCGCACCTCCGCTGGGCAGATAATTTATCCTTATTTTATCCAAAATCTCCCACAAGACGATGATAAGATGAGGACTATATACCATGAATCAGACGCAAATAAACCTCAAATAATTGAGATTTGGAAGGCAAACTCAAAGATGGAATTGCTTTGGGATGCAAGATTTATGTCTGATAATAGTGTTTATAAGCTTTTAATTGAACACTTCAAGCATGACAAAGAGAGATTGGCTATTATCTACAATGAATCAGAATACTGTAAAGCAGAAATAGATAAATTAACTGAGACATAGAGCTTGATATAAGCTCGCTATATCTAATGCATTGCATAAACAGCTATGATTTTTGAGTAGTAAAATTAAGGGCATTTTTATATTTGAATTATTTATTTATGAGGCTGTTATGCAAGCCACCTACTATGTAAAAGAGCCTATTAAACAAGAGCTCTTTGAGGTGTTTAGAAGGTGCAGCGAAAAGAGGGTGGTTTCGCATATTGACAAAAGTCAAATACCTCAGGAGTGATACAATGAAGAGTTTTTTGTATTATCCTAAATTTTTAAAGAAAATCATTGACATAAATGCAGGTTTTGAGAACTTGCTTTAGTGAAAGGGAGTGCAATGAAAATAGAAAATATAAGAAATTTTTGTATAATAGCTCACATAGATCACGGCAAATCAACCTTAGCTGATAGATTTTTGGAAGAGACAAACGTAATAGATAAAACTAAGGCTGTTGAGCAAGTGCTTGACAATATGGATCTGGAAAGAGAAAAAGGGATTACTATAAAATCTCATGCCGTGCGTATGCTGCATAAATACAAGGGAGAGACTTATATTTTTAATCTGATTGATACCCCAGGTCATGTTGACTTTTCTTATGAGGTATCGCGCAGTTTAGCATCGTGTGAGGGTGCTTTGCTTTTAGTCGATGCTTCGCAAGGAGTTGAGGCGCAGACGATGAGTAATCTTTATTTAGCAATGGAAAATGATTTGGAAATAGTGCCTGTAATCAATAAAATCGATTTACCAGGTGCTGATATCGAAAATGCAGAGCATGAATTGGTGGAAATAATAGGTATCGATAAAGAAAATATCTTTAAAATATCTGCAAAGACAGGGCTAAATGTAAAACAGCTTTTGGATGGCGTTGTAGAAACCATACCTGCCCCTGTTGGCGACCCCAAAGCGCCAGTTAAAGCATTGATCTTTGATTCTTTCTTCGACACATTTAGAGGCGTGATAGTCCTCGTTCGTATCTATGATGGCACTTTGCATAAGAATGACCGAATCAAGCTCATGTCAACTGATAATGAGTATGATATCGAAGAAATAGGCTATTTGAATATTAAACTCGAGCCCAGCAACTCTCTCAGCGCAGGTGAGGTTGGATATATCATTGCCAAGATCAAAGAGGTTGCCGACGCAAGAGTAGGTGACACAATTACCACAGTAAAAAATGGTATTACCGAGCCTCTAAAAGGCTATCAAGACCCAAAGCCCATGGTGTTTTCAGGCATCTTTCCTATAGATAGTAATGACTATGAAGACTTGCGCGAAAGTATGGCAAAGCTAAAACTCAATGATGCAGCTTTGGTTTATGAATTAGAGAATTCTTTGGCGCTTGGTTTTGGCTTTAGATGCGGCTTTCTCGGCATGTTGCATCTTGAAATAGTTAAAGAAAGATTATGGCGTGAATACAGTGTTTCTGTCATCACTACTACCCCTTCTGTAAGCTTTGAAATATACCTAAATACAGGCACAATGACCGTCTGTAATAACCCAGTTGAGATGCCTGATCCAATGAAAATAGACCACATAAAAGAGCCTGTTATGAATACAGAAATAATTGTGCCAACAGAATATGTGGGCAATATTATGAAGCTTTGCCAAGAGCGCCGTGGCATTCAAAAAGACATGCAGTATATCGATGCTAAGCGTGTTTCAATACACTATGAAATGCCATTGATAGAGATTGTTTTTGATTTTTATGATAAATTAAAGTCTGTTAGTCGCGGTTATGCCTCATTGGATTATTCATTTAAAGAATTCCGTATTGCAGATATTGTTAAAGTTGATATCTTAATAAATGGCGAAAAAGTGGATGCAATGTCCTTCATGTGTCATTCAGATAAGGCTCATGAATGGGGTAAGAGCGTAACAGATACATTAAAAGACGTGATACCACAACACTTATTCAAAATTGCATTGCAAGCAAGTATAGGAGCAAAAATAATAGCCAGAAGCACAATCAATGCTTTACGTAAAAACGTATTAGCAAAATGCTATGGCGGCGATATAACGAGAAAGAAAAAATTACTTGAAAAACAAAAAGAAGGTAAAAAGAGGATGCGAGAAATAGGTAATGTACAAATACCTCAAGAAGCCTTTTTAGCCGTATTAAAAGCCGAAAGGAGCTAAAAATTATTAAAAATTAAATAATCTATTGACATAATGCTTTTCTTATTTTATACTGCTTGAAATAGATGTGTTTATATATATGTTTATTAAATGAGGATGCAAAAAAAGGATACAAAAAAATATTTAAGGAGGATCCATGGTGATTTACATCAATGGGCAGACATGCGAAGCAAGCCCAGAACAGACCATCCTTCAGGTTGCGAGGTTAAATGATATTTACATACCATCACTTTGCTACCATGAAAAAGTTGGGGCTGCTGGAAAGTGTCGTGTGTGTGTTGTTGAAGTCGAAGGCGCACGTGGCTTAGTAACTGCGTGTAACACATTATGCCGTGAGGACATGGTAGTAAGAACAGACACTCCAGCTGTAAAATCCGCACAAAGAGTTGTTGTAGATTTGATACTATCATCAGGTATTCACGACTGTTTATCATGCGAACAAACTGGGCATTGCGAGTTGCAAGATGTGTGCTACTATCTTGGTCTTGAAAGACCAAGCTATGATATGGGCACGATTGAAGTTGATAACGACGATACGAGCGAATTTATCTTCGTTGAAAGGTCAAAATGTATTTCTTGCGGTCGCTGCATAGCAGGCTGTAATCACACTGTCGTTAATGAAGTTTTAGAGTTTGGACAGCGTGGATTTCATACAAAAATCGTATTTGATAATAACCTTCCAATGGGCACATCAAGCTGCGTACAGTGCGGCGAATGCGTGCAACTTTGTCCTGTTGGAGCAATTATTGACAAAAAATCTCGAGGTAAAGGTCGTCCATGGCAATTGGATAAAGTTGAAACTGTATGTCCATATTGCGGCGTAGGTTGTAAAGTTCATTTACATATCGACAGAAAAACTAATACCCTTGTTCGAGTAACTGGAGTTGAAGAAGCTCCTTCTAATAATGGAATGCTCTGCGTTAAAGGTCGTTATGGTTTTGATTTTGCCAATGACCCAAGCAGATTGAGAACACCATTAATAAAAGAAAATGGCGAATTTAGAGAAGCAACATGGGATGAAGCAATTACCCTTATTGCCAATAAATTTAAAGAAATAAAAGGAGAGCATGGCGCTGACTCAATCGGCGGGCTATGTTCTGCTAAGGTGACAAACGAAGAAAACTTTGCCTTCATGAAGTTCATGAGAAAGGAGGTCGGCACCAATAATGTCGACCACTGTGCGCGGCTTTGCCACTCATCTACCGTGGCCGGTCTGGCTGCTACACTTGGAAGCGGTGCAATGACAAATGACATTGCAGGCATCCACAAAGCCGATGTAATCATGATATGGGGATCAGACACTTCTGCTGCTCACCCTGTAATCGCTGCAAGAATAAAACAAGCGGTACGTCATGGCAAAACAAAACTTATCGTTGTCGACCCAAAACGTATTGTTATGGCTAATTATGCTAATATTTATGCACCTATTAGACCAGGAACAAACGTTGCTGTACTTAATTGCTTAATGCAAATTATCATCAAAAATGATTGGCATGACAAAGAGTTTATAAATACAAGAACAGAGGGTTTTGAAGATCTAAAAGCTGAAGTTATGAAAGATAAATACTCGCCTGAAGAAGTTGAAAAGATCTCTAATATACCTGCAAAAACATTGTATGAAATAGCTGAAATGTTTGGTAAAGCAGAAACTGCTTCTTTCTTCTATGCTATGGGTATTACTCAACATAGTACAGGTACTGAAAACGTAATGAGCACATCTAACTTGCAATTACTTTGCGGAAACCTTGGAAAAGAAGGTGGCGGAGTAAACCCACTTAGAGGTCAATCAAACGTTCAAGGCGCTTGCGATATGGGTGGTTTGCCAAACGTTTATAGTGGTTACCAACAAGTTGCAAACCAACAAGTAAAAGAAAAGTTTGAAAAAGCTTGGAATTGTACACTATCAGACAAGCCTGGCTTGACTCTCACTGATATGATGAATGAGATTGATACAGGAAAAATTAAATGCCTCTATATAATGGGCGAAAACCCTGTGATCTCTGACCCTGATCAAAACCATATTATGCACGTTTTAGACAGCCTTGATTTCTTAGTTGTTCAGGATATATTTATGACTGAAACTGCAAAGTTTGCTGATGTTATATTACCAGCAACTTCTTTTGCAGAAAAAACAGGACATATTACCAATACTGAAAGACGCGTTCAAAGACTGAATATTGGTATGAAAGCACCTGGACAAGCAAAACAAGACTGGGAGATCATCCAGATGATTGCAACAAAGATGGGTGGCGATTGGAATTATCGCTCTATTAAAGATATTTGGGCAGAAGTGAATGAGCTAACTCCTTCTTATGCTGGTATCTTATGGGATAGAGTCGATGTTAAAGGTCTTCACTGGCCATGCCCAACACCCGAACATCCAGGAACACCAGTGCTTCATAAAGGTCAATTCTCAAGAGGTCTTGGGCTCTTCAAAGCTATTGAATATAAATATCCAAAAGAAATGCCTGATGAAGAATATCCTCTTATCCTCACAACTGGACGTGTTTTACAACAATATCATACAGGTACCATGTCGCGTAAAACTCCTGGCTTGAATAATATCGCTAAACCTATGGTAATGATGTCTGTTCAAGATGCAGAAAAACTCGGCATAGGCAATAGTGAAAAGGTAAAGGTTGCCTCAAGACGTGGCGAAATTGAAATCGAAGCTTTTGTTACACGTCGTATTCAACCAGGTGTCGTTTACATCCCATTCCACTACCATGAAGCACCTGCTAATAGACTGACTATTGCAGCTTTAGACCCTATAGCTAAAATACCAGAATTTAAAGTCTGTGCAGTTAAAATTGCAAAGATTTAAATCTCATAATATTCATCTGAAGAGAGCCGATTTTGGCTCTCTTCACTTTTAAATAAAAATGTTTGAATTTATTAATACAAATAAGTATTTCATTCAAGTCGCTGGCTCTGTTGAAAAACACGCTGCTGAAGAATTAGAAAATATGGGAGCAACTATACTCAAAGAGCTGCCCCGTGGGCTGAGAATTCAGTGTGAACCTAAAACACTATACGAGATAATTTACACCTCACGCTTGTCTCAGAGGTTATTAGCACCCCTTATTTCTTTTCAATGCCACAGTGAAAAGTACCTCTACTCACAAGCAAAGAACATCGATTGGACAAGTCTCTTCCCTTTGCAAGACAACTTTAGTATTATCGCCAATGTTAGCAGATGCAAATTTAATAATTCTCTTTATGCTGGACAATTGCTCAAAGATGCTATCTGCGACCAGTTTAGAGAGAAGTATGGTGAAAGACCAAATTTCAAAACCAAAGAAGCTGATATTAATTTTAACTTGCATATATCTGACAATTGGGCAACCATTTACCTCGATACGGCAGGAATAAGTATGCATAAACGAGGATACAAGAGAATAAGCTATATTGCGCCTCTACAAGAGACTTTGGCTGCTACTGTCATTAAATTGAGTGAATGGGATAGAAACAAGCCATTGCACGATATTATGTGCGGTTCTGGCACAATATTAGCAGAAGCATTAATGTTAAAATGTAATATTCCGGCAGGATACTTGCGAGATGAAAAGCCTTTGAGATACTTACCAAACTTTGACGAAGCACTCTGGAAAGAAGTAAAAGATAAAGCCAATGCAAAGATTATACCAATTGATCATGGCTTAATAAAAGGATCTGATGAGAATAAAGATGCTATTGAAATTACCCGAAAAAACCTGGAGGCTTTGCCATATGGAGACAGAGTTGAGCTGCATATAGCAAAGTTTCAAGATTTACCAAAAGAAAGTAATAAGATTATTATTGCTAACCCACCCTATGGCATAAGGTTAGGCGAGCAAAAGGCTATCAGCATTTTATACAATCAGTTGGGAGACTTCTTAAAGCAAAAATGCCCTCAAAGTGAAGCATATATACTTTGTGGTAGCAAAGAGCTAATTTCTGCAATACGATTAAGAGCACATTGGAAGAAAAATCTGAAGAATGGTAATCTGAGCGTGGTACTGGCAAAGATTCTTATAAAGTAATACTTCTTTTAACAATAAAAAAAGGTGAGACGAATCTCACCTTTTTTTTGTATATAAAAGCATTACATCTTTTTTAGAATATTTGTATATTCTTGTTGAAGAGCTTTGTCTTTTAGATTGCCTGCTGCAAGAATAATTAACTGAACAGGTTCTTTATTGCCACTATCTAAAGTGCGCCACTGTTTAGCATAAACGATTAATTCT
>ERZ795030.5255-NODE-5255-length-12072-cov-4.238745_pt1 | contig 12072 bp, 6 predicted proteins | sample MGYA00375122_ERZ795030 | MGnify/ENA primary metagenome ERZ795030 (study PRJEB30165, sample SAMN05720146) | activated sludge metagenome | isolation source: anaerobic digester from wastewater treatment plant | place: Japan | collected 2015-04-20 ...
ATGGTTCTTCTTTTTTATGCGCCACCCTCTGAGCCGTTATGAAGGATTAAGGGAGAAAAGCGAGGGGGCGCGCTCGATGACGATTCCGCTGGCGATACCGATACCGATGGCGATAGCGATATCGATTCGGGGCGTCAGGAGTGGGGCGACGGATAGACCTTGCGCGGGGGGAGGACGGGCGCGGCGCCGCCGAGATGATCGGCGAGTTGGGCGGGGTCGAAGCGGAGGCCGTCGCGCGGGACCGGATACAGGCGCGCCGTGCCGAGCTGGACGGGCCGCGCCCCGTGGATGCGCCAGGCCGCGCCCGCCAGCAGCCAATGGCGCCCCGCGCCGGCCGCCGGGCGGAAACGATCCTGCTCCAGTCCCATCGGCCGCGCCCACCAGCCGTTGGCCTGCTCGCGGACCGACTGCGACAGGAATACGACCGCGGCCGGCCGACGGAACGCGGCGTGGTGCACCTGCAGCGGGCGGAGCCCGTCGAGCAAAATGGTCAGTGTGTCGCCCGGCTCGACAAAGCGTTCCAGGCCGATGGCCAGTTCGCGTTCCTCTTCGGTGGCCCAGCGGGTTATGTAGTGCGCGCTCGCGTAATAGCCGAAGTTCATCGCGGCAAACAGCAGCCCGAGCGCGCCGAGGCGTGCCGCCGGCCGGGGGGAACTGAATATAACCAGCGCCGGCGCGCCGAGGAACAGCAGCACGATGACGACCGCCGCCCAGACCGGGAGGAGCCGGAGCTGGTGCAGCGCGGCGACGGCCGTCAGTGCCGGCGCATCGACGGGCAGCGTAAAAGCCATCCGCCCGCCCGCGAACAGACAGACGAGCCAGACGGCGAAGAGGAGATCGATCCGGAACATGGCCGCCCAGCGCCGGCCGTCGGCCGCCGGTCCGAGCGCGCCGCAAAACAGGATCAGGACCAGCGGCTCGAGGCCGACCAGATAGCGCTCGTGAAACCGCCAGCCCTCGTCATTGACGAGCGTGTGGCGCGCAATCACGACGATGAACAGGGCCGCGCCGACGAGCGTGTAGACCCGCAGGATCCGCCCCAGGTCGCCGCCGCGCGCCGGCTCCGCCGCCGGCGGGGGATGGCGCAGGGCGAGCCACGCCGGCAGCACGCCCAACGCCAGCAACCAGCCGAGCACATAGCCCGCCGCCGAGAGAGGCCACTGCCAGGGGACCAGCGGATAGAGGCCGTCGGCGACGCGGCCGTAATTGGCGAGCCATGCGGCGGGGGTGAACGGATGGGCCGGGCGCTCGACGAAAACCACCTCGAGGACGCGCAGACCGGCGACCAGCGTCCAACCCAGCGCCGTGACGCCGTGGGGCGCCAGCGCGCGGATCCAGGCGCGCCATTGGCGCCCATCCCGGTCCGGCGATTCGGCGGCGATCGACGGCAGCCGGCGGATCTCATGAATGACGGCTGTGAGGGCGAGGATTGCGGGGATCAGGATCCCCTGGGGTTTGACGTGAAACGCCAGGCCGGCGACGGCTCCGGCGGCCAGGCAGCGCCGCCGGGTCGGTTGCGCGATCGCCCGGGCGCCGAGCCAGGCGGCGCCGACGAAGACGGGGACCCAGAGCGACTCGGTCATGACCGAAGCGGTGTAGGCGCCCGCGGGCAGCAGCAGGGTGAGCGCGGCGGCGGCCAGCGCCCGGCGCCCGGTCAGAAACTCGCGTGCCAGTCCGTAAGCCAGCAGGCCGCCGAGGGAGCCGAGCGCGGCGTTGATCGCGCGAATCGCCAGCAGTGCGGCGGGCATCGGCAGCCGGGCGAGCGGCGCGATGAGGACGAAGTAGGCCCAGCAGGGATACCACGCCTGCACGCCGTTCCACAGCAGGCCGCCGCGGGCGGGGAAGTGGCGCGCCATTTCGATATATTGCAGTTCATCGGTGAGGATGACGGGGGAAGGGACGCAGCACGCGAGAAGCCAGCGGACCGCCCAGGCGAGCGCCAGCAGCCCGGCCAGCGCCAGGGCGGGCTGGCGCGGCGTCGGTGAGCCTGCACCGGCGAGCGCGGGTCTCACGTCACGCCTGGCGTTGCTGGGTGCGCGATCGGAGCAGTTCGAGGATCGATTCCATCCGCTCCAGTTCGGCGCGCGGAATCCCATCCATCAGGCGGTCGATCGACTGGAAGTAGGCTTCCTCGGCGCGCTCGACCAGCTTGCGGCCGCGCGCGGTCAACCCGATCAGCTTGACCCGGCGGTCGCCCGATTCGGCGGTGCGCTGGACCCAGCCGGCCTCTTCCATGCGATCGACCAGGCCGGTCACGTTGGAGCGGTTGACCAGCAGCATGCGCCCCAGCCGGGTTTGGTTGAGCGAGCCATTCTCATCGGCCTGATATTTAAGGAGCATCAGGACGTTGAACTGGGCTTCGGTCAGGCCGAACGGGCGCAGCAGGCGGTCGGCCTCCTTGGCCAGTTGACTGCCGGTCAGCACGATGGCCAGCAGGGAGCGCTGGAGGTGATTGCGGATCGGCTCGGTATAGCCCAGTTCGTGTTCAAGCGCCATGGGTCCCAGACTGACTCCGGTGACATTGCAGATGATTACAATAAACACCTAAACAGAGGGCCGATGCAAGGCGAGAAACGGGGGGCGGAGGCGGCGATCACGAGGACATGGGCTAGGATGGATGCTTGGAGAGGCGGCAGGCAGATCGCGCTGATTGTAGACAAAAGAGTCTTGAATTCGTGACTGGCGCCTGATAGATTCCGTTACGGATGTTTGAGTCCTCAACTCCCCGAGGCAGGTTCCATGGACGCTTCCTCCTTCCGCATTCGCTCCCGGCGCGAAATCGCTCCCGATACGTTCCTGTTCGAGGTCGAGGCGCCGCTGGTGGCGCGCGCGCGTCGCGCCGGCCAGTTCATGATCATCACGCCGACGCCCGACAGCGAGCGGATCCCGATCAGCCTGGCGGGCGGCTCGCGCGAGGAGGGTACGATCATCTTCGCCGTGCAGCGCGTCGGCCGCACGAGCAACGAGTTGTGCGCGCTCCAGGCCGGGGAGTGTTTCTTCAGCATCCTGGGGCCGCTGGGCGAGCCGACGGCGATCGCCGATGAATATGACGGCGCCGTCCTGTGCATCGGCGGCGGCTACGGGGCGGGCGCGGTCGTGCCGATCGCGGCAGCCGCGCGCGCGAAGGGCCATCGCGTCATCGGCATCATCGGCGCGCGCGATGCGCAGCGTCTCATCTTCACCAGCGAGATGGCCGCCGCCGCGGAGGAACTGATCGAGGTCACCGAAGACGGGAGTGTCGGGCGGCGCGGCCGCGTCACCGACGTCGTCGGCGACCTGCTGGCCAAGGGGATCAAGATTGCCCACGTGTTTGCGATCGGTCCCGTGCCGATGATGCGCGCGCTGGCCGAGCAGACCCGGCCGCTGGGCATCGGCTGCACGGTCTCGCTCAATGCGCTGATGGTCGACGGCACGGGGATGTGCGGCGGCTGTCGCGTCAGCGTCGGCGGGCAGACGCGATTTGCGTGCTGCGACGGTCCGGATTTCGACGCGCATCAGGTTGATTTCGACCTGCTCGTCTCGCGCCAGCGGATGTATCACGCACAGGAACGGCAGGCGGCGGCGTACAGCGACAACGGGCGGCCGGCGGCCGATCATCGCTGCCATCTGGATGCGATGGCCGATGCGTTCTTCGACATCTACCGCCCGGTGCTGCCCGAGGGGATTGATCTGGACGCCACCGAACCGCTCAAGCCGAAAGATCGGATGCGCATCCCGCGCCAGCGGATGCCCGAGCAGGAGCCGGCGGCGCGGATCCGCAATTTTGCGGAAGTGGCGCTGGGGCTGTCGCCGCTGCAGGCGATGGCCGAAGCGCGCCGCTGCCTGGAATGCAAGCATCCCTATTGCATTGAAGGGTGCCCGGTCAACATCGAGATCCCGTCGTTTCTGAAGCTGGTGGCACAGGGGGATTTCGCCGCGGCGGCGCGCAAGGTCAAGGAGTCCAACTGCCTGCCGGCGATCTGCGGGCGGGTATGCCCGCAGGAGCGCCAGTGCGAGGCGCGCTGCGTGTTGAACAAGAAGGCCGAATCGGTCGCGATCGGCCGGCTGGAGCGTTTCGTGGCCGATTTCGAGTTGAGCATGGAGGCAGCGGGCAACTCGATCCAGCTCGCGGCGCCGTCGGGCAAACGGGTCGCCGTTGTCGGGTCGGGTCCGGCCGGGCTGACCGTTGCCGGTGAACTGGCGCGCCGCGGCCACCAGGTGGTGGTCTTCGAAGCGCTGCACAAACCGGGGGGCGTGCTGGTTTACGGTATTCCGGAATTCCGGCTGCCGACGGCGGTGATCGATGCGGAGGTCGAGAACCTCCGGCGGATGGGGGTGCAGTTCATCACCGGCGCGCTGATCGGGCGCAGCCTGACGCTGCGGGAATTGAAGGAGCAGGAGGGGTTCGACGCGATCTTTCTCGGCACGGGCGCGGGGCTGCCCAAGCTGATGGGGATCGAGGGCGAGGACTTGAAGGGGAGCTACACGGCCAACGAATTCCTGACGCGGATCAACCTGATGCGGGCCGATCTGTTCCCGCGGCAGGCGACGCCGGTGCACGTCGGCCGGCATGTCGTCGTTATCGGCGGGGGCAACACGGCGATGGATTGCGCGCGCGTCGCCCGCCGGATGGGGAGCGAGGAGGTGACGATCCTTTACCGCCGGACGGAGGCCGAAATGCCCGCCCGGGTCGAGGAGATCCAGCATGCCAAAGAGGAGGGAATCCGGTTCCATTTCCTCGCCGCGCCGGTGCGGCTGATGGGGGATGAAGATGGCTGGGTCAGCGCCATCGCGTGCGAACAGATGGAACTGGGCGAGCCCGACGCCAGCGGGCGCCGGCGGCCGGTGCCGGTCCCCGGCAGCGAGTTCGTGCTGCCGGCCGAGACGGTCGTCAGCGCGCTGGGGTTCGGCGTCAACCCGCTGCTGGCGGCGACGACGCCCGAGCTCAAGACGAACAAGTGGGGGATCGTCGAGGTGAACGATGAGAACGGGACGAGCATCCCGGGGGTGTATGCCGGGGGCGACGTGATCACCGGGGGCGCGACGGTGATCCTGGCGATGGGGCACGGCAAGCGCGCGGCGCAGGCGATCGATGAATACCTGCGCCAGGGGGCGCCGGCGTAAACAGTTCCGATCACGAAAGACACGAAAGAGGTCAGTAGGGAGAGCAAGCCCGAGGCGGGAATGGGCGGGCCGGAGGCGAATCGAGGTTCAGGAGAAGCGTTGCTGTTCCTGGAGCAGGGCGTGGCGGACGCGTTCGAATTCGGCGGCGAGCCGTTCGGCCAGCGGGCGCGCCAGGTCCAGGGCCGCTTCGCGGCCGGCGATCTGAAGTTCGTAGCACAGGGCCGACATGGCGGTGGCGCCAACGTGGCCGCTGCTCGATTTGAGCGTGTGGGCGTTCTGTTCGATTTTCCGGGGATCGCCGGAGTGGACGCCGTCGACGATCGAGGCGACTTTTTCACGCGCGTCGGCGACGAACCCGTTGAGCAGGTCGAGCATCATCGACGAGCCCTCGTCCTCCATCAGTTCGCAGAGCTCTTCGAAGACCTGGCGGTCGATGGGAGGTGAATCGGAAGGCGCCGGTTCGCCGGTTTTGATCTCCGTGACCGGCGGGGCCGATTTCACGGCGGCGGGGGGCGGCGGCGCGGCGGGGCGGACCGGCGGCGCGACGAAGTCGTCCTTACAGATCGTGGCGTTGACCGGCAGATCGTCGAGCGGCGCGGCCTTGCCGCAGCGTTCCGCCCATTTGGCGACCAGTTCGGCCAACTGCTGAACCTGAATCGGCTTGCTGATGTAATCGTCCATGCCGACGTCGAGGCAGCGCGCGCGGTCGCCTTCCATCGCGTGGGCGGTCATGGCGATGATTGGGATATGTCCGCCGCGCTTGGCTTCGAGCGCGCGGATGCGCATCGTCGCCTCGTAGCCGTCGAGTTCGGGCATCTGGCAATCCATGAAGACGATGTCGAACTGGCGTTCCTCGAGAGCTTCCATCGCCTGCCGGCCGTTGCAGACGACCTCCAGGACGCAGCCGAGCCGCTCCAGCAGGCGCACCGCGACCTTCTGGTTGATCAGGTTGTCCTCGGCCAGCAGGACGTGGAGGCCGTGGCAAGTCGGCGCAGCGGCCTCGAGCACAGCGGGATCGGGCGTAGCCGGATCGGGGGAGAGGTCGCGCGGAGAGCTGGCGCGGGCCAGGTTGAGCGTGAACCAGAAGGTGCTGCCGAAGCCGGGTTCGCTGTCGACGCCGATCGTGCCGCCCATCATCGTGACGAGCTGCTTGCAGATGGCCAGGCCCAGGCCGGTGCCGCCGAACCGGCGGGTCATCGAGCCGTCGGCCTGAGTGAAGGGTTGGAACAGCATCGGCTGGATTTCCGGAGCGATGCCGATGCCGCTGTCGATGACGCGGAAGGTCAGCTCGAGGCGCTGGTCGCGGACGGCGCCCTGGCGGATTTCGAGACGCACCGAACCGCGCTCGGTGAACTTGACGGCGTTGCCGACCAGATTGGTGAGGATCTGGCGGAGGCGGCCGGAGTCGCCGCGGATGCAGCGCGGGATCCGCTTGTCCAGGTCGAGCTCGAGCGCCAGCCCCTTCCACTGGGCCTGGCGTCGGGGGAGGGCGAGCGTCTCGTCGAGGACCTCGTGCAGGTCGAAGTCGTTCTCGTCGAGCATCAGCTTGCCCGCTTCGATCTTCGAGAAGTCGAGGATGTCGTTGATGATGACGAGCAGGGCCTCGGCCGACTTGCGCACGGTTTCGGCGTATTCGCGCTGTTCGCGCGTCAGCTCAGTCTCCAGCAGGAGCGTGGTCATGCCGATGACGCCGTTCATCGGGGTGCGGATCTCGTGGCTCATGTTGGCCAGGAACTCGCTCTTGGCGCGGTTGGCGGCCTCGGCGGCCTCGCGCGCCTGATCCAGTTCCTGAGCCTTCTGTTCGAGTTCGGCCGTCTGGCGTTCCAGCGTGGCGCGGACCAGTTCCAGATTCTCGTTGTATTTCTTCAGCTCGATCTCGGCGCGCTTCTGCTCGGTGTTGTCGAAGATCACGCCGTCGAGGTAGAGGATGTTCTCCTCGGAGAGGACGACCTGGCCCTTGTCGGTGACCCAGCGGATGCCCCCATTGGCGTGCAGAATGCGGTATTCGAGCTGATAGGCGGCGCGGTCGCGGACGGCGGCGCGGATCTGACGCCAGATGCGGGGGCGGTCCTCCTCGTGGATCAGCGAGACAAAGGTATGCAGGCGGTGGCGCTTGAACTGGCCGGCGGGCTCGCCGCAGATGTCGGCGATGGCGTTGCTGACGTATTCAATATTCCAGCCCTTGCGGCACTCGATGCGGTAGACGGCGCCGGGGAGGCTGGCGACGAGCGTGCCGAAGCGCTGCTCGGTGCGCATGTGCTGGGTGATATTGCGGCCGACGGATTGAATTTCGACCAGGTTGCCGTAGTCGTCGTGAATGCCGTAGCTCTCCCAGGTGATCCAGCGCCAGCCTTGGGCGGTCCTGACGCGCTGGGTGCAGCCGGCGCGATAGGGGGGCATCGAGAGGCGCTGGAGGGCTTCGCGCGTCTTGGCCTGGTCGTCGGGGTGGATCTCGGGGCTGTAGGGGGTGCCGAGGGCGTCGAGCGCGGTGACGTCGAAGAACTCGCAATAGACGTCGTTGACGTAGGTCAGCAGGCCGTGCGCGTCGGTCCGCAGAATAATGTCGTGCTGGGACTCGATCAGGCCGCGGTAGCGCCGTTCGCTTTCGCGCAGCGCCTCTTCCGAGAGGCGCCGTTCGGTGATGTCGGAGGTCAGGCCCATGAAATGGGTCAGGTGGTGCGCTTCATCAAAGACGGGCTGGACTTCGACATGGACCCAGAACTTGCGGCCATTGCGGGCGTAGTTGAGGACCTCGGCCTTGAACGGCTTGCCCTCCTGGTAGTGCCGGCGCATCATTTCGACGGTCAGCGGATCGGTCTCGGGACCGTGGAGGAATTCGCTCGGGCGCAAGCCCTGGATTTCGGCGAGTTGATAGCCGGTGATCCGCTCGTAGGACTGATTGACCCAGAGGATGCGGCACTGGGCATCGGTGATGACGACGCCGTTGTCGGTGCGGCTGACGACCATGGCGAGGCGGCTCGCCTCTTCCTCGCGGCGGCGGAGGTCGGTGGTCATCCGGCGGGCGATGGCGATGGCGTTCTCGCGCGTTGAATTGAGCGAATAAACGAGCAGGTAGAGCAGCAGGCTAAGGATCAGGCCGGTGCAGAGGACGGCCCACGGGGCGGCCTCCAGATCGAGGGGATCGAAATCGGAGCGCGAACCGACCTGCAGCACCCAGTTGTGGCCGCCGAAGACGAGCGACGCGGTTTCCTGAAAGTGGAAGGAGTCCTGCCCGCGCGGGACCTCGACCGGCAGATGCGGCTTCAAGCCGACGCGGGGCGTTTCGCCCTCGACCTCGCTCGACTTAAACAGATGGAAGCGCAGCGAGGGGATCGAGGCCAAATCGTCGCTGGCGAAGAGACTGTCGAGCCGGAACCAGGCGCAGATCCAGCCGGCGAATTCGCCGCTGCGGCTGTCCTGATGCTGGAACAGCGGGACCGCCGCCAGGTAGAAATCGCGATCGCCGATCTCGTCGGCGGAGTTGAACGGCTTGCAGATGACCGTATCGCGGGCGAGGGACTGGATCAGCGTGTCGGCGAACTGCGGATGGCGGGTGATCGCCTCGTCGAGGCCCTCCTCGCGGGGGGGATCGGCGGAAAGAACGCGGGTCTCGAGGCGCCCGGTGAGCGTCTCCTCGGTCAGGTGGTCCGCGGTCCATTCTCCGGGGTCGCGGCTTGAGACCGGCCGGACGAGGAGCAGGCCCTGAATCTCCTCGCGGGCGTGGACGAGGCCGAGGCGGTTGATGTAATCGCGCAGCTCGTCGTCGAGGACGTTCTGGCTGGCGGCGTACAGACTCTGGACGCCGAGCAGGGCCTTGCTGATCTGGTCAAAGCGGTGCTCAACGCGGTTGCGGGCGGCGCGCGCCTCTTCCTGGAAGGCGGCGTATGTTTTTGCATACACCTCCTGGCGGATCGCGCGCCAGCAGTACACGGTGGCGACGAGCGAAAGGACCAGCACGACGAGGGCCGGGCTGAGCTTGAGCAGCGGCCGGCGCCAGAAGGGGGCGGGACGCTCGGCAGCCTGCTCCGGAGGGTGTCGCGAGTCACGAGTCACGCAGTCGATCCATCCAGGTCGGGCGCTGGCCGCGCGCGGAGGGCGGAGGCCAGCCCTGGGCCGGCAAGCGAACCGCTCCGCGGCTCCGCATGCGGGGGCCATCGCTCGGAATCGCGGCGCGGCGAATCCGTTCCTTGTCAGATCTACTTATCGGCACGGACGTTGGAGGGATAAGATGGGGAATTTCCCGGACGCATCATCGGTTCAGACATGACCGCCGCCGGCCCCTGTGTTAGCTTGTGGACCGATTCGAAGCCGCCCGGCGGAGAGGTCGGGCGAGCCGGACGCGGGGGCCGCATGTCCTTCTTTTCGCAACATGGCGAATTCTTCTGGCTGCTGGTGCGGCGCGATCTGAAAGTGCGCTACGCCGGCTCGACGCTGGGGGGCTTGTGGAACCTGATTCATCCGTTGATGATGATCGCGATCTACATGATCATCTTCTCCTCGATCATGAAATCGCGGATGGATGCGGGCAGCCGCTATGGCGGGATGTCGTACGGCGTGCACCTGGTGGCCGGGCTGATCCCCTGGCTTCTCTTTTCGGACGTGGTGATGCGTTCGATGAACGTGCTGGTGGACAATGGCAATTTTCTGAAAAAAGTGTCGTTCCCGCCGATCGTGCTGTTCACGTCGCTCCTGTTCAACGCGCTGATCATCCAGGGGACGGCGTGGATCGTGTTCGTGGGTCTGCTCGCGCTGTTCGGCCATGCCGTGCCGGCGGCGGCGCTCGCGGGGGGCCTGGCGTTGCTGGTCCTGCTGGGGCTGTGCGGGGTGGGCCTGGGGTTGATCCTGGCGGGGCTGAACGTTTTTTTTCGCGACACGGCGCAGGTAATCACGATCTTCATGCAGCTGCTGTTCTGGTTCAACCCGATCGTCTATCCGCTGCAGGCCGTGACCAAACCGGAGAAGAGCGCGGCGGAACTGGAGTTTTACGAGGTTCTGGGGCGCTGGCTGCTGGCGCTGAACCCGTTCGAGCGGTTCATCAGCGGCAGCCAGCGGCTGCTGGGCCTGATCGACCCGGTGCAGCACCCGCTGACGGGGGTCGACTGGGCGATCCTGTTCGGGTTTCCGGCGCTGTGTCTGGCGGCGGGCCTGCTGCTCTTCCGGCGGATGCTGCCCGACGTGCGCGACTGCCTGTAGGGCGGTTTGAAGGGGTTGAGCGCGAGGGACTCGGAGCGCCGGAATCTCCGGCTGCCCCTTTCAGGAGGTTGGTTTTCGGGCGGAACACGGGGTCAACTGACCCTTGAATAAGATTGACAAATAACAACTATTTTAAATAATGAGACCGCATTCGACTCGTCGGGTTAAGCCCGGGAGGGGGCAGCCAGAGGGGGGCGATGGGAGTCGCGAATGAACACAGATGGGCGGATGTGAAACCTTTGCGCGGGCGAAGGGATTCGCGTTCCGGATGCACCGCGTGGCCCCCTGGCTGTTGTGCTGGGGCCTGATTGCGTTTTCCAGTATCGAGGCGAGGGCGGACTTCGGCGACTCGGAGTTCGAGCCGTTCTACTTTGTCCATGTGGGCGACCCGCAGGTTGACAATGTGAACGCGATGCTTCGGTTTCGGCAACTGATCGCCGCAGTGAACCGAATCGATCCCCCGCCGGCGTTCGCGATCATCGCGGGCGATTTGATCAACACGCCGCAAAGCCCGTCGCAAACGGGGCTGTTCGAGTCGTCGCTGCTGCGGTTCGACACCGAAGTGATCCTGCTGCCGGGGAACCATGATATCCACAATATGTCGGATCTTGAGTATTATCGGTCGCGCTACGGGGATGACTATTTCCGTTTCACCTACAACAACTGCGATTTCCTCGTGTTGAACAGCGAAGTGCTGCTGAATCTGAATTCCTACGGCCTCGAATCGGAGGAGCAGTGGCGCTGGCTGGAGGAGACGCTGGACGAATCGGGCCAAGCCGGGCGGCAACATCTGCTTATCGCGTCGCATCATCCCCCCTTTTTCATCAGCCAGGGGGAAGGATCGCAATGGTTCGACCTGACATCCCCGCTCAACTGGCCCAAGCCGGAACGCGGGCGGCTGCTTGCCGCGGCGCGGTCCGCCGGGTGCGGCACGTTCATCTGCGGGCATACCCATCGGACGCGGGTGCATGGCGATAGTGAATTCCGGATCTACACGGTCGCCGGCACGCAGGTGGATTTCGACGGCGCCGCGATGGGATTCCGCCTGTTCAAGGTCCTGCCGGATCGGATCGAGCAGTTCTTTATTCCGATGACCACGACGGATACGGTCGCGCCGTCGCCGCCGACCGGCCTGCGCGCCGAAGCGCTGAGCATCAACCACTACCGGCTGCAATGGGATGCTTCGACGGACAACGTCGGGGTGCTCTGGTACGAGGTGTGGCGCGACGGCGAACGGCGCACGCTGACGCTGGAACGATCCTTTGAGGATGCGCCGCTGCTGCCGGGCAGAACCTACCGCTACGATGTGGTGGCCATCGACTGGGTGGGCAACATGTCGGGGCTGAGCGAGGAATTGGAACTGGTGGCGCCCGCCCCGCCGACGCGGCTCGCGCCGGCGTGGCCGCTGTATCGCTGAGACCGGCGGCGTTTCCGCCGCGGAGGGGGCCCCGCGCCACCCGAAGGGCCGCGAGTGCTTCCCGGAGTTGAAAAGCCGGCTGAGCCGGTATCTGCGCCTGACCAAGGCGGGGCAGCCGGTGATCATCACGGAGCGGGGCAAACCGATTGGACGGATATTACCGCTGGAGTCGTCGCTCGCGGAACGGCTTGGCGGATGATCCAGGCGGGTCAGGTGCAGTGGAGGGGGCGCAAGCTGAGGCCGCATCAACCCGCGGCCCGGGTGAGGGGGAAAAGAACCGTGGCTGACCTGCTGATCGAGGACCGGGAGTGATCGTCGATCTGGATGCCAGCGCCCTGGTCAAGCGCTGGGTCAGTGAG
>ERZ795030.5257-NODE-5257-length-12070-cov-5.106201_pt1 | contig 12070 bp, 11 predicted proteins | sample MGYA00375122_ERZ795030 | MGnify/ENA primary metagenome ERZ795030 (study PRJEB30165, sample SAMN05720146) | activated sludge metagenome | isolation source: anaerobic digester from wastewater treatment plant | place: Japan | collected 2015-04-20 ...
CGAAGCACATGCACATAAAAATCCGCGTACGGATTTGGAATGACCAACTGCTCAACCAGTTCGCTTCCCGCTACGCGTGCGCCTGCTTCGACCGCGGCTTCGACGTCTGCGACGTCGCCGGTGAAGGTCGTGTAGCCCTTGCCGCCGATGCGCAACGCCAAGTGCAGCGTGATGAGTTGCACCGAACTCGCCTTGCACGCGGCGTCGGCGGCTTCCACGATGGCGGCCGCAGATGTCGTTTCGATGACGCCGAGCGCATCCATCGCCGGGGGCTTCGCGCTACCGCGCAACACGGGCAATACCTGATCGTGGAGGTTCGCGAGTACAAACGATCGCACCACGCCATCGCCGCCGACGTCCACACCCGCTGCGATCGATGCTTCGACGGATGCCAACTCGCCCGTCACCACGGCCAGGTATTTGCCCGGGTCGATGGGATGCGATTCAAGCATCTCCACCGGCGCGGCCTTCACCATCGCATCGCTGCCCAACATACCGCGCGTAATCGTGCGAAACTCTATCATGCCAAGTACGGACAACGGATTTACCTCGCTGAATGAAGAGCATTAACCACAGATACACACAGATGGACACAGATAGGAGAAGATGCAAAATCGAGTTCTTTTCTTCTATCTGTGTTTATCTGTGTCATCTGTGGTTCAGTCTTCTTTGCTTACACAATCCGGAACGAATCCACGAGCGTGCACCTTCGCTCGCGGGTGAAGTTGATGGCGGTGGTCAGGCCTTCTCCGGTGGGGCTGGCGATGGTGAAGGACGTGTACCCTTCGCCGCCCATGCCGAGCCCGGCAAAGGTCGGGCCATTCTTCACGAAGATCGAGCAATTGACCAACCGCGCCATCGTGCTGAGTTTCTCAATATTGCGCGAGTGCATCGTGGCCGTATGACGACGCCCTCCTTCATACTGCAGGGCGAGGTCGATGGCTTCATCCACGTCTTTTACGCGAACAATCGGCATTACGGGCATGAGCTGCTCCGTCCATGCCAACGGGTGGTCGCGCTCGACTTCCATGATCGCGAGCCGCACTTCGGGGCCCGCTTTAATGCCTATCTGGTTGAGGATAACGCCGGCGTTCTTGCCGACGCAGTTCTTCGCGATAACGACGTGGTTGCCCTTGCGCGACTCGAAGATGACGTTGCACAAGCGCTCGATATCGTTGCCCGTCACCTCGACGCAGCCTTCGGCGATCATCGCGCGCTTCAGTTCGTCGACGATGCTGTGCACGGCCACGACAACCTTTTCCGCGATGCAGACGATGTTGTTGTCGAGCGAGGCCCCCGCGACAATACTCTTCGCAGCGACGGCGATGTCGGCGGTCTCGTCGACGACGGCGGGCGGGTTTCCCGGCCCGGCGGCGATCACCTTTTTGCCCGAGAGCATCGCCTCGCGTACTACCGCCGGGCCGCCGGTCACGCACAGCAGCGCGACGCCTGGGTGACGCATCAAGGCCTGCGCGGTTTTGATGGTTGGGTCCGCGACGCACGTCAGGAGGTTTGCCGGACCGCCCGCGGCCACAATGGCCTCGTTCAAAATCTCGACGCAGCGCGCCGAACAACGCTTTGCGCTCGGATGCGCGTTGAAAGCGACGGCGTTCCCGCCGCTGATCATCGAGATCGCGTTGTTGATGATGGTTTCCGTGGGGTTGGTCGTTGGAATGATCGATCCGATCACGCCGAATGGGGCGCGCTCCATCAGCATCAGCCCGCGATCGCCGCTGCGCGCCTTTGGCTCGAGAATCTCCGGGCCGGGCGTCTTGACGGTCACAAGCAAGTTCTTCTTGATCTTGTCCTCAACGCGGCCCAAGCCGGTCTCCGCGACGGCCTGGTTGGCGAGTTCCTGTACGTGCGCCTTGGCCGCCGCGCGCATCGCGTCGATGATGCAATGCCGCGCTTCGAGCGAGAGGCCGTTCAACGCGACGAATGCGCGCTGGGCTTTCGTGACGGCATCGTCCACGGCGGGATCCATTTTCGGCGGCGCGCCGCTCATGCGCTCCATCACTTGGCGAACCACTGCCTCGACGTGTTGTTTGTCGGCCATTAGTCGTCACTCTTTCGGTATTTGGTCTTCCCGGCCACGTCCCACGAGTCCACGATCGCCATGATGACCGCGTCTGCAGGCCGGTCCTTCGTCGCTTCCGTCAACCGCGCGCTGCTGCCCGATGCCACAATCACGACATCGCCCACGCCCGCATCGACTGCGTCGATAGCCACGACATACGCGCCGGTTTCCTTCGCATCCAAATCAACGATGCGAACGACCAGCAACTTGCGGCCTTCCAACGACCGCTCCTTCGCCGTCGATACCACCGTCCCCACGACTCGCCCTAATTGCATGATGTCTCTCCCTATGCCGCGTATTCGATAATTTCGACCTCGGCATGCCGCTGACTAGCCTGTTCGGCAATTTCCGAAACCTGCGCCGCCGTCGCATCGGAAAGGTAATATTCACCGCAGTTGTCACATACATTCGCTGGCGTTTGTTTGATCAAAACCACCGTGTTGTCGCGTTGCAAGACCACGGTAACCCGTCCGGGGTTCGTGTCGCCATGTCGGCAGATAGCCATTTCATGGTTCCCTCTCACAAATCCCCGAAGGGGATGTCCGAATATAGCCCTGGGTGGAGTGGAGCGGCAACGCCGCGTAACGGAACCCGGGGGTAATTGGTCTCTCTTTCCAACCCCTGAAATGGGTGTCAGAAACGTTCTTTTTCCTATTGCCAAATGTATTTCGGATCGAATTCAACTGCGTGCGCTGTCAACAACGCAACAAACTCATCTTCAAACGACTGCTTCTTATGATGCTCTGTCTGGTGTGTGATGTATGCCGCTACCTTTTCTGCCTGCGACGCGCTCACCGTAAACGCACCATATCCCGCCTGCCAGAAGAAACCCTTCATATCAGGAAACTCGCCATGAATCCAATGCGTCGCGGCGGTCTTGATTTCGCGCAACACATCGGAAATCGCACGATCCTGTCGCAAGCGCGCAAGAATATGGACATGGTCATCCGTTCCACCCACGGCGAGCGCAACGCTGCCCAAACCACGAACCGTCCCGCCAAGATATTCGTGAAGACGCGGTTGCATGTCCGTAACCAGCAGAGGCCGCCGATCCTTTGTCGAGAACACGATGTGGTACGTCAGGCTGCAAAATGCATGCGACATTCTGCTGTACCTCCTGTGTTCTGACACCCTCTTCGAGGGTTCACCTTGGGTTTATTACCCTTTTCCCAGGGTTCCGCTCCGCTCCACCCTGGGCTATGTTCGGACATCCCCTTCGGGGATTCCTAGAATGCACTCGTGTTTAGGCTTATCGATGCTGTCATTGCATGCTCAAAGTCTTAGCGCGAATAACACACAATGTCGCACACTCAAAAGTTTCTGGAAGGGGGACTTGGGGAAACCTCTTTTCCCAAAGAGGTTTCCCCTAGATTTTCCCGTTCTTTTAATCTACCGCTTCGATTCCTGGGCGGCTTCCTTGGCGCGGCCTAGCGGGAGCGCGACGTCGACGTTTGCGTGCGGGCGCGGGATAATGTGGATGGACACCACTTCACCGACAGCGCGGGCGCCGCGTTCACCGGCTTCGCAGGCGGCCTTGACCGCCGCCACGTCGCCGCGCACGATCGCGGTCACATACCCGCCGCCGATCTTCTCATAGCCCACCAATTCCACTTTCGCGGCTTTCACCATTGCGTCCGCCGCTTCGACCATCGCCGCAAATCCACGCGTTTCCACCATGCCCAATGCGTCTGCCATGATTCCGTTTCTCCTTCACGTTTAAGATTCACCACAAAGGCACAAAGGACACAGAGGTTCACAAAGGGAAGAGGAAGGCATCAACCACAGATGAACACGGATAGCACAGATGAAGAGATAGAAATAGTTCTTTTTTGTGCCTCTGCGTCGTTGCGTTGAATTTCTTCCTTCGCGCCTTTGTTCCTTTGCGTCTTTGTGTTAAGACTCTTCAACTATCCATTTGTTTTCGCATCGCGGCCCGTAAGGCCCTGCAACGCGGCAATGGCTGCGTCGCTGCCGACAACTACGTCTGCTTCTTCACCGCCGAGGTACAAACGTCCGTACTGTCCAAAGGGGCGAATGTCGACGAGCGTTACCCGGCTGGCCTTCTCGGCCTCGTTCGCGGCGAGAATGGCATAGAGCGCGGGTTGGGTCTCCAAAATAAATAAGGTCTGACCGCCGAGCAGCATCGAGCCGCCGCGGCTTTTGTTAATGAGCGAGGCGTGATACGCGTCGACTTTGCGGATGACGGTCGAGGAGGCGATCTGCGGCTTGAGGCGATCGGATTCCGGAACGCCCATCGCGTTGAGAACGGCTTGACCCGCTTGTCGCACGCTGCCTTGGTCGTCGGCATGGACTTCGAGCGTGCCAAAACTGCGTTCGACGACTTGGATTGCCGGGCGTACGTCGGTTGCCTTCACGGCGATGTCGAGCAGGCGCACGATCTCCATACCCGGTGCGACTTCGATGAACAACGATGCCATGCCGGCAACGGGCATATATCCTTGAACCGTCGATGCCATGAACGATGCGAGCTGGGGCTGCATGTTATCGAGAAAAAAGTAACTCCGTAATTCCGCCATGTTCCTCCGCGCGTGGTTGAGTATTCAAAGGCAATATGAGTGTCCCCGAATAATTCGTCCGCAAGAATAACGGCACCGATAAGGAGGATGCCGGTTAGCGGCAAAAAAAGCAAGCAAAATTTTATAATTGAGGGACAGTCGCTTGGGCAAAAACGCTCTTAAACGAGATCCTACCCTTCCCAAAACCTTTCAGCTCTATGCCCCTCAGACGCGCAGCGCACCGAAACATTCTTGGGAAGGGGTCTGGGGAAACCCTTCTTTCAAGAAGGGTTTCCCCAGGTTTCCGTTCAAAAGACCGGCGTGCACCAATGCCGGTACTTGGCGACTTTTCCTTGGACGACGTCGAAATAGAGAGACTGGAGCTGTTTCGAGATGGGGCCGGGTTCGCCTTGGCCGACGATGCGGCGGTCGACGGAGCGGACCGGGGCAACTTGTGCGCCGGTGCCGGTGAAGAAGACTTCGTCGCAGACGTAGAGCTCGGTGCGGGCGATGGGGCGTTCGACGACCTCGATGCCGAGTTCCTTGGCGGCGAGTTCGAGGATCGTGTTGCGCGTGATGCCGACGAGGATATCCGCCGTGACCGGCGAGGTGATGAGTTTGCCGTCCATGACGATGAAGAGGTTCATGGCGCTGCCTTCGGCGACGCTTCCGTCTTCGCGCAGGAAGATGGCCTCGTCGAAGCCTGCGTCCTTGGCCTCGCTCGAGGCGAGGGCTGAGTTGACGTAGCTGCCCGTGCTCTTGACGCGGCTGGGAATGGCGTTGTCCGACAAACGCCGCCACGACGTGACCGCGACGTCCAGACCGGTCGAAATGTCGCAGTAATCGCCCAGCTTGATGACATAGCAGCAGAGGCTGCTATGCACGCCGCTCAGTTTCGGGCCGAGCGAGAGCTCGTCTTTGTACACGATGGGGCGGATGTAGACGCCTTCTTTGAACCCGCTGCGGCGGATCACTTCTGTGCAGATGGTCTCGATTTCCTCGCGCGATTGCGGAATGTCCATGCACATGACGTTGCAATTGCGAACGAGACGGTCGACGTGTTCCTTGAGGCGGAACACGAGGATATTGTCTTCGTCCTTCGTGTAATACCCGCGAATGCCCTCGAACAATCCGGTGCCGTAATTGAAGGCGTGGGTCATGATACTAATCTTTGCCTGTTCGGTGGGGACGTACTGCCCCTCAAAGAAAACGGCCGATCCCGGCTCCATCTGAATTCCCATGATCCGATTTCTCCCAACGATCCAACTGCCCATTTCGCCGAACGTCACGTAACGCACATAATACGACGCAAGTCATGCATACGGCAAACGCCCCCATAGTGCGCCAACGCGCCGCCGTATGCAAATCCGCGGTTTTGCGGGGCTTTCGTTCCAGCCGGAGATATAGGCAGATTGTCAATCCGGATGTCCGTCAACGCGTCTTTGGGGCGCCCAGTTTGAGCAACACCGCGCCATGTGGGGCGACGTCGAAAAGCGTATCGCCGCTGATCGGATCGCTGTCGCGGCGTTGCCAGAGGTCGCGCATGGGCGTGCCTTTCTTGACCGCGAGCAATTCTGGCGAAAGCACAATCGTCTGCTTCCATGGCGAGAGGTTGAACAACGCAACGGCCTTCGTCCCGTCAAACAGGGGCCGTGTCCATATTTCGGTCGCGCCGTCGCCTTGAAGACGCATAGCGCTCTTGCCGAGGGGGTCTTGATCGACGTCGATGACTTCGGGATTGGCGACGAGATTGAAAGTGAACGCGTCGAGTTTTGTCAGGTCGCAGCCGAGCAACAACGGCGCGGCGAGCATGCTCCACATCGTGATGTGGGTGATTTGTTCGTTCGGTCGCAGGGCCGACGGGTGTTGTTTGTTTGTCCCCCAACACATCGTCCCCACCACGAGCATATCGGGATCGTTCCAGTGTCCGGGGTGTGCATGCTGACTGATCGCGAGGTCGGTCATTCCTATGGCGAAAATCACCGTCCATTTGTCCCAAATATCCGTCTCGATCCGCCAGAGACTCGCGCCGCACTCGTGCCCCCAGAGCCAAGGCGCCCCCTGGCCACCTTGGCCCATGCTCAGTACGATATCGCGGGGCGACTTCTGCAACGCTTCGCCCATGGCGCGGTACGGCCCTTTGAACTCCTCCAGTGGCGCATCCAGGCCGGCCAGGTCGAAGTACGAGCACCAATCATATTTGAGATAATCGAAACCCCACTCGGCGTACCGCGCGGCGTCGGCGGCCTCGTGCCGATAGCTGCCCTCGAACCCGCAGCAGGTCCGCGGCCCCGGCGACGAGTAGATGCCGGCTTTCAACCCCCTTGCATGGATATGATCCGTAAGCGCTTTCATGTCGGGGAATTTCTCATTGGACTGGATAACGTCATTCACGTCGCGCGTCCCCACCCAACCATCGTCGATGTTGACGTACTGATAGCCTTTGTCGGCGAGACCGCTGGCAATCATCGCGTCCGCCGCATCGCGTATCTTCGCGTCATCGATTTCCTTCAGCCAGGCGTTCCACGAGTTCCATCCCATCGGCGGAGTCTGCGCGAGGACGTTGCGCGCCGAGATGATTCGCAGATTGCGCTGGGCTTTTCCGTCCTTGTCTCTGACGGTCAGCAGCACATCCGAGACCGAAGGCTTGGCTACGGCGCCGGAGATAATTCCCCTCGCCCGGTCGAGCTTCAGTCCCCGCGGCAAGCCGTTTGCCGTGAACGACAGCTTGCCATTGCCCGACGCCGGAATGCTGAACAGGAACGGTTTGCCCGGCGTCGCTCCAACTACGCGTGGGCCGAAAATGCCGAGTTCTGTCTTGTCGATCGTGGCGATGGGCATCGGAGTGGCATCGATCTCGATGGGGACCGGCGTGGGCCTGACGGTCGATCCGGGCTTCATCACAAAGTACGCATCGCACCAGTCGCCGTGGTCCCAGCCCATGCCGTCCCCGGCCATGCGCAATGCCAGCAGAACCTTTTGGGCGCCGCGCACGTCGGCGGTCATGCGTTTGGCCGGTTCGCCGCAACGCATAACTGCCGAACGATATACACACTTTTGGTCGGCCCACGCTTCGAAGACGACGCTGCCGCGCTTGTCGGTTTCATCGTCGACGCCGATCCATGCTTCGAAGGTCTCGGCCTCGCCCTTGACGTCCAACATCCATTCAAAAAGGGAGTGCGTGCCAATCCCGCGCGAATACACCGTCCCCGCGACGGTCAAAGGCTTCTGGAACACCGATTTCCTCGGCGTGGGGATCTGAAAGGCCTGCTCATAATGGTTGAGCGGAATTTCATCCAGCCATATCGCATTCGACGGCAACGCGGGGGCTGCGGCATCCGCGGCGACGGCAATGCTCCCGCCCGCAATCAGAAACATGAACCCGAACCCTATGGCCGATAGACACAACCCAATCCGTCCGCATGCCATCCGTCGCATTCTCATCGTACTGTTCCTGAAAAGAAGGCCCCGACGCACAAGTCTACGCAGTATACACAACCCAAAAGCGAAGATCGCGGGCTCCGCGCTCCGTGCCGCGCGCGCGCATCCATTTCGCAACGCTGCAAGTGGAGTCGCGCCCGACGTTTGTGCTAGACTCCGCCCCGTTCCAGGAAAGCGTCGGCGCACGTGCTTTGGCGGGGAGTTCCGCTCCGAAAGGCGATGGCGGGTCTTCGGGCCTGCCCAGGCGGATTGGGCTTTCTCGCCGCCTCGTGCGGCGAAAACGCGAACGGCGTCGTGTCTGCGTTGGCAGAAAAGGAGAATACTATGAAACGAGGAACGGCATGCCTGTTGGTTTGTATGCTAGCCTTTGCGGGATGCCAGAGCATTCCTTGGCTGCAAAAATCGGACAATCCGCTGGACGATCCGCTGGATGCCGGCGCTCAAAGCCCTTCCGTTGGCGCTCCGGCCTCCGCAACCTCCGAATCCGGCTTGGCCCTTTCCTCCGAGCAGCGCTTTTCCGATGTTCCTCTTCCCGTGGGCGTTAAAGACGTTCCCAAGGAGAGCTACGTATACGAAACCGCGAATGTCCAAGTGGGGCGCATGGTGTACAAGTCGCGGGCTTCGGTCGGAGAGATTGCGCAATTCTATATCGACCAAGCCCCTGCGGGCCAATGGAAATTTCAGAATATCGTTCAGGCCGATAAAGGCGCGGATTTGACGTTCACGAAGCCGGGACGGACGTTGACCGTGACCATTAAGGACCAGGGAGTCCTTTTGGGACGCCGGCTGGTGTTGCATTCCGTGCCCGACAATCGCTGAACCGGAAAAGAACGCAACGCAGCCATGGAACAGGGGGGACGCATACGTCGATCGAATTGCCCCGCGAGCTATCGCGTTGGCATCGCGCTGTCTGTCGGCATAGGCCTTTCGGTCATCCTCCTGGGGGCGGCTCTCATGTTGACCGCCTGTCAGACTCCATGGGCAAAGCGCCTATCGGGGGCGGTTGGCCGATCGGGCCTCGCGATTCCGGGCGTGCAACCCAGCGACGATGCCCAGATATCCGCCCTCCTCAACGAGGTCCATCGCGGCATGGAGGGGCAACGGATATACCAAGTGCTGGCTCACGTATCGCGCGACTATCGGGATGCCGACGGACGCGACTACGTGGCCCTGCGCGATCACCTGGCGGACCTTTTCAAGCGATACCGCACCATACAAATAACGCGCGTTCCGCCGCGCATTGTCGTGGAGGGCATCGAGGCGAGGGCAGTCGAAACTTTCGGGACATTGGCGGAACCCGCAAACAGCAACGAAGATCCGCCCATCAACATCCAGGGCCAGGTCACGGTGCGCTTGGTGAAACTCGACGGGAACTGGAAAATCACCGAATGGAGCAATGCGCCGTAGGGGTCGTACGCGCCCCCGGCAGAACGATAACGCAGCCGCCCGGCGCGTCGGGCCGCACACACGGGAGATGGAGAGTCCAATGGCAGACGACACAAGAAAAAAACAACGCCGTTATATGGAAGAAACCGACGATCTGGCCGAAAAGGCCGGCGATTGGGCCGCGTTGTTGCGGCATATGCGCGACAATCCGTTGCTGTACCTCGGCATCGTCGCCTTTGTCTTCCTCGTTCTCATCGTGGGCGTCCTGTACCGAGCCGGCGTCGTCAACGCGGAAAAAGAGATCGTATCCAAATACGCCCGGGCGTTGTCCACTGAGGACCCCGCCACCAGAGCTCAGGAACTTCTAGCGCTTCCGAAAGGCAAGGGCGATCTGGGCGCCGAAATCGCCTGCATGGCCGGAGAAGCCGCGTTCCGCGCAGGTCAATACGACAAAGCCAAGGATGCCTTCGAGCGCGTGAAAACCGAGTTTCCGAACTCCGCATACGTGGCCGAGGCGATGGACGGGTTGGCTGCTGTGCGCGAACAGGAGCAGGATTACGCCGGGGCTCTTGCGCTTTGCAAGGAAATCCTCGAGAAATGGCCAACCTCCTTCACGGGACGGCGGCAGCCTGCAAACATGGCGCGTCTCCAGGAGCAACTCGGGAACCTCAAGGACGCCGTGGCTTCCTATCAACAACAGCTTTCCATTTTCCCCGGAAGTCAATTGGCCCAATACGCGCAAGCCGAGCTTGACCGGTTGCGCAAATCCCATCCCGATCTTTTCGAGGCGCTCCCTGCAACGAGCGTAGACGCATCTCCCGAGGCGACGCCTGCGGTTTCCCAGGAGTCTGCCCCGGAAACCGTTCCTGAAACGGCATCCGAGAACACTTCGAACGCTCCGGCGCCCAGCGAAAATTGACGCTGTTGCGGCGCTTGTCTGACCCGGCGGTTTGGACTTCCGGGTCAGACCTCTCTTTCAAGCGTTTCTATCGGCGCTTCCAATGCTCGGCACACCGCGTTGACCACGTCCGAAGCGCCGTATGGCTTGTGCAAAATGGCGCTGATGCCGACCCCGCGAAAATGCTGTTCCATGTCCTCTTCGCTATATCCGCTCGACAGGATCACCGGCACGTCCGGACGGATCGAACGAATAATTCGCAACGCCTCTTCGCCCGTCATCTCCGGCATGATCAAATCCAAAATGACCACCGAAATCTTGGCCGCGCAGAGCCGGAACAAATCCACCGCCTCGCGCCCGTTGCGCGCGACGATGACGCGACATCCCGCCCGTTCCAACGTGCGGCGCGTCACGCTCCGGATCGCATCTTCATCATCCACCACGAGCACTTGCGCTCCGCGTAGGGTATCGGAAAGCGATCCCGAAATACGTTTGCGGTCCCCCTTTTCCGCAGAAGAAGTTATCGGGAAACACACGCGCACCGTTGTTCCCTGGCCGGGTGAACTCAGCACGCGCACCGCTCCGCGATGCATCCGCACAATGCCTTGCACCGCCGCCAGTCCAAGCCCCCGCCCCGCGAATTTAGTCGTGAAGAAAGGCTCGAACATGCGCGCTTGCGTGGGCGCATCCATACCCGTGCCGGTGTCGGCCACTTCAAGGAAGACGCAGGTCCCCTCGTGGAGCCCATGCTCCATGGACACATGGGCCAGGAAACGACGATCCACGGCCATGGTTCCCGTCGATAACGTAATCGCGCCCCCCTCCGTCATGGATTCCGACGCGTTGGCGACAAGATTGATGAGCAATTGCCGCAGTTGGGTCTCGTCGGCCTCGATGGACGGAAGGTCAGAAGCAAGTTGAAACGCAACGGACACGCCGTGAGCCGCTGTCTCCACCAATCCCGCCGATTCCTCCAGGAAGGCGGACAGGTCGATGGCTTGGACAAAATACGGCCCTTGTCCGCTGTACGCCACCATCTGGCTGATGAGATGCGCGGCGCGAAACGCCGCCCCGCGTATTTCGTTGAGGCATTCGCGGACAGGCTCGGAAGTGTCCTCCTCCAAAAGCGCTAAATCCGTGTTCCCCAAAATGCCCATCAGAATGTTGTTGAAGTCATGCGCTATTCCCCCGGCCATCATGCCGAGACTTTCCATTTTCTGCGCATGAACCATCTGCGCTTCCATGCGGCGCTGAATCGTCTCGCTGATTTTGCATTCCGTGATGTCCCGAACAATGCCTCGAAATCCCTTGGCGTCCCCATTCTCGGCATGAACCAAGGCAATCGAGAGGCTGATGTGCCCTGCCGAACCATCCTTGCGGCGCACGCTGCAATCAAAGGCGCGTTCGGGCCGTCCGCTCCGCAGCACGCGCAAAAACGCATTTCGAATCGAAGGCACGCTGTCCGGAAGCGCAAACTGCTTATAGGAATGGCCCAGCATCTCAAGCGGCAGACAACCAAGCATACGGCTCAGCGCTTCATTGAAAAAAACAAAACGTCCTCGCAGGTCCACCTCGTAGTATCCGTCTTCGATGCCTTCCAGCACCGCGCGATGCCTCTCCTCGCTGGCCAGCAGCGCTTGCTCCGCCTGGCGCTGATCGGTGATGTCGCGCACCGACTTGAGCACAGCGTCAACCCGTCCTTTCACATCCATCATCGGCGCCGCAACCACCTCGAGCACATGCAGCCTGCCC
>ERZ795030.5265-NODE-5265-length-12052-cov-12.450613_pt1 | contig 12052 bp, 9 predicted proteins | sample MGYA00375122_ERZ795030 | MGnify/ENA primary metagenome ERZ795030 (study PRJEB30165, sample SAMN05720146) | activated sludge metagenome | isolation source: anaerobic digester from wastewater treatment plant | place: Japan | collected 2015-04-20 ...
AGCGCCGGAGCATACGTCGCTCACATTTGGTCTTAATCCAACCACCTCATTACCGTCACTTTACCGAAAGCAACCGCTTAAGTGCAATCCTTTGGAATCAAACCGCGCATCGGAATCACGAGCAGCCTTTCACAGAGCGGGGGGACGCCCGCGACTGCGAACACACAAAAAACGCGATCGACTCGCCCCCCCCTGCCACTTGCCTATAACTTACATCAAAGTTATCCTCATTTACATTCCCGTGCGAAGCGCGGGCGGCGGGCTAACCGATTACCAGTTTTTTTCATTTTGTCCTTGCCTATAAGAACAGAATACCATTATCATGCCCCCATAACTGGTTTTCGGCTCTCTTCGGGGTTCCTCGTTGCCTGCGCGGCGCGCGCGCGTGGTGCATGCGGTGGGGTTCCGGGGCATGGTGACATGTCCGTTGTAGCAGAACGGGCCATGGGTTCTGATGCAACCGACGCAAGCAACAACATGGCTGGATAGTGGAAACACAAGGAACGCAAGCATGGACATCTATGTTGGCAACCTTCCGTACTCAACGACAGACGACGACCTGAGAGGTCTTTTCGCGGCACATGGTGAGGTTGCCTCGGCGCGTGTCGTTATCGACCGGATGACGGGCCGGTCGAAGGGATTCGGGTTCGTCGAAATAGCGGACCGGGCCCAGGCTCAGCAAGCGATCGACGCGCTGAACGGTTACGAGGTCGAAGGGCGCAAGCTGCGCGTCAACGAATCGCAACCGAAGCCGCCGCGTGAAGATCGCGGCGGTGGCGGCGGATTTCGCGGGCGCGACCGCGGTGGTAGCCGCTGGTAGGTAGTTCAGCGAATGTGACTATCGCTCTGAGGCGGCGCCTCTGCGGGGAGGGGCCGCCTTTTTTATTGTTACGGCGGCGGATGGGCCAGAAAAAGTGCCCGGCACATTTCGCAGGTCACGTCCGTCTGCGGCAATGTGCCGTACGATTCCGGATATATGGCGGCCAACTCAATGAGCCGACCGAAGCGTCCTCGCGCGCCCATGTTTTGCAACATCAGGAGCGGAGCGTCGGGATAGACACGCTCCAAAAGATAGGACGAGGCAAATGCCTCATTGTCATGCCGTGGCAGATGCCGCCCGCGCAACCGCTCATTGGCGATCCGCTGCAACTCCCACGCCTTCAGTCCATTGTCGGGATGCGCGCTGAAGGCGTGGAACGCCACCTTGTTGTCCTTGGCCCCCGAGTTACCGTGAAAGTCGAGCAGGCAGAAAGGCGCGGGATCGCTCACGATTTTTCGGTATACGCGCACCTCGGGTTCACTGAACGGTGCCGTTCCCTTCCAGTCGTAATCGCGCGCCCACAACTCACCTGGCGCAGGCATTATGACACTCGCGAATGCGTTGTTCAAGCCCCCCCTTGTTCTAGGGATTTAAAAACCGCGCCATTTGAAAACGGCACATATTCCTGCTACACTGCGCCCCGTGAAGACATCCCCGTCTTTATCAGCCACGACATCTTCATCGCCTCATTTCTGACGGGGCTCAAGATCCGTACCTACACTGCGGAAAACTGGATCGGGGGTTTGCACGGCGCGGCGTTGCTTGAAGCGCCGGACGGCACATGGACCTGCCATGCCTGCGTGCCGGATCTCAACGCCAGCGATGAACCCAACGGATTTGTTGATTGATTTTTTGATTTTTTGATTTTTGATTTCAAAAAAATCGCCTTTGACCGCCTGTGAATTTTTGATACAGTGGCACCATTCTTTTGGCGGGCGTAATTCAATGGTAGAATAGGAGCTTCCCAAGCTTCTTACGTGGGTTCGATTCCCATCGCCCGCTCCATTTTTTAGGTACGCGATTCGCGCCGGGGAAAGTTTGCGCGATGTCGCCTTTGGCGCTTAGACAACACGGGAGGTTCAAGATGACAACTCGGCGTTCATTTTTCAAGCAGGCGGGTCTTGGTTTGGCGGCGGCGGCCGGTACGCCGGCGCTGTTGACGAACCGCGCTCATGCGCAAACGTCGGCGGATACGACAACCGGCAACCCGCAGGATACTTTCCGCCTCGGCATCGCAGGGTATACCTTCCACAAGTTCAAGTTGGATCAGACGCTTGAAATGATGAAGCGCGTCGATGTCCACTATCTGTGCATCAAGGATTTCCATCTGCCGCTGAAGAGTACGGATGAAGAGATCGCGGCCTTCCACGAGACCTGCAAGCGTTCTGGTGTCATCGGATATGGCGTGGGGCCGATCTACATGGGGAGCGAAGCGGCAGTCAACGAGGCTTTCGCCTATGCGAAACGCGTAGGCGTCAAGACGCTGGTCGGTGTCCCGTTCAAGATGGTCGAAAAGAAACGCGTCGCTTCGCCCGAACTGCTTGCGCTCATCAATGAGAAGGTCAAAGAATACGATATCAAGTACGCGATCCACAACCACGGTCCCGATATGCCAGAGCTGTTCCCCACTGCGGAAAGCGGGATGGAGATCATCAAGGATATGGACGTGCGCGTGGGGCTCTGTTTTGATATCGGCCACCAGCTCCGCGACGGCAAAGATCCCGTCCAGGCCATGCTGAAGTATGCCGACCGTATCCACGACATCCACATCAAGAATGTGACCGAGGCCACCAAGAAAGGGAGGGGAATCGAACTGCCGCGCGGTAAGATCGATCTGGTGGCGTTCGTGCGCGCCCTGCGCAAGGTCAAGTACAGCGGCGTGTGCAGTCTGGAATACGAAAAGGATATGTCCGACCCTCTGTTAGGCATCGCCGAATCGATCGGCTATTTCCGCGGCGTCATGGATGCCACGCGGGGGCAGGCGTGATTTTGTCTCACTTGTTCCACCATAGGATGAAAAGGAGAGCAGTGAGTTTTGTAGGGTCCATATGAAACGCAAGACTATGTGTGGCCGGGTTAGTAAGCGCATCTTTTTTTTGGGGTTGACCCTCTTGGCCTGTAGCCTGTGCTGTCGGGCTGCTGAATCCGTCCCGCTGACCCTTTCCGGAGATGACGGTTCGCCATTGAGTTTGCCTTGTGAGCAAACCGTAACGTTCCCTGGGGAGTACAACTTTTCGCTGTCAACTGCCAGTCCGACCCAGTGGCTCTCTTCTGTCGCATTGCGGATCAGCCTTGTGTGGCCGGAGGGTGCGCCGCCCTACTCCGGCGCGCTGGTCTGGCTCAAGGACCGCGATGACTTCTGGCACCAGCATGTGGTCGCCGGTCACCTCAAACCCGGCGTCACCAACGAACTGACCATCCCCTTCCAGCCGGGCGCGGAGGGATGGCAGACGCCGGGGCACTCCGTGGGCTGGCACCACCGGGTCCGATTAAATCCGCAATCTGTCGGATTCCGTGTCTTCGCAGACGTCGCCTTTACCGGCACGTGCACGCTGGTTTCGGCAATACTCGACGTGCAGCCACCCGCCGGCGCTCCGCAGATTACGAAGGTCCGGACCCTGAGCCGCACGCCGCGCGCCTATGCCCTGTTCGAAACTGGTTTCACTCTGCCCGACCGCTATGCCAATCCGTTTGACCCCACGGAGATCGATGCCGGTGCGCAGATCGTCACCCCGTCCGGTGTAACCAACACGATCCATGCGTTTTACTACCTCTCCCACTACCGCCTCGAAGACGAGGTCGGCCAACCGGTCGAGCCCGACGGGCTGCCCGAGTGGCGATTGCGCTATTGTCCGCGCGAACCGGGTGACTACACGGTCACGCTCTACGCGCGCGACGCCTTCGGACAGACCGTCGCCACCAATGCCCTGCACTTCAACGCAGCGCCGGCCGCGGCTGACGCCCTGCGTTTTGTGCGCGTCTCACGTACCGACCGCCGCTACTTCGAGTTCGATGATGGGACGCTCTTCTATCCGATCGGGCACAACACGCGTTCGGCGACCGACGCGCGCATGGATGACAAGTTTCCCTGGGTTCTGCGCAAGGAGGAAGGCCCAACCGCCTACCGCCGTTACTTCAAACGTATGCAAGAGTCCGGCGAAAACATGGCCGAGGTCTGGATGAGCGCATGGTCGCTGGGACTCGAGTGGACCGAAGGGATCAGCGGATACCATGGCGCCAACGACTACCACATGGGGAACGCGTGGGAATTGGACCGTGTGCTCGATCTGGCCATGCGCCACCGCATCTATATCAATCTGGTGCTCAACTACCACGGGCGCATCAGTACATGGAGCGACCCGGAGTGGCATCTACACCCCTACAACAAAGTGACGCCGGGAGGCTGGCTGGAAGCGCCGCTGGAGTTTTTCAACGACGCACGCGCCATTGAGATGCAGCGCCGTTTCTGCCGCTACACGCACGCCCGTTGGGGTTGGTCGCCGATCGTGTTCGGATATGAACTCTGTAGCGAGCTCAACCTGACCGGACACGAAACCCATCACAAGACCCACTTTGAACCCACTGTCGTCGAATGGTGCCGCGTCCTCGGCGCGTACATGAAAAGCATTGATGCCTACGGTCATTTGGTCTCGGTCCACGTCTCCAACGACTACCGGTTGCTGAATCCCGTGCTCTGTGAAATGGCGGAGATGGATTTCAATCCGCTTGATGCCTATAACAACCGTCACCCCGACACGCCGGAATACATCGTTGAGCTGGTTGTCGGCACCGCCAAGGCTGGCGCAGCCTACAACAAGCCGATCCTGATCACCGAGTTCGGCGGATCGGCCATGGCGACCGGCTTGGAGAATTTGATGATTGAGCAACACGCCGCCATCTGGTCCGGCGCCTGCGTGCCTTTGGCCGGTATTCCGATGTTCTGGTGGTGGCAGGTGATTGACGAGAACAATCTCTATACGCGTTACCCGCCGATCTGCGCCTTCATGGAGGGTGTCGATCCGCGCAATCCGGCGTCGCAGATGATCGACGCCACGCTAAGCGCCGACGCCAAGGCTGAAAAGAATGCCGCCGCCCGCTTTAAGGCAGTGTGTACGGCCTCGCCGGATACGGCGCGCGGCTATATCTATCCCGTCCGTTTCGCGCGGGAAGGTGAAGAACCGCCCAAGGGCGAACACTTGACCGTGTCACTGGATGGATTCACGCCGGGACTTTATCGCGTCGAATTTTACGAAACGGAAAAAGGACAGGTGGTCCGCCGCTTTGATGTACGCAGCAAAGACAAACAACTCGCGATCCCCATTCCCGCGTTCCGTTCTGACTGCGCCTTCAAACTGCACCTGCTGACATCGCTGGCACCCAAGCCGTCCAAATAATTTCCAATCCCCAATTCCTTGCCTATAACTTGAGCGTTAAAAGTTGAACGTTGAGCGTTAAAAGTTTTTTAACTCTGAACGCTGAACGTCGAACTCTGAACTCTGAAGTCGAAAACTCCTAACTCCCCTATGGCCGGCGAATACGTATTCTCTCTCATCAACGTTACCAAACAACACGAGAAGAAGACCATCCTTGAGGATGTCAATCTCTCCTTCTTTCACGGCGCGCACATCGGCGTGATCGGCGCCAACGGCTCGGGCAAGTCTTCGTTGCTGAAAATTCTGGCAGGTCTCGACACCGAGTTCATGGGCGAGTGCCAAATCGCGAAAAACACCAATTTTGAGCAACGTCACCGAATGGATCCTCGAACTCGACAACGGTCGTACCTACCCCTACAAAGGCAACTATGAAGCGTGGCTGCAACAAAAACAAGAGGCCATGTTGCGCGAAGCCAAGCAGGCCGAGTCGCGCCGAAAGCTGATTGAAAACGAACTCGCGTGGGTACGCACCAATCCCTCGGGACGGCGCGCCAAGAATCAGGCGCGCGTGCGCCGTTACGAAGAGCTGGCAGCACAGCAGGTCAGCACGCGCGAGGACGACCTGCGTATCCAGATCCCGGCGGGCCCGCGTCTGGGCGATCTGGTGGTCAAGGCCGACGAGGTGTCGATGGGCTTCGGCGACAACCTGCTCTTCGAGAACATGAGCTTCGATCTACCTCGCGGCGGCATTGTCGGCGTCATCGGCGGTAACGGCGCCGGCAAGACGACCCTCTTCAAGTTGATTACTGGTCAGCTTCAGCCCCTCTCCGGCACGTTGACGGTCGGCCCCTCCGTGCAGCTTTCCTACGTGGATCAGCTTCGCGACGATCTGAACCCCGACAACACGGTCTACGAAGAGATCACCGGCGGCGAAGAGTTCGTAACGCTGGGCCGTAGCGAGGGCACCGGAGCCGCACCGGTTGCGCGCATGAACGGCCGCGCTTACTGCAGCCGCTTCAACTTCAGAGGCGCAGAGCAGCAAAAGCGTGTGGGCGTGCTGTCAGGTGGCGAACGCAACCGCGTACACCTCGCCAAGTTGCTGCGCAGCGGCGGCAACCTGCTGCTGCTGGACGAGCCATCGAACGACCTCGACGTAGCCACCCTGCGCTCGCTGGAGGAGGGCCTCGCAGACTTCGGCGGCTGCGTGATGGTGATCAGCCACGACCGCTGGTTCCTCGACCGTATCGCCACGCATATCCTGGCCTTCGAAGGCGACTGCAAGGTGACGTGGTTCGAGGGCAACTACGCCGACTACCACGAGCATCGCCGCAAGCTACTGGGCGATGCGGCAGACCGCCCGACGCGCGTGCGCTTCCGTCCGCTGAAGCACGGCTGAGGCGCCTTTGTGGCATGGGCGTCTCGCCCATGAAAACACAACCCCGTGACATGGGCGTCTCGCCCATGAAAACACACGGGCAGGATGCCCGTGCCACACAACCCCGTGGCATGGGCGTCCCGCCCATGAAAACACACGGGCAGGATGCCCGTGCCACACAACCCCGTGGCATGGGCGTCCCGCCCATGAAAACACACGGGCAAGATGCCCGTGCCACACAACCCCGTGGCATGGGCGTCCCGCCCATGAAAACACACAGGCAAGATGCCCGTGCCACACAACCCCGTGGCATGGGCGTCCCGCCCATGAAGAGCCGTAGGCTAAACAATCCTCAGTCCTCGCCGACGCCCCAGTTTTCAATCACATAGTCGAGATCCTTGTCGCCGCGACCGCTGAGATTGACGAGAATCGCGCCGCGCTCCATCTCACGTGCCTTGGCCAGCGCAAAAGCAACCGCATGTGCGCTTTCGATCGCGGGGATGATCCCCTCCATCCGGCACAGCTTGAAAAAGGCGTCGCGGCACTCATCGTCGGAACAGGTCACGTACTGCACGCGCCCCGTATCTTTAAAGTGACAGTGCTCCGGCCCCACCCCCGGATAATCCAAACCGCTTGCGCAGGAGTAGACCGGGGCGGGCGAGCCATCCTCATTTTGCAGCAGATAGCACCTAAATCCGTGCAGGATACCCTCGTGGCCGTAACTCATCGTCGCTGCGTGGTCGCCGAGATTCGGACCGCGCCCAAGCGGTTCGACACCGTAAAGCGCCGTCGGGTCTTTCAGAAAGCCGTGGAAAATCCCCATCGAGTTAGAGCCGCCGCCCACGCACGCGCAGACCGCATCGGGCAGGTTCCCGGTCATCTCGATAAACTGCTCGCGCGCTTCGATGCCCACCACCTTCTGGAAATCACGCACCATCATCGGGAACGGGTGCGGCCCCACGACCGACCCGATGCAGTAGATCGAGTTCTTGTAATCGGCCAGATAGGCTTCGAACGCCGAGTCGACCGCTTCTTTCAGCGTCTTGAGTCCGTGCGTGACTGGAACCACCTTGGCCCCAAGCATGCGCATACGGCTGACATTCGGTGCCTGCTTGGCGATGTCCACCTCGCCCATGTGAATCTCGCACTCCAGACCGAAGTACGCCGCCGCTGTCGCCAGCGCCACACCGTGCTGGCCCGCGCCAGTCTCGGCGATCACCCGCCGCTTGCCCATGTACTTAGCCAGCAACCCCTCGCCCATACAGTGGTTGATCTTGTGCGCGCCCGTGTGGTTCAGGTCTTCACGCTTGAGATAGATGTGCGCACCGCCGTTCGCCAGCGAGAGCCTGCGCGCGTGGAACACCGGCGTCGGACGTCCTTGAAAGTGTTTACGGATTGAACGCAGTTCGCTGATAAACGTCGCGTCATTGGCGATGCGGTGGTACGCCTCGACGATCTCCGCGAAAGCCGCCTCCAATTCGGGCGGTAAAAACGCCCCGCCGTATTTGCCAAAAAAACCTTTTTCGTCCGGTCCTATTCCGTTTGTAACATCATTTGACATATCGACTCCGATCTTTCCTTTCGCGCTCAACACGCTTGTTTCTCCATGAAGATACAGACTATACCCGAATCGCCCCCCACGATACAAGCGCAAATCTGATCGATTTTCATCCGCAGATTACGCCGATTTTCCGATGGAAAAACGTATTCTGGAGTGCGGTGACAAGAGCCGCGCTGCGCGCGGGTCGCGGCACCGCTTTCTCTCCGCGCCACGCGCGGAAGCACCCCTGCTCAAAAAGCGGCGTCGCGCGGAGTACCGCTTGCCGCCGCACTCCAGATTTTTCGCCAGCCTTACGGAGTTTTCGCCGCGCGCAGCGCGGCCAGTCAAGCAGACGCTTGACCCTCCCGGCGCTTCGCGAGCCGCACCACTTGAAAATTGAGCGTTGAACGTTAGACAAAAAACTGGCGCGGGTGAAGCCCACAATCCAAAATTCCTACCACGAAATACTCGAAAAGGCACAGCACTGTTTTTACCCTCGGGGCAACATTTTGCCAATCGATTGCGGCTTGCGACACGATCTCCAATTTAGTACCTTGAAGATGGTTTTGTAACGCGGTTCGCAACCAATCAGCCCGGAATGATTTATACGCCTCTGAATGACAGACGACTCATTGTGTAGGGGAGCAGATATCTTCACGAAAAACGACAAATCAGAAATGACACGTTCTGTATTCCGCAAGGTGCTCAACCAGTGCGGTTATGAGGACGCCTGCCTGCACGAACCGGCAACAAGATCGGGAGACAGCCTCGGCATGCCCCGACTGCTGGCCTACTGTCGCCCCCCTTTCGATGTCCGTACCGCCGCGATCGCCATCGGCGATTCACCCGCGCCGGGAGCGTCTTCGCGGATCGTACAGAGTTATCAGAACACGGGGGCTCCCATTGTCATCCTGTCCGTAAGGGAAAACGTCGAAGTCTGGCGACAGGAGTCTGATGACCCGACAAAGATAGAGACATTCCCCGCCAATAATCTAGGTTCTTTTTTTGAGAAACAGAAAAAGAATCTCTCCCCCCAGGCCGTTTATCGTGCCAAGAACCTTGGACAGGTCAACGAGCATTACCAGATGGAGTTCGTCGACGCCGGGCTCATGCCGTTTCTGGAGCGGGATGTTGGCGAAAAGCTGGGCGAGCTACTGACAAATGTGGTTGGCGAAGCGTTTGCCGACTGGAAACGCATTCAAGGCGACTCCCAGCAAGCCAGCGACCTTCTATTGAGATCCGTGTTCAGGTTGCTGGCCGGCAAGATCCTGCGCGACAAGGGTGTTCGGGGGTTCAAAACGTTGAACGTGTCCGATCCCGTCGGCATCCTGCGTCGGGTGACAAAACACTGCGGTGGCGTGTCTGATGACGGCGAAATCCGACGGGAATCCCTAAGTCTTCTAGAAGGAGCCGGCGGGCGGATATTTGAGCTGTCCTCGCTTCGCCACATGAGCACGGAGTCGCTGGGAGTGATCTATGAGAGCGCCTTCATTTCAAAGGTCACTCGGAGGCGGTTGGGCACGCATAGCACGCCCCCTTGGTTGGCCGACTACATGATGTGGCAAGTCGAGGACTGGTTCAGAAAGATTCATCCCGAAGAGCGGATCGTCTACGAGCCCGCCTGCGGCCATGGCGCGTTTCTAGTGTCCGCGCTGCGAATGCTCCAGCAGTTCGCCTTCGAAGAAAAGATTCCGCATGAAAAGACCGCTCCCTATTTACGCAACATGCTGCATGGCGCGGACATTGACGCCTTCTCTTTGGAGATCGCCCGGCTGTCGCTGTCGTTGACGGACATCCCCAATGCGGACGGTTGGAGGTTGTATCAGATGGATCTCTTCGCGGAAGACCCTTTCGCAAAGCGGGTTCCGCCTCCAGCTTTGGTCTTGACCAATCCACCTTACGAGACGTTCAAAGAGCAAGAGCGTTTGCGGTGGAAGTGCGTTCAGTATACGAAATATGCGGAGATCCTTGCACGTACATTGCCGCATATCCGAGAGAATGGGATTCTTGGTTTTATCGCGCCCCGCAGTTTCTTGACGCGCAAATCGGAGGCGAACATTCGAGAAAAACTGGTTACTGAGTTCGAGATTCGGGAGATTGATCAGTTCCCCGATAAAGTCTTCCGATTTTCCGGCGCGGAAACCTGTGTTCTATTGGCACGGCGCAGGGCACCCAGCAAATCCTTCACTACCCACTGCCGCAGTGTGACCGAAAAAGGGGTTGCGTCCTTCCGGGAACAGTACCTCTTCGATGACACTCAAGAAGTGCAACTGGCCGAGATCGCCCAAGCACCCGCCTATCACTTGCATGTCCCGCTGTTGGCCGTACTCTGGCGGAAACTCAAATGTAATCCGACACTCGGTGATTTCGCGGACATTGGCAGGGGCATCGAATTCAAGAAAGGGTGTCCCGTCAAGCGCGAGGGGCGGACGCACGAGATCCTGCGCAATGTTGATTCCAGACTGCTGTACCATCAAAAACCCATCCCCGAAAAACTCGTCTTTGCCAAAGACGATGTCAGGCGCTGGGGAGCGGCCATGCATACTGGAATACCGCAGGTTGTCGTCAACGCGGCTCGTGTGCGCCGTAACATCTGGCCTATTCGGGCTTTGATTGACACAAAAGGTTTATATATTTCCACAAATCTCTACGCAATACGCCCAAAGAATAAAATATATTCGGTCGAGTTTTTGTGGGCTCTGCTCAACAGCCCTATCGCCAATGCATTTGTCCATTCGAAGAGTGGTAAGTTGCACATCATTCAAGAGACACTTGAGACGATGCCTGTGCCACATATTTATTCTTCGCGTGATCTTGACGCAACCGTGAATGCGGTTGAGGAGTATTTTAAATCTGCCGATACTTTTGAAAAAACAGGCAACCCAACAAGAACTGATAAAGAAAAACTGAAACATTTGCGTTTACAGGTGGATGCCGAGGTTCTCAGGCTCTACGACCTCGCCCCACGTGACGAGCGGACGCTGCTCGACCTGTTCACGGGGTATAAGCGCCCCGGCGTGCCATTTGAACAAACGGAATATTATCCCAGGGACTTGGTGCCGTGTTTCCCGTTGCATGAGTATCTGAGTTCGGAGTTTCAACGTTCCACAGCGGGTGAGATACGTAAGATCGATTTCGCGAAAGTATTGTCGCCGCAAATGAAAGAGGCGTTGAGACGCGCGGTTGAACTGTATTCGGATGAGGGGTGACGGTATGAGTCGACATGGATATCTTTTGGATACAAACATCCTCTCGTATCTCGCCTATCCATTAGACAACCTTTACCGTCAACGTGTGCAGAAGAAACTGGCGCTTCTTGGAACGGATACGTTGTTTTTCGTGTCGGCGATTTCGTGGGGCGAGATCGAATATGGGTGGCGAAGCAGTTCGCAACAGCGGATGCGGGAACAAGATCGTAAGGAACTTGAGCGGTTTTTCCCAGTGAAGGTCACAAAAGAAACCGGCGAAGCCTATGCTGAAATCAAAATCCGTCTTTTCGAGAAGTTCGCGCCGCACGAAAGGCGGCGGAAAGATCGTCGCGTGGAACAGTTGAAAGATCCGCTGACAGGAATGGCTTTGGGCGTCGATGAAAACGATATCTGGATCACGGCGCAAGCGATCGAGCACAAGCTGATTCTGGTGTCGCACGATAAAATGCACAACATCAGTGAAGTAGCAAATCAGGCCGGACTCATTGGTTTCGAAGATTGGGCGGGCGCATGAAGGTTAAATTCTTCTTGGAGGCGCATTCAACGACGTTGAATCGCACCCGTGCCCCCGTCAGCGCACCACGCGCGCGCTGCCGCCCGCCACGACTTTTTCGACCTCTGCCTTCGATGCCATCGAGGTGTCGCCGGGCGTGGTCATCGCCAGCGCACCGTGGGCGCAACCGTAATTGACCGCCTTCTGCGCGTCGTTGAAAGTCAGGAGCCCGTAGATCAATC
>ERZ795030.5271-NODE-5271-length-12040-cov-4.325407_pt1 | contig 12040 bp, 2 predicted proteins | sample MGYA00375122_ERZ795030 | MGnify/ENA primary metagenome ERZ795030 (study PRJEB30165, sample SAMN05720146) | activated sludge metagenome | isolation source: anaerobic digester from wastewater treatment plant | place: Japan | collected 2015-04-20 ...
CACCGTTCATCATCCCTTGCGCATACTAGGCGAGGAACGACAACCTTGTCAACCTTATTCTGCAAGCTATTGTGCCGCCGCTAACGCCCAAATATCCCTCCTTTTTATGGGTTTTTTGCCGTCTGGTGGATACCCGTGCACGCTCTCTGGGACCCTCTGAGATTTGATTTACACCGTTTGTCATTTCTGGCTATTTCCTAAGGGCTTCTACCCCTGCCCCCCGGGCTCTGGCGCCGGAAAGATCGCCGTCATTCAGAGACTCACTCCCAAAGGGAAAAGGGGACTTGGCAACGAGTCTGCGAGGCCGGGATGCTCGCAAGCGGGGTGATGCGCACGTGGTCGAAGGCAATTTCCTGGTCGTTCTGGCAGCTTTGCAGCTGAACCTCCGCCCTCAGGGCCGATCCCGAAACGGGAGCGCTGAAAGTGAAATCCTGAAAGGCCGAGCTCAAGGCCACGGAGTCCCCCACCCCGTCCAGGTCCGTGTCCAGGCTCAGGTTGGTGGTGTAGTCATTCTGCGCATCACCGCGAAACCGGCCGATCATCAGCGGCGGGGCTTCATCGACCGCAATCCACAGGCTCAGGTCGCTGACACTGTCCGGGGCGTTGGCATAGGCATCGGGGGATCGCGGAGCCGCCGCGGCCAGGGTGATCGCTACCTCATCGGCACTGGAGATATCGACCGGTTCAAAGCGCATCGTCACCCGGTCGCCGTCCAGCGACCTCGCCCGCGTATCCTCCCCCGCGATAAAGCGCTCGCCACTGAGCGGGGTAATCGACGCCAGAGCGCCGTCCTCGTCCGTGAACAACGGGGGATCGGTCTGCGTGTGCAGGGGATAAACCCCGTAATAGTCCCGCATTACGCCGTTGCCGGTAAAGAGCGCGCTCGAGGGGCCATAATGCGTGCTCAGGGCGCTCCCCGCCGGGTCGAGATTGGTTGTGTAGCCCAATCCCGCCGAATTGCTTTCAAAGTCCTGCACCGCGTCCCGACCGGGGTGCGTCGCATAGGCCTCGTCGCTCAGACCGTAAGGGTCGTCGAGGTAGGCCAGCGCCCGGAAGTTCCGGATTGTGTGTAATGACAGGATGTTTCCGTTATGCGCATCCTTGGCCGTTTCATCACCCGAGCGGCTGAGAATCAACAAATCGTCCCCGTCGATCACCATGCTGGCATAGTGGCGCGCCGCCCGGCTCGATTCTCCGACGGCGACCAGCCCGGCGAAACACCAATCCATCATGTTTCGTGAGAAATGCAACTGAAGCCGTTCGCGTTCGTTGGTCGGCAAGTCGAAGCGATCCTCGGGCAGCATTTCGGCGCGCTTCATCGAGTCGGTCGCCTGGGAACTGAGCAGCCAGTAAAGCCGCGTCTCTTCATCATACAGCACGTGGAATTTGATATGGCCGCCCGGCATGGGCACATAATGCATTTTCACGCCGGAAGGAGCCGTCTGGGCCATGGTCGTCATCGAACCATCGTCGTTCTCGATCACCTTCATTACGTGCGCTAAATTGGAGCGTCCCGAGTGGGTGCGCGCAAACAAGTGGAACGTCCGACCCGCGGGGTCATACCACTGGTGCGCCGGATCGACGAATTGGACGACGTTGGTCTCCAGCCAGCCCGCCGGATAGAAAATCCGGCCGCTGACGATCGGATGACGGTCGGGATAATACCCGGGGTAAAACGGAATCCCCAGGTGCTGGAGCGCGCGGTCGTCGATTTCATTGTAGAACGGCACCTGCGAAGCAAACGTCCAGTTGGACGGCACTCGCAAATCGTCGTTCACCTTGCCGCGCATCAGCACCGGCGCCAGTTCCGAGACATACCACCAGCCGTTGGGCAACTGATTCGGGATCTGGCGTTCCATCACGATGTAGACGTAGCCATTGGCATAATGAACGTTGCAAGGCGCCTGGTGCCACTCCTGCCCACTGGTCAGATAACTCGGGAAGGCGTCCCAGGTTTCGCCCCAGTCGTCGGAGCGCAAAATGGTCAGGTCGTGCTTGTGCCCCAACAGATACAAGCTCTGGCCCGCCACGAAGGGACGCGCCTGCGACATGTTATGATCGGCTTTGAACTCCCAACTGAGCCCGTGATCGTCCGACGTATAGATGCCAATCTCGCCGCCCGATGCGATCAGGCGACCGTTGGGGCACCGGGCCAGGGCCGGGTCGCGGCTGTACTTCAGGCGCGGAGCCGTCGCGTGCCACAGCGTCGTGTAGGCATTGGCCAGGGGGCGCACGCGCCAATCGTCCGCGTCGGGCACAGCCGGCAGAACGGAGTTGACGCCCGACGTGCCCACGAGATAGTCCGCCAATCGCCGGAAGTCCCGCACCGTATGGAAAGTCACTCGATTGCAGTGGTCCGAGTCCATAGCCTGGAGGTCGCCCGAAGAGCAAATCACATGGAGATCGTCCCCGTCGATGACCATGCTCGCGTCGGTGCGCGACGCCTGATCGGCGGGTCCAAAGGCTACGAGCCCTCCGAAACACCAATCGACCAGATTTCTGGAAAAATGGAGCGCGAGCCGTCGCGATTCGGCGGCTGGCAGGCCCGCGCGACGACTCGGCAACTGCTCGGGCCAAATCATCGCATCAGTCGTTTGCGTCGAAAGCAGCCAGTACAGCCCCGTCGGTTCGTCATACAAAATGCAGAATCCCGACTGTCCGCCGGGCAACGGCAAGAAGGTCGTCGTGACTCCGGACGGGGCTTCTTCCAGGCTTGTGGCCATGCTGCCGTCGGCATGCTCGACCACCTTGAGCAGCGCGCCGTAACCCGCACCGCCGGTTTGGGCGCGCAACAACAGGTGGAATGTTTTTTCGTCGGCGCCGTGCCAGTAGTGAGTGCTGTCCAGGATGCGCGTCACGTTGCCATCGAGCCAGCCGCTGGGCCAGCTCAAGCGACCCTCCGCGACCGTATACGTTTCGGGCTGGTAGGCCGGGTAGTAGGGCACGCCAAAATCATCGAGCGCCTTGTCGTCGATGAGATCGACGAAGCTTGGCGCCTCGGCGAACGTCCAGTTTTCGACAAGCGTCAGGTCGTCGCCTACGGCCGCCCGCATCAAAACCGGCGCCAGGTCGGCCACCCGGTCGGGATCCGTCCCTTGCGCCCGATCCAGATGCCTGCTCATCACAAGATAGACCTGGCCCCCCTCATAGTGAACATTGGCCGCCGCCCCATACCACCGCTCGTTAAGACTCAGCTTGCGCGGCTCTTCCCAGGTATCGCCCCAATCGCTGGACCGCATGATCACGAGGTCCGGATCGCAGCCCAGGATGTATAGATTATCCCCGGCAACGAAAGGACGTCCTCCCACGAAGCGGAACGTCCGGCGGTGCACCCAATTCTGCCCCTTGTCGTCGGAAGTATAGACGACGCCCAGTTGGTTGCTGTTGGTCGTATAGGTCATCGATGCGACCAACCGCCCGGTGGGACAGAGCGCCAGCCGAGGCTTTTCGGCAAATCGCTGCGATGCATCCGAAGATACCCAGATATTGCGGTAAGATTGCGCCAACGGCCGCACCCGCCACAACCCGGTATCCACCGGGGTCCGGTCGTCGGCCAAGGCCCCCTTGACGATCTCCTGGGCGGCCAGATTGAAAGGCAACTGCGACTGCGTCGGCTTGAGGAAGTCGCAACCATCCAGGGTGATCTTGCGCGCCTGCCAGGAAGTCAGATCGTCCGGCAATGGATAATCGGACGGGTCATCCGAGACAAATTGCGGATCCGCATTGGAGCAATTCTCAAAAACCGTGGCGCCCATGGGATTCAGATTGGCCCAACCGACCTCCGCTAACGGCGCGGGGGGAAAGGTTTCGCCATAGGGCGGTCGCAGCCGCCAGGGGCCACTTTCCGGGAAGACGCAGCGGCGTAAAATGACCGGGGCGTTGATATTCACGGCAACGTCCGAAGTCGCGGGAGAAGCCGCGGTCTCATTGGATCCCGCGGCATAAATGACGTTTTCGAAAATATACCGAGACAACCCTGCGTAACCTTCGAAGCTTTGAGACACGTTGAATGACGATGACTCAATTCGCACGTTGTCATAGACAATCTCTTCTTGATTCTGATCGCTCGTCATGCGGATCTGCACCTGAAGCGAGTCGCCGGAGATGGCCGATGAAAAACTGAAATCACGCAAGGCGCTGGTCAGGCGAGTGCCTTCGCCAACCCCGTCCATGTCCGCGTCGAGCGCCATATTCGTCGTGAAGTCATTGGCTTTGTCGCCACGGAAGCGCCCGATTTCAAACGGAGGGCCCCCATCCACGATCAGCCAGACACTCAGATCCGACTGATACGATCCGGAATTCGGATAGGTATTGGTTCGGGGGGCGGCGGCGGCCAACGTGACGCTCACGCTGTCGACACCCTTGATATCCAGGGGATCGAACGTCATCACAAACGTCCCGTCGCCGCCGATAATTGCACCGGTGTCTTCCCCGACTACGCAATTGTTCCCATCGATCTTCGTCAGCGAAGCCAGTGCACCATCGCTATCGGTGAACAAGGGCGCGGCAAGCTCGCGATGCAGGGGGTAAATGCCGACGTAATCGTGATCGGCGCCGTTACCCGCAAAAAGCCCCTGCCCGAAGGTCGCCGTCCGCGGGCCGGTGGCAATGTTGGTCCTAAAGCCGATCCCCGCAAAGTTCCCGGCTCCGAAATGCATAATCTCGCTGCCTGCCCCCATATTGAAAAAGGTGCAGTCTTTGATTTTTATCTCAGGCGCGATCTTCTCGGAAGGGGACGCCAATACGAATGGGTCGCTCATCGCGGCATTTTCGGCGAACAGGCAATGATCGATCAGCCCCAAACCGGCCTGAGTGCGCGCCACGGCAGTGGCGGAATTGTCGATAAAATCGGTAAAGGCGATTCGCGACCAGCCTCGGGTCAAGGTGTAATCTTCGACTTCGAAATTGAGCAGCTCATCGGTGACGGAGTTCCCCAGGAACAGATTGCGATTGTCCGGAAGACCTGCGATCTCCAGGCAGCTCTTGCGTGCATCGCGCCTAACGTCAATCAGCCGCGAGCCGTCGCAATACAATGCCGCGAACCCCGGGCCCAGATAAATCAACTGGTCGTCGCCATGCGAGTAGAGCACCGATGCAACACCACCGAATCCTTTCGTTTGCGAGACTAGCGTATTACGGATATCGATTCGCGTCAGCCGGGCGTCGACGTTTTGCGTGCGGGCGGTCAAGACAAACGGCCGGCCCCAGCGCGTCGCCATCGATCGCTGATCGATAAAAGGATTTGCGGCCTCATCCCCCGGGAGACTGGCGGTTACGACAATATTGTCGAACAGCACCGAGCCTTGCGTGTTCTGGTGAAAATTCATCACCGGCTCAAAAACACTGTAGACCTGCGGGGGATTTTGATTCGCGGCAATGAATTTCGGAATCAGAACAAAGTTTTTCACCACGTAGCGGCCCTGCCAGGGAGCCGCGGCCGAAATGTCCATCAGGAAGAAGCAGTTGTAAGTGTTCCCCTTGAAAGTGCCGTTATTGCCGACAACCACCGTACACCAGGTGCCGTTTCGGTCCCCATCGCCGTCGATCGTCAGCCGGTCTCCCCAATCATAGCCACAAATACCGTCGTTTTCCTCCAATCGATCGACCATCACGTCGATGCGATCGTCGACTCCCGGATCGTTATGATTCGAGATATATTCGCTTGCGGCATGGAGCGTGGCAAAAACGGTCGTGCCGTTTGCCTGGGAGGGATCGACCGTAACCCTTAACGCCTGCGCCACGGAGCCACACAGCACAAACCAGATCAAAGCGGTGGCACAACTGATGATTCTCATGGATGATGCTTTCAAAAGACTTTTTCCGGTCTTGATCTGAGCGAACCGGCCGCGTGGTTCCATCTATAAAGGTTCCGCCGCGCACTCCATAGGTTCAGGAACAATGGTCTCAAGCAATCAAGGCGTCGGCCTCACCGTCACTGATTTCACCCGGACGTTGTCAAAAACGATTTCCTGGTTGTTCTGTCGACTCTCGGCGCGCACCATGACGACCAGTTCATCACCCGAGACTGGGTAGGTGAAGGTGAAATCCTGCAGCGTACTGGTCAACGCCGTTCCTTCGCCGACGCCATCCATGTCCATGTCCAGGGCCAGATTTGTCGTGCTATCGTTCCAGACGTCGCCGCAGAAGCTCCCGATCTCAACTGGGTCGCCGTCATCGACGATGATCCAAACGCTCAGGTCCGTCGTGTCGGCCGCAGTATTCGCATAGGCATCGGTACCTCGCGGGGCCGCCACGGCGATCGTCACGGAGATTTCGTCATCTCCGGTAATGTCCACGGGTTCAAAGGTCATGAGCAGGAAGTCGTCGTCCCCACCGGCCTCGCCTGTTCGTGAGTCTTCCACCACCACGCAATTGTCGCCATGAATGTTGCTCAAGTTCGCGAGCGTGTCATCGTCGTCATAGAAGAGCGTCGGATTGGTTGGGGAAGCGGTGTGCAATGGCCAGAGAGCGATGTAATCGCGCGGAGCCCAGTACCCCTTGCCGATGAAATACGTTTCGGCGAAGTTGGTTTCAAAGGTGGCCATGACACGATTGGAGTTAGGGGAGATGTTGTTGACGAAACCCAGGCCAGTCATCTCGGATTCAAAGCTCTGCGCTTCGCTTACCTGGATGGTTGTCGTGAACGTCTGATCCGGAATCCCATAGGCGTCATCAAGATACGCGAGTTCGCGGAAACTCTCGATTTTGTGCAGCGTGATCATGTTGACATTGTGAGCCGACTCGGCGCACTCGTCTCCCGATCGGCTCAGGATCAACAAATCATCCCCATCGATCACCATACTGCAGTAATGCCGTGCAGAGCGATTATCCTCACCGACGGCCACCAGACCGGCGAAACACCAATCGACCATATTCTTCGAGAAGTGCAGTTGGAGGCGGTGGCGCTCATTGGTCGGCAAGTCGACCCGATCCTCAGGCAGTAGTTCCGCCCTGGTCATCGAGTCGGTCGCTTGAGAACTGACCAACCAATAAAGTTGAGAGACCTCGTCATACAGCACGTGGAACTTAATATGGCCGCCCGGCATCGGCAGGTAATGCGTCTTGACGCCCGAGGGAGCGGTCTGGGCCGATGTGGTCATCGTCCCATCCTGGTTTTCAACCACCTTCATTACGCAGGCGAGGTTGCTGCGCCCCGTGTGCGTTCGCGCGAACAGGTGGAATGTGTTGCCTTCCGGGTCATACCACTCGTGAGACGAGTCTTCGAACTTCACCACGTGTGTTTCGAGCCACCCCGCCGGATAGAACACACGGCCTGGCGCCAGGGTGATGCTATTGGGATAGAAACCGTCGTAGAAGGGGATGCCCAAATGATTCAGCGCGGCGTCGTCGATTTCATCGTAAAAGGGGATTTCCGAAGCATAAGTCCAACTGCTGGCCGCCGTCAGGTCATCATTGACATTGGCGCGCATCAGGACCGGCGCCAATTCCGAAACATACCACCCGCCGCTGAGTTCGTCCGGCACTCGGCGTTCCATCACAAGATAGACATTATTGCCGGAAAAAAGGACGTTCGAAGGGGCTTGATGCCATTCCTGACCACTGGTAATCGCCGTGCCAAAGGTACTCCAATGATCTCCGTCGTCCTCCGAAGCCATCACGTTGATGTCGCCGCTTCGCGTACCGAGCAGGTAGACGTTTCCGCCCGCTTCGAAGGGACGGGCCAGCGACATGATGGGTTCGAAGCGGAACTCCCACGTCGCACCGTGATCGTCGGAAACATAAATTCCCGCACTATCGGCTGTCGCTATCAATCGCCCCGTCGACGTCTTCGTGATTCCCGGACTGAAGGCGTGATCGACCAGCGGACGGCCCGAATGCCACAGCGTCTGGTAGGCGTCGGCGAGCGGGCGTACGCACCAGGTGTCGGCGGTTGGCGTGGTCGGCAAGTCCGATGCCACGCCGCGTTCGCCAAGATAATATCCGGCCAAACGTCGGAAGTCCCGAACCGTATGGAACGTAATCAAATTACATTCTTCAGCACTGTTCGCCTCCAGATTCCCCGATCGGCTCAGGACGTGCAGGTCCTCGCCGTCGATCACCATGCTGGCATAATGGCGGGAGGCTGTCTCAGCCGGACCAGCGGCGACCAACGCCGCGAAGCACCAGTCGACCAGGTTCCTTGAGAAGTACAAAGCCAGCCGCCGCCGTTCGTTCGACGGCAGGCCGGCACGCGTCGTGGGCAATTCGTCGGCCGTCGTCATCGAATCCGTATTCTGAGTCGAAAGCATCCAGTACAAATCCAGTTGATCGTCATAGACGATATGCGATTTCATTTGCCCGCCGGGAGTCGGGAGATAGGTCGTATCGACGCCCGAGGGCGCTTGCTCGAGCGAAGTGGTCATGGTGCCGTTTGAGTTCTCAACCACTTTGAGCAGGGCCGCATAACCGGCCCCTCCGGTGTGCGCCCGCAAAATCAGGTGCAGCGTGTCGCCCGCCGCATCATACCAGTAATGGTTCGGATCGGTGATTCTCGTGACGTTGGCTTCGAGCCAACCATTGGGCTGGCAAACGCGCCCCGTTGCCGCGGTATACGTATTTGGAGCAAAGGCAGGGTAGTAGGGCACGCCGAAATCCTCAAGGTCAACATCATCATCAATAACGTCGACATAGGCCAACTCTGATGCGAACGTCCAATTGGCGACATTCGTCAGGTCGTCTTCCACATCCGCGCGCATCAACACGGGTGCGATGTCGGCCACCCGATCCGGTGCGCTGCCCAGACCTCGCTCCAGGTGTTTATCCATGACGAGATAAACCATGCCGTCGTCGTAATAGACATTCGAGGCCGCCCCCCGCCAGTCTCCGCCGCCGGTCAGGTACGTCGCCTCGCCCCAGCTCGTCCCGGAGTCGGTCGACCGGATGATGGCAAGGTCGTGTCCGCGAACGCCGAGGATATAGAGTGATGAATCGGCCACAAACGGACGTCCCTGAGTAAACGGATAAACCGCACGGAGAGTCCAGGTATCTCCGCCGTCATCCGACGTGTAAACGTACCCCATGGCGCTGGATGTCGTCAGGTAATCCATCGTAGCCACGAGTCGCCCGCTGGCGCAGATCGCCAGGCCTGGGTTTTCGCCAAATATGTGGTTTTCATCGGACGAAGCCCAAACGACTTGATTGGATTGCGCCACGGGTGTCACGCGCCACAGGCTGGTGTCCACGGGCTCGCTGTCGTCTTTCAAGGCGCCCATAACGATCTGGTCGTTGGGCAGGTCCATCGGCAAGTTCGTATTCTCAGGTGCGAGGTAACTGCAGCCGGCCAGCGTAATCTTTTCGTCCAGCCAGGCACTCACGTTCCCTGGCAGAGGGAAATCGCTGAGATCATCGCTGGTAAAGTCTGGATCCAGGTTCGAGCAAGCTTCGAAGGTAATACGCGAGTCGATCGGAACGAGGCTGGCCCAACCAACAACAGCTTCCGCTTCGGGCGGAAACTGTGCGCCATACGGTCCCCGCAATCGCCAGTTTCCGCTCTCGGGCAAAACGCAGCGCCGCAGCTTCACCGAAGAACTCATGTCGAAAGCAATATCACTGGAGCCTGGATCCATGAGGGTGTCGCCATCACCGGCGGCAAAAATTACGTTCTCGAACACGTAGTTGGCGACACCGGAAAGCCGAGTTGCGCCAATGCGCACATTGTCAAAGCAGATTTCCTCCGCATTTTGATCGCTGGTGAGGCGAATCTGGACTTGCAATGACTCGCCACTCACAGCCGATGTAAAACTGAAGTCCTGAAAAACATCCGTTAACTGGGTGCTTTCGCCGACCCCGTCCATGTCGGCGTCCAGCGCCATATTCGTCGTATAGTCATCAGCCTGATCGCCCCGAAAACGACCAATTTCCACCGGTGAGGCCCCGTCCACAATGATCCAGACGCTAAGATCCGACAGATAGGAGCCGTTATTGGGATACGTATTCGTGCGCGGCGCCGCGGCCGCCAGGGTGACCCGGATCTCCTCGACGTCGGAAATATCCAACGGATCAAAAGTCATGATAAACGTGCCGGGTGAGGAGATAATAGCTCCAGAGTCTTCACCGACGACATATTGGGTTCCATCGATGTTTGACACTGAGGACAACACGCTGTCGCCATCAGTCATCAGCGGGCTAGGCAGACTTGCGTGAAGCGGATAGATTGCCACATAATCGTGATCGACGCCGTTGCCGGCAAATATCCCTTCTTCGAACGTCGCCGTCCTCGGTCCGCTACTGATATTGGTCGTAAAACCGAGTCCTTCGCTTTCATCCTCGAAACTCTGCGACGTATAGAATCCGCCCGACCTAAAATGAGCGATGTTTTCGCCCGCCGCCATATCAAAAAAGGTCGAGTCGCGCACTTTGAGCATCGGTGTCACGGCCTGCGAGGGCTTATTGAGTTCAAAGGCGCCGTCCATCGCAGCATTTTCTGCCACAAGACACCGCTCGATGAGCGAGAGCCCACCATTGGATTTGACCAGCGACTCAGCCGTGTTGCCTATCATGTCGGTATAGGCAATACGCGAAAAGCCCTTTGTATAGGACGCTGATGCGATTTCAAAGCATAGCATTTCGGCATTGGTCTCATTACCATAGAACAGGTTGCGATTCTCGCGTGTGCCGGCAACCTCCAAGCCAGCCAGTTTCGCATAGTAGCGAATCTTGACCAGGTTATAGCCTTCGCAGTATAATGAAGCAAAGCCAGGCCCCAGATGCACTAGTTGATCGTCTCCATCGGACTGGAGCACCGCTGAATTGTATCCCAGCCCCAGGGTCTGGGCGACGATTGTATTGCGGAAATCGTAGCGCGTATAACGGACGGCGGTTTGGTCGCCGCGAGCCGTCAAGTAGAACGGCAGAGCCCAACGCGTGGCAACCGAACGATAATCGGTAAACGGATCGGCCACTGTGTCGCCGTACAGGCTGCCTGTAATAACAACATTGTCGAACAGGATGCTCCCTTTATTGTACTGGTGCGAATTCCAGATCGATGTAAAGACCCCGTAGACCTGGGATGGCACTTGCGATGCACCGATATACTTGGGGATCATGACAAAGTTCTTGATTTCGAGGCGCTGATTCCAAGGCGTGGTGTAGGTCGACGTGGTATCAAGAACAAAGAAGTGATGGTAGTCCGTCCCTTTGAAATCCCCATCATTACCAACAACGACCGTGCAGGGTATGCCATCGCCATCCCCGTCACCCTCGATCACCAGATAGTCGCCCCAGTCGTAGCCACACACACCTTCGTCTTCCACCAGCTGGTTGACCTTGACCTCGATTCGATCCGCAATCCCGTTGCCTTCGATAGATGCATTATACAGCGACAGGTACACACTCGCGTCGTGCAGAGTCTCAAAGATGGTTGTTCCATTAGCGTTGGGCGGATCAACGCTGACCGTCATGGCGTGGGAGAGCTGGATGCCAGTGCTCAGACAAGCCAACAGCATCAGGAGGCGGCCCGGTTGCATGTTGTTTTCCTCTCTCAAAGCTTCGAAGGGCAATTGAAAGGGGGCATCCGGCCGGAAAATGCTGCGGCCTCGACGATCAGCTTACAACAGGCTGTGCGGCGCTGATCGATGATCTTCCGTTCAAATCCACCGTTTTGGCGATTCGTATTTCGAAGAAGAGGGGGATGGCAACATGACGTTACCATCCCCTTTGAAATGAAGATGCATCAATCCAGGGAGAAGGAAGAGAGTTCCGCGGGCACGACGGTTGATGAAATCCGCACGTTGTCGAAGCAGAGCTCTTGATTGTTCTGTCGGCTCTCAGCGCGAATTTGAACGACCAACTCGGATCCGGCAACAGCCGTGTTAAAGACGAAGTCCTGCATTTCAGTGGTCAATTCAATGCCTTCGCCCAGACCGTCAAAATCCTTATCAAGCGCCAGATTCTTGCTGTAACCGGCTGAAACGCCGCAGAAGTGGCCAATCGTCACAGGCGGATTCCCGTCGACAATCAGGTTGACGCTGAGCTGCGTAACGTCGTTCGTCCCGTTTGAGTAGGCATTGGGCCGCGGCGCCGCAACCGACAGCGCGACTTG
>ERZ795030.5274-NODE-5274-length-12035-cov-26.297913_pt1 | contig 12035 bp, 9 predicted proteins | sample MGYA00375122_ERZ795030 | MGnify/ENA primary metagenome ERZ795030 (study PRJEB30165, sample SAMN05720146) | activated sludge metagenome | isolation source: anaerobic digester from wastewater treatment plant | place: Japan | collected 2015-04-20 ...
TATTTTTTTTAAAAAATTTAATGCAAATATACAATAAATTATTAAAAAAATTTTATTGAATTAGGCGTTTAAGTAATAATTGACTTTCCTTTGTGAACTCTGTGATTTCTTTGTGATCTCTGTGGTAAATATTCTATATATAACTTCTTATTATTTTTTTAACACTAAGGCCACAAAGTTTTACATACAAAGAGCACAGAGAGAGCTATTTTGAGGTTATTATCTAAACGCCTAATTCAAATAATTTAAATCAAAATCTATAATCAGATCTACAAATTAAATTAATAAAATTAGTAAAAGAGTAAATAAATATCAATGATAAAAGATAATAACATAAAATAGATTAATAAGAGATAAAATAATTATAAAAGATAAAAGGTAATGGAAGTGAATGAGTATAAGGTAGGGTAAATAAAAAGGGATGTTAGGTAAAATAAAATTTTACCTAACATACAAACAGATAAACAAATCATTTATGTTTAACTTTTCATGTTAAATATTTTTAATAATTTTGTAAAAATTAAAATTATGGAATATACAGTAGAAAACATTCAAAAGATTCTTGCTCTTACTAAAGAAGGTAAGCGTGAATTTTTAGATAATCTCTATGATTTTCTCAATAAGAATAGATTGACAGCATTAGACTATCAAAAAATCAAAATATTATCAACCGCACCCATTTGTCCCAGATGTCATTGCGAATATGTAACTAAAGCTGGTAAGAGTGATGGCAGACAAGTATATAAGTGTAAAAAATGTGGTTATAGATTCAGAGAAACTGCCAAATCACTTGTCTATTATTCTCATAAATACTATCTTTTAATGGATTACATAAAATGTATGTTAGAAGGTAAAAGCCTCAGAGCATGTGCTAGAGAGGTTGGCATTAGTTTACCAACAAGTTTCAAATGGAGACATAAAATTTTGGCAGCCATTCAAGGATTAGAAGGAGGAATTAATTTCTCTGGAATCACTGAAACTGATGAATTATTAATGCAATATTCTGAGAAAGGTCGTAAATTTAAAACTTTAGAAGAGAAAGAACAGGCTATGAAAATTGTTCATCCTAATGTAGCTGTATTAGTGATGACTGATAGAGAAGGTAATTTACTTTTTAAACATACTGGGGAACATAAAGTCCAAAATAGTCAGATAAAGGAAGAGTTAAAGCGTAGAGTATCAGAGAACAATTTAATATGTTTTAAACCAAACGAAGAGTTTCAGCAGGCAGTTAAAGAATCACCTAGTAAAAAGGTATTAGTGATGCATAAAACAAAAGGATTATCTATTTATAGTGTTAATGTAGCAGAGAAAAAGATTACTAATTTTTTAGTTTGGATGATGAGATTTAGAGGAGTAGCTACAAAGTATTTGCAGAACTACCTAATGTGGTTTGTAATTATGAATAAATACTTAAAAGATAAGGTAGAATCAGATATTGGGAGACTATTAAACTTGTCATCGCACGATAGGTGGGCATGGGAGCGGTATTTTAAATTAATAAAGTTGAAATATTAATATATCATATAAAGTTAAACAAAAATTATTATTTTCAATTCCTTTTTTTCTTAAACTCTCTAATCCTTCAAATTTTTTTGACTATTCATTCACCTCAGGATATTTCTCTATCCATATTTGCTTTGCTAGTTCATATAACTGCACCGATAATTCATTTTTAGGTCCTAATTGTATATATTGAGGCATTTGATTCTTTATATCCTGCGATTTAATATTATTCCTCAGATAATAAATTTGCAAATACAAATCTTTTGTTAATTGCATAGTATCATTTTTAGTTACTTCATAGCCTGTCAATGCTTGATTAATATAATCAATTACGTTTCCAATATTCTGTGAATTTGTATACATAACATATCCATAACCTTCTTCTGAAGAAAATGCAGCAAAAATGACTAAATTAACTTTCTCTAATGCTCTTGCTATATAATCTGCTCTATCATTATTAGTAAGTCCATTAACGTATAATTTGCTCACATTCCAAGTAGGCAGATTAATGTTTGATTGACTATATAGAAAATTAGCTGAAATTGAAAATAAAATAATTGCAATATATTTTTTCATATAAATTAACTTTACATAATTAATAATTTTTATAATATTTGACTTTTTATAATTTTCTATCAATGAAAAATTTGTTTAAGATAATAAATTTTATTTATTTTATATTAAAATAAATCTTAAGATTTAACAATATTAATTTAAAATATAATTTGATTAGAAGTCCTGTGTAGAAGTACATAATTATACTCTACCCTACATATTATTATATGTAGTTTTATCAAATCATTTCCCCAGCGGAGACCTTTCTTTTGTTACTTTTTCTTTGTGTGGCTGACAAAGAAAAACTTTAAAATGATATTTGTTTTGAAAATATCAAAAATTTTCTTTCAAATTTATAGTCTCTCTCTCTTTTGCTTTATTAATAATAATTTATCTCCTAATAAAACGCTTAACACAATTTTATAATTTATTATATGCAATCATAGAATATATTTATCTATAGGTTCGAAACTAAAATTCAGTTTAAGAGCTAATTCTATAAAATAAGGAAGCAATATATTTTTTTTATCAATTGCTTTTTGGTTATCATGAAATATAAATATAGAGCCAGGTTGTAAATATTTTTCTAATAATTTTTTATCTTTTTCTAAACTTCTTTTTTTATCAAAATCGTAAACCATCATTGTCCATAGAACTATTCTATTTTTTTTATACAAAAATAAATATTGTAGTGGAGAAATTTTACCATATGGTGGACGAAAAATATTACTATTTGTCAATGATTTCCCTTTATTAACATCAGAAATATATCTTTTTGTATTTGTCCTCCATCCATTTTGATGAGAAAAAGAATGATTGGCTATAGAGTGTTTATCTTTTAAAATTTTTTCAAAAATATTTTGATTTTCTATTATGTTTTTTCCAATGCAAAAAAAAGTTGCTTTTACATTATAATATTTTAAAATTTCTAAAGTCTGTGGTGTAGATTCAGAGGTAGGAGCATCATCTATTGTCAAAAATATTATTTTTTCATTTGTTTTAATATGAGTTATCATTTTTTATGTAATTTGATGACTGCTATTTGAGATGAGAAACCAAGATGAAAGTTAACACCCACGTGTCCTAAACCTGTATTTATTATCAAATTATTCTTATTCCCATTAGGATATAAACCGCCAGTTTTACCATTAATACTAGCTAGTGATAGTCTTAATTGTTCGTTAATAAAAAATCCAAATTGTCCACCATGAGTATGCCCAGAAAGAGTAAGTGGAAATTCATCAAATAAGCCTTCAGACCAATAAAATGGGTCATGAACTAAAATAATAGAAAACAAATTTTTTGGAGCTTTATCTAAAACTTTATAAATATTCCCAAAAACAGTGAAGGGAGGTTTGCCATAATTATTTAGTCCTATGAATGCTATTGAGTCAAAATTTTTTTTAACATAATAAATGCTGTCTCTCAATACTGTAAACCCACATTGCTCTAATATCAAAGTTATAGAATCAGAAAGAGCAATTTTAGGTTCTAATGGTTTATTTCCCCAGTAATGGCTAAATTTATGAAAGTCGTGATAATCATGATTACCAAGTATAGCTAGCTTAATAGGTGCATGCATATTTTTCAATTGCTTCACATACTCTGGTTTTATTTCTTGCATACTCGAGTTTACTAAATCACCTGTAAAAATTATTATATCTGGATGCAATTTATTTATCTTATCAGCAGCTCTTTTTAGTTTATGATCATTTATGAAAGAGCCAAGATGTAAATCTGATATTTGTGCTATAGTATATCCATCAAAACTCTCTGGTAAATTTTCATAATAAATATTATAATTTTTGAGAACAACTCTATTAGAATAAAACAAATTACCTATTACTGCTATTATTAATATTACAAATGCAAAGTTAAAAGCATATTTCTGTATTTTTAATCTATTCTCTTTTTTAAAAAACCAGCCAACAAGATGAATGATAGCATAAAAAAATGAAAATATTAAAATATATATAAAAATCGTACCTATTATTGTAGAAAATCCCGAATTTACTTTAGTAAATATTAAAATTAAAATGGAAATTACAATAATAGATAAAAGTATCAACCATATATAATACCAATTTTTTTTCTTGATTTGTGGTGGATGAGAAAAAAATGAGTAGCAAATCAATACAAAAGACAATAGCAAAGAAATCACAATATAGATACGCCAATACATAAAATTAAATTTTTGCAAAAATACTGTATTTCTGAAAAATAATTTTACACTATGATAAATATTTTGATATATAGTATAAATTTTAAATTAATTTTGCAAAAAAATAAATTTATGAAAGATGTATTTTTTGAGCCCTACAAAATCAAAATGGTAGAGCCTATTAAGATGAGTTCAAGAGATGAACGAGAACAATGGATTAAAGAAGCCCATTATAATTTATTTAGTTTGCCTGCAGAGCATACTATAATAGATTTATTAACAGATAGTGGCACTGGAGCTATGAGTGATAGACAGTGGGCAGCATTAATGTTAGGTGATGAGAGCTATGCAGGAGCTTCTTCATATTATAATTTAAAAAATGCTATTGAAAGAATTCTTGGATTTCCATATTTCATGCCTACACATCAAGGAAGGGCTGCAGAGAATGTATTATTTTCTGTTCTCATAAAAGCTGGTGATGTGATACCTGGTAATAGCCATTTCGATACTACAAAAGGACATATAGAATATAGACATGCAACAGCGATAGATTGTACCATAGATGAAGCTTTTGATACTGATATTATACATCCTTTTAAAGGCAATGTTGATATTAATAAATTAGTAAAAGTATTAGAAACTAATGAAGCATCAAAGATTCCTTTTATCATCGTTACTATTACTAATAATACTGCTGGTGGACAACCTGTAAGTATGGAAAACCTCAGACAAGTTCGCGAAGTAGCAAATAAATTTAATAAATTAGTGGTCATAGATGGTGCTAGATTTGCCGAAAATGCTTATTTTATTAAAACTAGAGAAAAAGGTTATGAAAATAAAACTATAAAAGAAATTGTAAAAGAAATGCTCTCCTATGCAGACATCATGACTATGAGTGCTAAAAAAGATGGTTTAGTAAATATAGGTGGTTTTATTGCCATGAGAGATGAAAAAATCTGGGAAGCTACTAGTGTTTTTAATATAATGTATGAAGGTTTTGTAACTTATGGTGGAATGGCAGGTAGAGATATGAATGCTCTTGCTATTGGATTGGATGAGTCTACAGAATTTACTTATCTAGATTATCGTATCAAACAAGTGAAAATATTAGGTGATATTTTAGAAGAAGCTGGTATACCTTATCAAAAACCTGCTGGTGGTCATGCTATTTTTGTAGATGCTAAGAAATTTTTGCCTTATGTACCTAAAGAAGAATATATAGCTCAAACCTTAGCAGTAGAATTTTATTTAGAAGGTGGTGTACGTGGAGTAGAAATAGGTACTCTTTTAGCAGATAGAGATCCTATAACTAAAGAAGATCGTTATCCAGCACTAGAACTCGTGAGATTGACTATACCAAGAAGAGTATATTCTAATGATCATATGAGATATGTAGGTGAAGTAGTAAAAGCTGTCTTTAATAGACGAGATCAAATAAAGCACGGTTATCGCATTATAGAGGAAGCTCCTATTATGAGACATTTTACTGTAAAATTAGAAAAAATTTAATAAAAAATTTTGCAATTTAAAAAAAAGCATTAATTTTGCAAACAGAAAAATAAAAAAAGCGGAAATAGCTCAGTTGGTAGAGCACAACCTTGCCAAGGTTGGGGTCGCGGGTTCGAGTCCCGTTTTCCGCTCTAGGCCTCGGTGGCGGAATTGGTAGACGCGCCGGACTTAAAATCCTGTGGCCTTTATGGCCGTGCGGGTTCAAGTCCCGCTCGAGGTACCAATTTAAAATTTTTTTCAAACTTTGATTAATTTGATGCTAAAAAAACTGTGAAAAATTAATAATTTTCACAGTTTTTTTTTAATTATTATGAATAAACTTAATATCAAGATTGATTTTCCACTATTTTATGCCCTATTATTCTATCTTATTTTTATAACAAATATTTTCTTGCCACCTATTAATTTGGGTTTTACTTTTTACTGTAGATTTGTAGATTTTATAATTCCTTTTGCAATTTTATTGATAGTTTTTGATAAAAATAGAATTATTCCACGATCTTTTGTCTTTTTCATTATTTTGTCAGTGTGGATAGCTATCTCTATGTTAATAAATCACGATAATGTAGCTACTAATGATTTATATGAATTTTATAAAATTTTAAAATTTGCTGTAATTGTTATAATAGCTTTATCATATTTTAAACATTTTGCAAATAGTTTTGACATGTTTATTAAAATAACTTTTGTAGCATTACTTGTTTTGAATTTGTTTCAATATTATAATATCTTTCATTTTCATGATTTAGTAGAGCCATTTTATGATCCTTCTGGTATACAATGGGCTAGTTTTGGGAAAAATTCTTTAGGTGCCCCAGGAGCTAAACGTATGCTAGGTACTGGAGGTAATCCTAATATTAATGCTATCATATTTTTATTTTATTATTGTTGGTTTTTATTTACTATGTTCCATCAAAATTTAAAAAATCTAAAGTGGACTCACTGGTTATTTTTAATTTTGTCTATTTTAGCTATAATACTTTGCCAATCTCGCACTGCCTTGGCCATTTCTTTAGTGATAACAATAATATATTTCATATCTTATCATAAACCTATAAAATATATGTTTATCATTATTGCCTCGACAATTTTGATAATGTTATTTTTAGATTTGGTAAGTAAAGAATCTATATCATATTTTTCTGGTTTTTTTAAAAATATAACTGTAGAAGGTGAAGAATATTTAGCAGAAAATCAATCTGTCAGGGGCAGATTAGATTCTTGGAAATTACTATTAAATATGTGGAGCGAAAAACCAATAGCAGGTTATGGACCATATAAAAACTTTTTTTACTCTATGAAATTATTTTCCGAAAACGAATATATCCTTTATCTATGGAGATATGGTATCATTGGCTTTTTTTTATATATCTACTGGTATTTATTTCCTGTTATCAAATTAGAAAATAAAAAGATTAGATTTTCTATTAATCCATTTTATTTATTGTTTGGTTTATCACTGATGGCTACTGCCATTACTAATAATCCTATTACTCATCCTATGACTTCAGTTTTATTGGCTATTTCAGCAGGCTATCAGTTAGCCTTGGGTAAAAATATTTCTACTGCTACAAATTAGTTATTTGTCCAACGTTGTTTCCATGTTTTGTATTTGAATTTCAAATCATTTTCCCAGATAGGGTCTACTAGTTTTCTATATTCTTTAGTATAATTATCCAAAAAAGAAATAATTTCTGGATCAGTAATCACATCCATACTACTATTATATGAAGGTTTAGCATTAAATTCAGTAACAATATCTCGTAGCACCTGTGGATTGTCTATAAGAGCACAAGGAGTGAGTAAATTGTCATTTTCTCTATATGGTTGAGCATTTTGGAATGCTTTAAAAAATGGAGATTGAATGACGTCAATTAATTTTTTATCTTTAATATTATCAACTGAGAATTGTAGAAATACGCAAGGCTCTACATCGCCATGACAGTTAATATGAAAGTAGCCTGCTTGTCTAGCACCACAGATGCATCCACCCACATATGGACCATCATTCCAGAAATCACCAATAAAAATTGGTTTAGTATTACGTATTTCAATAGATCTGCGTCTAAGTCTAAAACGTTGTTCTGGTGTTGCCATCAAGCTCACATCTGGTTTTCTGCCAATAGGTACATATTGGAAAAACCAACCTATGGAACAACCTTTCTCTATCATTAAATCTATGAATTCATCAGACATTAAAGTTTCAATGTTAAGTTTAGTGGGAGTAGCCGAAAAACCGAAAGGTACGCCAGCATTACGTAGATTGTCCATCGCCTCCATAATACGTTTAAAGGTGCCTTCGCCTCTACGTGCATCAGTTTCTTTTTCGAATCCTTCAATAGATATGGCAGGAGCAGCATTACCCAACTTCCCTAATCTATTAGCAACATCTTTAGTTATTAAAGTGCCATTAGTATAAATCTGGAAAAACATATCATGATGTTTCTCCATAATATCTAGTAAATGAGGCCACATAAAAGGTTCTCCACCAGAAACTGTAACAAAGTAAATACCTAAATCTTTTGCTTCGTTAAAGATACGATCTACTAATTCAAAAGATAAATCCTCTTGTTTAGAATAATTACCAGAATAACGCAACATTGCTTCACATTCTTTTAGTTCAATATTTTTCGATTTTAAATACAAATCTTTTTTGATTGATTGTTCTAAAAGTTCAATTAAATCGTCTTTTTCGAGATGTTTTAAAATGTAAACTTGACATCGCGAAAGCAAAGGCGAAATAACTTCAAACGAAGGATTTTCGGTAGTTGCACCAATTAAAATCACCAAACCTTGTTCAACCGCACCTAGCAACGAATCTTGTTGTGATTTGCTAAAACGATGAATTTCATCGATAAATAAAATTGGCGGTTTGCTATCGAAAAATTTTTGTTTTTTTGCTTGTTCAAAAACATCACGCACATCTTTAACTCCTGAACTTATGGCACTTAAAGTATAAAACGGACGATCTAAATGATTTGAAATAATTCTTGCCAAAGTAGTTTTTCCAACTCCTGGAGGTCCCCAAAAAATCATAGAAGGAATGTTTCCTGATTCGATAAATTTTCGCAAAATGGCTTTTTCGCCAATTAAATGTTTTTGTCCAATGTAATCGTCAAACTTTTTTGGACGTAATCTTTCGGCTAATGGAATTGAATTATTCATTCGATAAAAGTACAAATTAATTTCACTTTATTTAATTCATATCAAAATATTTTTTGAACTTTGCAAAATGAAAAATCAACCAAAATTTAAAAATATTGAGTTCAAAACATTCCCAATTTTAATGATTATTTTATACGTTCCTTTTCATTTATCGGAAGAAGCATTTTTCAATTTTCCGATGTGGATGTTCGAGCATTACAATTTGCCCAAACCTTTAAGCTATGAGCATTGGCTGATAAATAATTCATTCTTTTTTGTTACACTTTTCACAGGATTAATATTTTTTTTACGCAACAATTCAAAATATTTACACTTCGGATTTGCAATTCTAATTTGGGGTTTAATGAACAGTTTTGAACACATGATTTTCACTATTTTGGATTTAAAATTTGCGCCTGGATTTTTCACATCATTATTATTTTTAACAATATTTTTTATCGGATTTTATAAATTAAAATCAGAAAAGTTACTTTCAAAAAAACTTTTTCTAAAATCATTTTCAATATCAATTTTATATTGGATAATTCCATTTACTTTCATAATCTCACTTGGAAAAACATTAATCAAAATATTTCCATATTAATATTTCAAAATGAAAAAAAGACAACTCACGAAACTTACTTTACTCCTCTCGAGTTTAATGACAATGATGGCTGGAGCCGTTGTTGCACCTTCGTTACCCCAAATGAGCCAACATTTTGCAAATGTTCCAAATGCTGAAATTTTAACACGTTTAATTATTACACTTCCAGCTTTGTTTATTGCAATTTTCTCACCTATAAATGGTTGGTTAATTGATAAATATGGACGAAAAAACATTCTTTTATTTTCATATATTTTATACGCTGTTGGCGGATTATCGGGTTTTTTCTTGCAAGATTTGCATTTAATTTTAGTTGGTCGTGCATTTTTAGGAATTGCAGTTGCTGGAGTTATGACTTGCACAGTTGCTTTAATTGGCGATTATTATCAAGGTGCTGAACGTAATGGATTTATGGGATATCAAGGAGCATTTATGTCTTTTGGTGGCGTAACTTTTATTTCTGTTGCTGGAATTTTAGCCGACATCGATTGGCAATATCCATTTCTGATTTATTTATTTTCATTGTTGGTTTTTATTTACTATGTTCCATCAAAATTTAAAAAATCTAAAGTGGACTCACTGGTTATTTTTAATTTTGTCTATTTTAGCTATAATACTTTGCCAATCTCGCACTGCCTTGGCCATTTCTTTAGTGATAACAATAATATATTTCATATCTTATCATAAACCTATAAAATATATGTTTATCATTATTGCCTCGACAATTTTGATAATGTTATTTTTAGATTTGGTAAGTAAAGAATCTATATCATATTTTTCTGGTTTTTTTAAAAATATAACTGTAGAAGGTGAAGAATATTTAGCAGAAAATCAATCTGTCAGGGGCAGATTAGATTCTTGGAAATTACTATTAAATATGTGGAGCGAAAAACCAATAGCAGGTTATGGACCATATAAAAACTTTTTTTACTCTATGAAATTATTTTCCGAAAACGAATATATCCTTTATCTATGGAGATATGGTATCATTGGCTTTTTTTTATATATCTACTGGTATTTATTTCCTGTTATCAAATTAGAAAATAAAAAGATTAGATTTTCTATTAATCCATTTTATTTATTGTTTGGTTTATCACTGATGGCTACTGCCATTACTAATAATCCTATTACTCATCCTATGACTTCAGTTTTATTGGCTATTTCAGCAGGCTATCAGTTAGCCTTGGGTAAAAATATTTCTACTGCTACAAATTAGTTATTTGTCCAACGTTGTTTCCATGTTTTGTATTTGAATTTCAAATCATTTTCCCAGATAGGGTCTACTAGTTTTCTATATTCTTTAGTATAATTATCCAAAAAAGAAATAATTTCTGGATCAGTAATCACATCCATACTACTATTATATGAAGGTTTAGCATTAAATTCAGTAACAATATCTCGTAGCACCTGTGGATTGTCTATAAGAGCACAAGGAGTGAGTAAATTGTCATTTTCTCTATATGGTTGAGCATTTTGGAATGCTTTAAAAAATGGAGATTGAATGACGTCAATTAATTTTTTATCTTTAATATTATCAACTGAGAATTGTAGAAATACGCAAGGCTCTACATCGCCATGACAGTTAATATGAAAGTAGCCTGCTTGTCTAGCACCACAGATGCATCCACCCACATATGGACCATCATTCCAGAAATCACCAATAAAAATTGGTTTAGTATTACGTATTTCAATAGATCTGCGTCTAAGTCTAAAACGTTGTTCTGGTGTTGCCATCAAGCTCACATCTGGTTTTCTGCCAATAGGTACATATTGGAAAAACCAACCTATGGAACAACCTTTCTCTATCATTAAATCTATGAATTCATCAGACATTAAAGTTTCAATGTTAAGTTTAGTGGGAGTAGCCGAAAAACCGAAAGGTACGCCAGCATTACGTAGATTGTCCATCGCCTCCATAATACGTTTAAAGGTGCCTTCGCCTCTACGTGCATCAGTTTCTTTTTCGAATCCTTCAATAGATATGGCAGGAGCAGCATTACCCAACTTCCCTAATCTATTAGCAACATCTTTAGTTATTAAAGTGCCATTAGTATAAATCTGGAAAAACATATCATGATGTTTCTCCATAATATCTAGTAAATGAGGCCACATAAAAGGTTCTCCACCAGAAACTGTAACAAAGTAAATACCTAAATCTTTTGCTTCGTTAAAGATACGATCTACTAATTCAAAAGATAAATCCTCTTGTTTAGAATAATTACCAGCATAACAACCTACACAAGTCAGATTACATCTAGCAGTAGGACTGATGACAAAAAACCATGGCAACCAAATATTTAGTTCTTTTCTAAGTTGTTCTTGCCTTTGTCTGCCGATAACTGCTGCATTAATAAAGAAATTTTGAATAACACAGTCTAAACTTTGTTTAGAGATTCGACTAAAAGTATTTTTTGCTAATTGAGCACCTGGCTGATGTTCTACAAATATTCTACGAATTTTCTCAGCTTCCCATCTTACTTTTTCACTTTTGATGAAATACTTATTAGCAATATCTATCATTCTAATAATATTCTCATCAGACTGATGAGAAGCATA
>ERZ795030.5277-NODE-5277-length-12026-cov-4.065241_pt1 | contig 12026 bp, 10 predicted proteins | sample MGYA00375122_ERZ795030 | MGnify/ENA primary metagenome ERZ795030 (study PRJEB30165, sample SAMN05720146) | activated sludge metagenome | isolation source: anaerobic digester from wastewater treatment plant | place: Japan | collected 2015-04-20 ...
TGGATTGGTTCTGCCGTCCCTACGGGACTCGGTCGCTCTGGGGATCCCGGTTCCCGCCACTGACGTGGCGGGCTGTCGTCTGCCGTCCCTGACGGGACTGCCCTGCTGTTAGATCCGGCGAGCCCTGGATCATTCGAATCAGCCGTTCATCCCCGCCAGGTTCATCCCTCGTTGTGAACCGCAGGTTCATGAGCAACTCGGAATAATCTACCTGGACCTGTCCGCCTTCACGTGACCCGCGCGCCCAACTCGTGATACAGCGTCAGAATCTGCTCGCCGTTGTGCAGCCAGGAATGCTCCAGTTCGGCGCGACGGCGCGCGGCATCGCCCATGGTGCCCGCCAGCGCCGGATCGGCCATCAGGCGCAGCACAGCTTTCGCGATCTGCTTCACGTTGCCCGCCGGATAGATCAGCCCTTCGCGCCCGTCCTCCAGCGATTCGAGGATGGCCGGATAGGCCGGCGCCAGCACCGGCACGCCGCAGGCCTGATACTCAAACAACTTGGCGGGGGAAGACCAGTAGGTTGTGTCGGGCACGATCGCGGCATCCATCGCGCGGATGTGGGCCGGCACGTCGTCGTGGGGCACCGACCCGACAAACCGCAGGACGTCCTCCAGCCCCGCCTCGCGCGCCTTGCGGCGGTGCATCTCCAATTTGAGCCCATCGCCCCCGACGATCAGGAAGGCATAGCCGGTCGTGGCCCGCTTGCGCAGCCGGCGCGCGACATCGTACAGCAGGCGGATGCCGTGCCAGCCGGCCAGCGTGCCGACGTAGCCGATGACGAACCGGTCGTGCAGACCGTGGCGCCGGCGCAATTCCTCGCGCCCCGGCCCGTCCGGGTGAAATTTGTCCAGATTGACGGCCATCGGCATCTTGGCGATGGCCGCCATCGATTGCCCCAGTTCATGCACCTCGCGGCGCAGGGGTTCCGAAACAACGATGACCCGCGGCGCGCGGCGGATGATGTCGCCTTCGACGCGACGCGCCAGCCACGCCAGCCGGATCCGCTGGTGCTGCTCCTTGGTCAGGAAGGCATTCACTTCAAGCAGCCGCGGCAGCCCGAATTCAGCCGTGGCGCGGGTCCCCGTGCGCGCATAGAGCGAGTATCGCTCGTAGATCACGTCGGGACGCCACTGGGCGAAGTCGGCCCGGATGCGGCGCCACAGGCGCTGGTCGGTCAAAATGTGGCGCAGGTCGAACCCCAGCTTTTTGGACTGAACCGGGCGCACGTGGACCACGTCGAGCGGCGGCCCGTCGGTTTCATCCCCCCCCACGTTGGTGCACCAGATCCGCACGCTGTGGCCGAGCGACATCAGAATCCGGGCCGTTTCGCGAACGTGGGTCGAACACCCCTTGCGTCCGTAAAGCGGGATGCCCGGGTCGGCGCAGAGATAGGCAATACGCATGCGGGATGGCGCGGCGAGCGGCCGCTTCCTCAGGAGTGGCCGACCGGTCCAAGCCCGGCGGGGCGCGCCGCCTCGGGCGACCGGCTGGCGATGTCGATCAGCCGCAGCATTTCGGCCGTGGCCGACCGCAGCCCGACGAACACCGCCCGGCTGACGATCGCATGGCCGATATTGAGTTCCTGCAGGTGCGGGATGGCGGCCACCGCCTGCACGTTGGAGTAGTTGAGCCCATGGCCGGCGTTGAGCACCAGCCCGGCGGCGTGAACCTGCCGGGCGGCGTGATACAGCTTGCGCAGCTCCGCCAGGCGCGCCTCGGGCTTGCGGGCGAGCGCATACTGTCCGGTGTGCAGTTCGACCTCGTCCGCCCCGCAAGCAAGCGAGGCATCGATCTGGTCCCCTTCCGGATCAATGAACATGCTGACGCGGATCCCGGCGTCCCGCAGCCGTTCGGTCACCTTGCGCAGCGACTCCAGGTTGCCCCGCACATCCAGGCCCCCCTCGGTGGTCACCTCCTCGCGCCGCTCGGGCACCAGCGTGGCGATGTCGGGCCGAATCCGCAGCGCCTTTTCGACGACGCTCTCGGCGGCGGCCATTTCCAGGTTGAGATGCCCCTGGACGACCTCCCGGATCAGGCGGACGTCGCGCTCCTGGATGTGGCGCTGATCCTCGCGCAGGTGAACCGTCACGCCGCTGGAGCCGCCCAGTTCAACCTCGCCGACCGCGAAAACGGGCTCGGGTTCGATCCCCCGACGCGCCTGCCGCAGCGTCGCCACGTGGTCAATGTTGACACATAGCCTGGCCATGAGAGTGTCCGCTTGCGAAGGTGATCATTGCCCGTCCCGGGCGCCGTCGGGGAGGCCCGCGCCGGGGCGGAGGGGCGCCGACTCAGTCGCGACCGGGAGTTCCGGCTCAGCGCCCGCCTCATCTTCCCCGGACGGCGTCACAAACTCAACTTCGATTGACGTCGGCCGGGTCTCGATGATCTTGACCCGCTGGATCACATCGGGCGGAACGCTCTGACGGAAGCGCGCCTCCAGGCCGACTTTCTGCACGTTGCCCACGCGCTCTTCCAGTCCGCGCTGGGGACTGAGCAGGATGTCCTCCTGGGTCAGACGGTTCAGCGCCGAGGGTGGTCCCTCCACGACGACGTTGGCCGTCGGCGGTCGCACCCGGGCGGCGATGTTCTCGGCGGCGATCGGCACGTTGATCGCCACGTCGTTCAAGGTCCGCTGCTCGCTGACTTCCTCCACCGCGATGTCGATCGCCACCCGTTCCTCCTCGCGTTGCAGGATCTTGACCCCTTCGGGGATCACCAGATTGGCGAAGATATGGTTCGACTGCGTGATCTTGCGCAGGTCGATCGGCTCGGTCAGGATCTGGTTCTGCTGAAGAGCGAGAGCATTGAACCCGTCGGTCGTGCCGGTGACGAGCAGTTCGGGGGGCGTCGCGCGGATCTCGCCCACCAGCCGCAGCGTCGGCGGCAACTCGCCCACCGTGTACGGAACGACGCGCACCCGGCGCGTCACCAACTCCGCATCAAGCGTGACCCGGTCCGGTTCGATATCGATCACCTGCACCCGTTGCGAAAGCGACGGCCGCCGCACCATGTCCTCCGAAAGGCTGTACTCCACATCCAACTGTTCCGGGGTCTTCCAGGTGGCGGGGTCCTCGCGGAAGACTTCCCGCACGTTGATGCGCAGCGAAAAATTACTCGGCACGATGCTGTTGCGCAGATCCACCGGGTACTGGACCGCGATCCGGACGAACTGCGGCGAGATGCGCACATTCATGATCTGGCCCTCGTTCTCGAGCTGGACCGGGATCTCCAGCCGGTCGATCTCCAGCTCCCCCTGTTTGGCGATCAGCCAGATCACGAACGCGATGAACAGCGCCATGCCGATCAGGACAAATTCACTGCGGGCGCGCGAAGCTTCCATCAACGCGCCTCCTCGCCCTGCGCCTGCTGGTGGGCAATCTCCAGTTCTTCCTCGAGTCGGCTGCGCAGCTCGGCGGGCTTCAGATTGCGCTGGATCTGCCCATTTTCAGCCAGCGAGATCGTTCCCGTTTCCTCCGAGACGACAATAACGACGGCATCGGTCTCCTCCGACAGGCCGAGCGCGGCGCGGTGGCGCGTGCCGAGCTCGCTGCTCAGTTCGGGATTGTCCGACAGCGGCAGGATGCAGCCGGCGGCCAGAATGCGCTCGCCGCGGATCAACATCGCCCCGTCGTGCAGCGGGGAGTAGGGCGTGAAGACCGTGCGGATCATCTCGGCCGAGACGGTCGCATCGAGCACCGTGCCGGAGCCCATGTAGCTGCGCAGCGGGTTGCGGCGCTCCAGCACGATCAGCGCGCCGATGTTGCGCCCCGCCAGCAGCGTCACGGCGTTGATGATCTCGTCGAGCACGTCGCGCTCACGGCTCGGAAACAGGCCGCGCAGCAGGCGCAACTGGCCCAGGTCGGTCAACGCCTTACGGAACTCATTCTGGAACACGATCAGGAAGATCAACACGACGACGATCCAGAAGTTCTGAAAAATCAGGATCATCGCCTGCAGGTCCCACGTCAGCGCGATCAGGAACAGCAGCAGCGAGGCCAGGGTGAAGGTGACGAAACCCATCAGCGCGACGAACGACCGCGTCTCGCGCAGAATCGCGAAAATGCCGTAGAAGAACAGCGCGACCAGGAGGATGTCGGCCAGGTCGAGCAGCCGAAAGTTCATGATCGAAGTGGTGAGCTCTTGCATGCCAGGGGGCTCCGGGTCGCATGGCTCCCGAGTCGCGCGCGTCGCGGCCGTGAGGCAAGGCGATTATTTCAAGCCCCATGAGGCGTTGCAAGCCTGCTCGCCCGCCGGGCGACCGTCGATGATCCTCCGCCGCCGGCCTTTGCTGCACCTTTAGGGACGGGAGAGACGGCTGAGCAGCGGGGGACGCCGCGGAAGCCGAAGGCGGCTCGCCGCCTCAAGCGTTGCGCTGGACCCGACCCGCCACGACCCGATCTACCCCTCACCGTGCGGTCCCAACCCTGACCGCGCCGCCCAACCCGCAATAAGCCCCCCTCGCCCGGGGGTATATAGAGCCTTGACAGCCTTTTCCAACCCCCTCCCAATGGGCCTATCCCATTTCACGATTGGCTCCCCGCGCCCGCCCACGGGGGGGTCAGGTTCTACCTGCCCTTGCCCTTGACACCCCCCATTTCCCGTTGACACGCCTCGCCCCCTCCGGTAAAAAGGTCCGTTTGTGTGGCGTGGTGTGTCCTGTTCTCAGGGATGCATGGGGTTCCCCGCCCGCGCGGCGGCACGGTTCTCAGTGACCGGCACCACCCACGGAGCCCCACCGGATCACATCGCTCGGAAAGACCTCCAATCATGGGTTACACCAAGTCCGCCAAAGCGGAAGCTTTGCCGGAAAAGTGGTACGTGGTCGACGCGCGCGATCAGGTGCTGGGCCGCCTGGCGAGCGACGTCGCCCATGTCCTGCGCGGCAAACACCTGACCAATTACACCCCGCACGCCAACATGCGGACCCACGTCATCGTCCTCAACGCCGACAAGATCCGCCTCACCGGCGATAAGTGGGAAACCAAGCTCTATCATCATCACACCGGCTGGGTCGGTCACCTGCGCGAGACCAACGCGCGCAAGCTCAACGAACGCAAGCCCGGTGAACTGGTGCGCAAGGCGGTCTGGGGCATGCTCCCCAAGAACCGCCTGGGTCACGCCACGATGACCCGCCTGCGGATCTTCAGCGGCGACCAGCACCCGCACCAGGCGCAGAAGCCCGAACCCCTGCCCACCCGGCAGGCCGCCGCCCAGTCCGCCGCCCGCTGAGCGGCGCCGCCAAACCTTTCGCTTGAACCACTAGCCGAGGAGATGACATGGAGCAGTATCTGGGAACCGGACGACGCAAAACCTCCGTGGCGCGGGTTTACCTGCGGCCCGGCCGCGGCCGACTCATCATCAATGGCCTGGCGCCGGAGGTCTACTTCAGCAAGCGCCCGATGGTCGAGGATGTGGTTCGCGCGCCGCTGCGCGAAACCCACACCGTCAGCAAATACGACGTCGTCGTCAACGTCTTCGGCGGCGGCGTCAAGGGCCAGGCCGAAGCGATCCGCCACGGCATCGCCCGCGCCCTGCAGAACGCCAATCCCGCCTATCGCCCCACCCTCAAGGCGCTGGGCTTCCTCACCCGCGACGCCCGCGAGAAGGAACGCAAGAAATACGGCCTGCACAAGGCCCGCAAGGCAACCCAGTTCTCCAAACGCTGATCCTTCCGGATTGGGATTGACGCTGATCCCCCCGCGTTGGGATTGGATCATCACAAGGCCCCGCCGCCACCCCCGGCGGGGCTTTGCATTTGAAATCTCGTCCCTCATCCCTCGTCTTCTTCCTCGCCTCGCCTCCCCCCCCTCCCGCATCACGCCAGGAACGCCAGATATTGCGCGCGGCCTGTAACCCGTGGTCGTCATCACCCCCCCTCCATCCTCCCGCCAAACGCCCCGATCACGACCCGCGCGTACCCCCCTTCCCGTTCCTCGAGCCAGCACGCGCCCACCTCCGGATGCCCCGCGCAATAGGCCTCGATCGCCTCCCGCTCCATCACCATGAACGCCGTCGACAGCGCATCGGCCAGCGCCGCGCTGGGCGCCAGCGACCACGTCCCGACCCGCTCGGCATGCCCGGCCGGCGTCCCCGTCCGCGGATCAATGATGTGTTCGCCATGCAACGCGCGGCCCGACCCGGCCAGCGCCATCTCGCCCAGCTCGACCCGCGCGATCGCCGCCCCCGCCGGCCCCCGCAGGCCCACCGCCCATGCCTCTCCCCTCCCCCCGGCCGCGCTGCCCGCCAGCGCCCGGGCGGTGCTCTGCCCGCTGTGCACCAGCGCCGAGCCAATGCCCCACTCGCGCAAGACCGCCAGCGCGCGGTCGACCGCATAACCCTTGCCGATCCCGCCCAGGTCCACCCCCATCCCCGCCGCGCAGACCCCCACCGACAGGCTCGGCCGATCCAGCACGACGTGCTCGAACGACGCCAGCGCCCGCGCCCGCGCGTAGCTCGGGTCCGCCATGCGCGCGGCTTCGTCCGGCCCCCCGCCGGCGCTCGGCTGCTGCCGCCACCACGCCAGCAGCGGCCCGATTGTCACGTCGAACGCCCCGCCGGTCTCGCGCCACACCCCGTCGGCCAGCTCCAGGCATTCGAACGTCGCCAGTCCCACGCGCGTCGTCCCCCCGGCCGCCAGCGCATTGATCCGCGACACGTCGCTGATCGGCACGAACCGACTCAGCTCCGCTTCCAGCCGGTCGATTTCGGCGAACGCTTCGCGCGCCGCCGACGCCGCATACTCCGCTGCCTCATCCAGCACCACGATCCCGTACGTCGTCGCCATCGCGTCGTGCGTGAATCGGCGCGCCGTCGTCCCCCGCGGCGCAACTTCCAGTGCAAGCGGCTCGCCCGTCTCCGTCATGGCGCGCCCTCCCGTTTTCGCATCAGCTCGTCCCACAGATCCCGCCGAATGTAGACCGTCAACAGCACTTCCGGGCGCAGACCATAGTATTCCTTCTGATAGTCGCCCCGCAGCCGACCCTCGACCTGCGCCTCCCGGTCGGGTCGCGTGATGACCACCGGCGCCGACGTCGCCTGCGTCTGCCGCTCGAGCTCCTCCCCCTCGTAGTATCCCACGCGCGCGAACCCCCGCAGATAAAACGGCAGCGGCCAGTACTCCGCCGACTCAATCCGGATCAGGATCGCCCTGCCGTCCGGGTCCACCGCCGCCAGGTCGTTCAGCCGCTCGACCAGCCGCAACGCATCGGTCGAAGTATGGGCATAAACGTAGGGATTCCGCGCATCGACCTCGAACCGGTGCGCGCCCCGCCACGCCTGCCAGCCGAGCTGCGCGACCAGGCCCAGCAGCACGGCCCCCAGCACGCCCCGCGCCCAGCGCCCCCGCGGCAGACGGATCACCGCCACGGCGCCGATCCCCGCCATCAGCACGAACCCGTGGTAGAACGAGAGCAGGTTCCACGGCGTCTTGTAGGGAATGGCGCAGTAAATCACCGTCAGCAGAATCGTATACAGCGCCAGGAAGCGCGCCAGCGGCCGGTCGATCCCCGCCAGGCAGCGGGCGCCCGCCCCCGTGTGGCCCAGCACCACCGCCGTCATCCCGGCCAGTCCCAGCCCGAGCACCAGCGCCTCGCTCCACCACGGACCCGGACCCAGCCCCGCCCAGCTCAGCAGCCGCGGGTAGGTATGCCACGGGTGGCGGTGCAGGGCGGCGGAACCTTCCCCCTGGGCGGCGCGCGCCGCGTAATACCCGAACGCGCGGAACGAATTCAGCAAGCCGTCCCCGTCGCGCGGCCAGCCCGAATACAGGAGCCAGGCCACGCCGAGGGCGAGCCCCGCCGCCAGCGCAACCGGGCCGGGCCGCCGCCAGCGCCGCCCCCGGCGCGCCGGCTCGCCCAGCGCCCGCCTCCACCACGCGGCCCCCCCCAGCGCCAGCGCCATCGCCCCCGCCGCAAGCACCCACGTCTCCTTGGTTGCGTGCATCAGCCCGACGGTCACCCCGGCCACCCCCGCCCAGAACCACCCGCGCCCGCGCCCCCCATGCCACCCCGCCAGAATCAGCAGGAACGTCAGAAAGACCAGCACCATCTCCTGGATGTAGTAGCGGCTGTAATACGTAAACGCCGGCGAGACGGCGGTCAGCAGTGCGGCCGCAAGCGCCGCCGGCCGCCCCGTCCCCCGCCGCAGCAGCAGCCCCAGCAGGATCAGGCCGACCCCAAACACCACCGGCACGAGCCGGAACGTGCGCGCCCCCGCTTCCTCCGCCCGTTCCGCGCCGCTCAGCCACAGCACCGGCAGCGTCGCGTAATACAGCGTCGGCCCGTGAAATTCGCGGGGGTTGTAACGATACTCGCCGCTGTCGTACAGTATTCCCGCCTTGCAGGCCTGCACCGCCTCATCCACATGCAGCGGTCGGCGCCCCAGCCCCGGCAGCCGCAACGCCAGCCCCAGCGCCGCAATCAGCACCATCGCCGCGATGAACGCCGGCGTGGATTGACAGGGGTTGAACCGCGACCAGGCAATCATGGGCATTCCGGGACCGGACGAGATGCGGCTTCAGTCTAACCGAAGCCGCCGTCACTGCAAGCGGCGGCGCGGCGGGCCGAATTTTTGCTCTGGATGATCCGGCGGGGCCGCCCCTCGCGGCCCCTCTCCCCGGATGCGGTGGGCAATGGACAAGCTGGCCAGAAAAGTCGAAAAGCTCAACCTCGCGCGGGCCTCGCGCCACATCTTTCTCTGCACCGACGACGACTGCTGCCAGTCCCGCGCCGCCCGCCATGCCTGGAAGTTCCTCAAGCAGCGCCTCAAGGAACTCAAGCTCGACGGCCAGGGCGGCGTCCTCCGCACCCGCGCCAGGTGCTTCGACGTCTGCACCGGCGGACCGATCGCCGTCGTCTATCCCGACGCCGTCTGGTACCACGGCTGCACGCCCGACGTCCTCGAACGCATCATCCAGGAACACCTCATCGGCGGCCGCGTCGTCGAGGAATTCCGCCTCCCCGGTTCAGTCGACTAGCCTCATTCAAGAATCGTCTCTCGTGATCGCCCTCGTCCTCGCCCTCCAACGGCCCGCCCCAAAATTCGGCTCTCAGCTCTCGTCCCTCGTCCTCGGCTCTCGAAAATCCGCCATTCTCTCCCCTCGTTGCCCCCCGTTCAGGACCAACTCTTACGAATTACCCCCGTCCCCGCAGCGAGCGACTCTTCGCCAAACATCCTAATCGTAGGACCGGTTGCTGGCGGGGCTGGCGCGCCCGACCCGCGGCGACTGCCCGGAGAAATAACTGTATTCCGAATTGACCGGCTGAATCAGCGGCACGCGCTCGTAGCCGTTCGTGTCCTGTTCCGGAACGGTCCCTTCCTTGAACGGGACCTGCTTGTAGACCGCGTGACCTTCCCACTCGCAGGCCGGCCCGACCCGCTTGCCGGTGTTCTTGCAGATATCGGCATAAACAATCCCCGGCGGCGCGGTGAACTCCAGCGTCCAGCTCGGCCGCGTCTTCAGGATCTCCCGGAACGTCATGGCCCAGACCGGACCGGCGACGCTGCCGCCCGTCATCCCCGGACCCATCGGATGATACTGGTCGAATCCGATCTGCACCACGATCACCAGGTCGGGCGTCACCCCGCAGAACCACGCGTCGCGGTTGTCGTTGGTCGTCCCCGTCTTGCCAGCGATCTGCGGGAAGGGGGGGCTCGGGAATTTCTCGCCGATCGGCCGCCGGCCCGTCCCGCTGCGAACCACCTGGCGCATCAGATACAGCGTCTGATACGCCGCGATCGGGCTGATGATCGGCCCTTCCTTGCGCTCGACCGGGATCTGGATCCGCCCATTCGCATCGACCGCGTTCCTGAAGAACTGCGGCCGCACCCCCACCCCCCAGTTGACGAACGCCAGATACGCCGCCGCCATCTCCAGCGGCGTGCAGTCGATCGTCCCCAGCGGCGTCGAATACTCGTTCGGAATCTGCCAGCGCCGGCTCCGCCCGACGTAGTCGAATCGGCCCACGATTTCATTCGCCGTGCGCGGACCCAGCGCCTCGTAAAGCCGGATCGTCGGGATGTTGCGCGAATGCTCCAGCGCCTCGATCAGCGTCATGTTGCCGGCGAAATACTTCTCATAATTCCGCGGTCGATAGACCGTATTGTAAACATAATACTCTATCGGTTCATCGACGATCATGTCCGCCGGCGTCAGCCCCTTCTCGAACGCCGCCGCGTAATAGAACGGCTTGAAACACGACCCCGGCTGCCGCCCGTCCATCATCGCCCGGTTGTACTGGCCATTCCACGCCTTGTTGTAGAAGTTGACTCCTCCCACCAGCGCCAGCACGTCCCCGCTGTGCGCGTCCAGCACGACGATGCTCCCCTGCACCGGGCTGCTGAACGCATACTGCCCGCTGAACGTGCTTCGTTCCTGATCGACCGTCTCCACCCGCACGTCGATCAACTGGCCGATGTCGAGCTTTCCTTCCGGATTGTGAAACGGCGGCGGATCGGGGATCGGAATCGTTCCGCGATACCAGCGCAGCCGCACGTCCAGCTCATCCTCGCGCACGCCGGTGATCTGCATCAGATACGTGTCGCCCGGGTCAATCCGCCCCTTCCAGTTCTTCATCTCCTCCTCGGCGCGTTCCGGCTTCTTCGACTGCCACAACGCCTCGACCCCTTCCCATTCCTCATTGCCGGCCAGCCCATCGCGCAGCGCCTTGATCGCCGCCTCCTGGATCGCCGGGTCGATCGTCGACGAAATGCGCAGCCCCGCCTGGCCCAGCGAGACGATGCTCTCGCCGTAAAAGTTGATCAGGTCGCGGCGCAGTCCATCCAGAAAGTACGGATAGGCGCTCGTCACGCCGAACCCGCGCCGCACCTGCATCGGCTCCTTCACCGCCGCTTCATACTCTTCCTCGGTGATGAACCCGTTCTCCAGCATCTTCGCCAGCACCAGATTGCGCCGTTCGGTCGATCGCTCCACGTTACTGATCGGATTGTAGACGCTCTGGCCCTTGACCATCCCCGCCAGCGTCGCGCACTCGGCGATCGTCAGATCCGCCATGTCCTTTGAAAAATAGGTCGCCGCCGCGGCCCGCACGCCGAACGCGTTGTAGCTGAACGGAATCTGGTTCAGGTAAAATTCGAGGATCTGATCCTTCGTATACCGCCGCTCGATCTGCATCGCCCGGAAGGCTTCAATCACCTTGCGCCCGATCGTCCGTTCGGACCGCTCAATCTCCGGCAGGATCGCCCCCGCCAACTGGATCGTGATCGTGCTCGCCCCCTCCACGATCCGGCCCGCCTTGATGTTGCGCACCAGCGCGCGGATCACGCCGCGCAGATCCACCCCCCAGTGTTCGTAAAACCGGCGGTCCTCCACCGCGATGAACGCGTTGCGCAGCATCCGCGGAATTTCATTAATCGGCGTGACCTGACGGTTTTCCTGCTTGAACTCCCCGATCGCCTTCGCCCCGCTCCGGTCATACACCCGCGTCACCTGCGGCGGATCATAATGCTCGAGCTGCTCGATCTGCGGCAGACTATGAACATACCCGATGAACAGCCCCGCCCCGATCGCGCCCCCCAGCGTGATGAAGAACGCCACCAGCGCGAACAGCGCCCGCCAGAACCGGAAACGAAAGCGGATCCGTATCCGGCGGCGCGGCCGGCTCTTGCGCCGGAGTCGGCTCCGGCCGGGGTAGGTCGTCGTCGCGCTGCTCATCGCACGGATTCCGCCCGGCTCACGAGCCGGCGGGCTTCTCCTGCGTCGTCAATTGCTCCATCCGGGCCCAGCCCGAAGCCACCGCCAGCAGGTCGAGCATCGCCGCCACCGGATCGCTGGCGCGCAACGGCCCGGTCACGCTGGCGTCGGCTCGTTCGAGCGGGCCATATTCCCGCTTGATCCGTTCTAAAAATTCCTCCCCCGTCAGGTCGTTGCGGCTGTCCTCATCGGTCCGGCTCAGGGCCTCCGCCACGTGCAACACCCGCCAGTGCGCCGCCTCCGCGGGCGCCGCCTCCCGCGTCTCCTTCATCACTTGGTAAACCGCCTGGCTCAGATACCAGCGATACTCCTC
>ERZ795030.5278-NODE-5278-length-12024-cov-4.618765_pt1 | contig 12024 bp, 5 predicted proteins | sample MGYA00375122_ERZ795030 | MGnify/ENA primary metagenome ERZ795030 (study PRJEB30165, sample SAMN05720146) | activated sludge metagenome | isolation source: anaerobic digester from wastewater treatment plant | place: Japan | collected 2015-04-20 ...
CGCACCGCGTCGATGAGTTCCGGGTCGCCGTGGCTGACGAAATAGAGGAAGGGGGCGGGGTCGGCGTATTCCTCGCCCATGAAGAGGAGGGGCGTGAAGGGCGAGAGGAGGACGAGGGCGGCCGCCAGCTTGCAGGATTCGAGGTCGACGAGCGCGGAGAGCCGTTCGCCGCGCATACGATTGCCGACCTGATCGTGGTTCTGGATGAAGACGACGAACCGGGGGGGGTCGATGTCGGCCGAAGGGTGGCCGTGACGGCGCCGGCGGTGGCGGTGATACTGCCCGGTGAAGATGAAGCCCTCGCGCCAGGCCCTGGCCAGTTGCAGGAGGCTGTCGTAGTCCGTGTAGTAGCCGTCGCGCTCGCCCGTCAGGAGGGCATGGATGATGTGGTGATATTCGTCGTTCCACTGGGCATCGAGGCCGAACCCGAAGCTCCGCGGCGACCGGACAAGGCGGGTGTCGTTGAGGTCGCTCTCGGCGATGAGATGGATGCGGCGGCCGAAGTGCTCGGCGGCGGCATGAACGACATCGGCGAGTTCGCGGAGGAAAGGGCAGGCGGAGCAATCGAAGATCGCATGGACGGCATCGAGGCGGAGCGCATCGACGTGGCATTCGACCGTCCAATGGAGGGCGTTTTCGATGAAAAAGCGGCGGACGGGGTCGCTGTCGGGGCCGTCGAAATTGAGCGCGAGGCCCCAGGGGGTGCGGTAGCGGTCGGTGAAGTAGGGGCCGAAGGCGGCGAGGGCGTTCCCCTCGGGGCCGAGATGATTGTAGACGACGTCGAGGACGACGGCGAGGCCGCGGGCGTGACAGGCATCGACGAGGCGCTTGAGGGCCGGCTCGCCGCCATAGGAGGCCTGGGCGGCGAAGGGAAAGACGCCGTCGTAACCCCAGTTGCGCTCGCCGGGGAACTGCGCGATGGGCATGAGCTCGATCGCGGTGACGCCCAGCTCGGCGAGCTCATCGAGCCGATCGATCGCCGCGTCGAACGTGCCGGCCGGGGTGAACGTGCCGACGTGCAGTTCGTAGAGGATGAGGCGGGCGAGCGGGATGCCGCGCCACGGCGCGTCGGTCCAGGCAAAATCGGGATCGGGAACCGCCGACGGACCGTGGACCCCCCGCGGCTGATGGCGGGAGGCGGGATCGGGGAACTCGCGCCGGCCATCGAGGCGATAGGTGTAGAGCGCGCCGGGGGGGACATCGGGGACCTCGCGCGAGAAGAGGCCGTCGCCGCCGGAGGAGAGATCGAGGAATTCCTCGCGCGCGCCGTGGAGGTGGAGTTCGACCCGGCGGGCCGCCGGCGCCCAGACCGAAAACCGCGCGCGGCCAGTTGCACCCGGCGTTGCGCCCAGCCTGCGGCCGGAGAGAAAGTCGGCATAGTCAGCCCTCATGACGGAAGAAGACCGCGCCCAGCGGGGGCAGGGTGATGTTGATCGATTGGGGGCGGCCATGGAACGGGATGGGATCGCTGTGGACGGCGCCCATGTTGCCGACGCCGCTGCCGCCGAATTCCAGGGCATCGGAGTTGAGGATTTCGCGCCAGAGGCCCTTGTGGACGACGCCGACGCGGTAGTTGTAGCGGACGACGGGGGTAAAGTTGAAGGCGGCGATGATGACGTCGCGATCGCCCCCCGGCCCGCGGCGCAGGAGGATGACCGTGCTGTCCTCGGTGTTGTTGCAGTCGATCCACTCGAAGCCATCGCTGCTGAGATCGAAGTGATGGAGGGCGGGCTCTTCGCGGTAGATCCGGTTGAGCTGGCGGACGAGGTTGTGCAGGCCCTTGTGGTCGGGTTCGAGGAAGAGATGCCAGTCGAGGCTTTCGTCGTGGGACCACTCGCGCCACTGGCCGAATTCGCCGCCCATGAAGAGGAGTTTTTTGGCGGGCTGGGCGTACATATAGCTGAACAGCAGGCGCAGGTTGGCGAATTTGCGCCAGCGATCGCCGGGCATCTTGTCGAGGAGGGAGCGCTTGCCATGGACCACTTCATCGTGGGAGAGGGGGAGGATGAAGTTTTCGTTGAAGGCATAGAGCATGCGGAAGGTGATCTGGCCGTGGTGGTATTTGCGATGGATCGGATCCTTCTGGAAGTAGGAGAGGGTATCGTGCATCCAGCCCATGTCCCATTTGAGGCCGAAGCCGAGGCCGCCGACGTAGGTGGGGCGGGAGACCATGGGCCAGGCGGTTGATTCCTCGGCGAAGGTCTGGACGTCGGGGAAATGCTGGAAGACTTCGGTGTTGAAGCGGCGGAGGAAGTCGATCGCCTCGAGATTTTCGCGTCCGCCGAAGGCGTTGGGGACCCATTCGCCGGCCTTGCGGGAGTAGTCGAGGTACAGCATCGAGGCGACGGCGTCGACGCGGAGGCCATCCACGTGATAGCGGTCGAGCCAGTAAAGGGCGCTGCTCATGAGGAAGTTGCGCACCTCGTTGCGGCCGTAGTTGAAGATGAGGCTGGCCCAGTCCTGATGAAAGCCTTGGCGGGGGTCGGCGTGTTCGTAGAGATGGGTGCCGTCGAAATAGCCGAGGCCGTGCTCGTCGGTGGGGAAGTGCGAGGGGACCCAGTCGAGGATGACGCCGATGCCGTGCTGGTGCAGGTAGTCGATGAGGAACATGAAGTCCTGGGGGGTGCCGTAGCGGCTGGTGGGGGCGAAGTAGCCGGTGGTCTGGTAGCCCCAGGAGCCGTAGAAGGGGTGTTCCATGATGGGGAGGAACTCGACGTGGGTGAAGCCGGAGTCGGCGACATAATCGGCGAGGAGGGGGGCGAGTTCGCGGTAATTGAGCGGGCGGTGATTTTCCGCGGGATTGCGTCGCCAGGAGCCCAGATGCACCTCGTAGATCGCGATGGGGCTGTTGAGGCTGTTGCGCGCGTGGCGGTGGGCCATCCAGTCGGCGTCGCGCCATTCGTAGTCCAGATCCCAGACGATCGAGCCGGTGTGGGGCGGGGTTTCGTGGTGGACGGCGTAGGGGTCGGCCTTATCGGCGCGGTATAAATTGAACCGGGAGCGGACGTGATATTTGTAGTGCGTTCCCTTGGCCAGGCCGGGGATGAAGCCTTCCCAGACGCCGCTCTGGCCGCGGGGGCGGAGGGGATGGGACTCCTTGTTCCAGCCGTTGAAGTCGCCGATGACGGTGACGGCCTCGGCGTTGGGGGCCCAGACGGCGAAGTTGACACCGGAGCGGCCGTCGCGCTCGACGACGTGCGAACCGAGCTTCTGGTAGAGGCGATAGTGGGTTCCCTCGTTGAACCAGTGCAGATCGTCATCGGTCAGCAGGCTGTTGTCGTAGAGGACGGGGGGGACGGACATACCGGTCTGGGTCATGGGGCGCTCCAATCCAGGATCACTCGACATGCGGCGCGAGGGTGGACTCCAGCAGATTCAGCAGGCCCTTGAGGGGGATCTCCACCCAGTCGGGTCGGTTATTGAGCTCGTATTTCAGCTCATAGACGCATTTATCAATCATATAGGCATCAATGAGCAATTGGAGTTCGTCGTGAGTGCGGGGGAGGAAGCCGGCGCCCTGGCCGATGGGGAGGTAGCCGGCCAGGAAGGCCGCGGCGACCCAGCGGTACCAGAAGCGGGCCCATTGCTGCATGCGGGGGCGATCCTCCTCGTGAATCATGCCGTCGCGCAACAGATTGCGACAGACGGTGTAGGCCGCATAGTGAAAGGAACGCAACATGCCGGCCACATCGCGCAGGGCGGAGCGTTTGAGGCGGCGCTCGGTGAGCGAGCGGCTGGGCTCGCCCTCGAAATCCAGGATGACGAAATCCTTGCCGGTGTAGAGGACCTGGCCGAGGTGGTAATCGCCGTGGGTGCGGATGCGTTTGGCGGTGATGCGCCGCTGCAGGACGGCGCGCAGCCGGGCGAGGAGTTCGTCCTGGCGGGCGAGCAGGTCGCGGGCCGGATCGCGCGTCGATTCGGGGAGGGCGCGCAGTTGGCGGTCGAGCAACTGGAAGGTCTGGCCGATGAGGTTGCGCATCGACTGGTAGAGCGAGCGCTGATAGAGCTGGGAGAAGGACTCGGGTTTGAAGGCGGGATCGGCGGGGTCGGCGGCGAGGGCCTGATGCATCTGGGCGGTCCGTTCGCCAAGCAGGCGCGCCATTTCGAGGTAGTGGCCGATGCTTTCGCGGGCCTCCTCGGGGGGTTCGCGGAGTGAGAGCTCGACGAGGCCGCCGGTCGCCGCGGGGGGGAGCGGGCGGCCGCTGTGCGAGAGGACCTGCTCCATGAACCAGCCCATGGCGTCGAGGGTGTACTGCCAGGCGTCGCCCTCATTGACGACGAAGGCCTGGAGCAGGCCGAGCTGGATCGGTTCGCGGCGTCCCTGGACGTACTCGAACCAGCCGGCGAGAGGGGCGATCGGGGCGAAGCGTCGCGCGGTGAGGCAGCGGGTCAATTCGATATCGGGGTTGATGCCGCGCTCGATGCGGCGGAAGAGCTTGAGGATGAAGCGTTCGCCGTAGATGACCGAGGTGTTGCTCTGTTCGCCGCGGATGACGTGCGACTCGAGGCTGTCGGGCGAATCGCCGGCGAGGAGCCGCGCGAGCTGGGGGGTGTTGAGGCCGAGGACGTGGCCCTGCAGGCCGACGAGCTTGCGGCGGCGGGCCAGGACCGTGAGCAGCGCGGCATTGAACGCGCGCTCGCAGAAGGCATCGTAGAGGACGCCGGCGCGGGGCTCGCCGCCGCGCGCGCCGACGTCGAGCCGGGCCAGGATCAGGTGGCGGGAGGCGGTCTGGAGTTGCTGAGCGCGCTCGCCGTCGGCCCAGGCGAGCGCCAGCAGGTAGGTTTCGGGGTCGCCGTCGGTGTATTCGACCTCGAGCATGACGAGCAGGGCGTGGTGGGGGCGAATCGGGACGGGGATCGTCTCGACGATGCAGGTCGACTTGATTTTGCGGGCCTTGCCGCCGAACCAGCGGGCCAGGGCGAGGTATTCGGGGAGGATCCGTTCGAAGGCGGCGCGGCGCTCGGGACGGAAGAGGTGATCCCAGGCGCCGGCGACGGTCAGCTGCGGCAGGGGGCGTTCCTCCAGGGATTGCCGGCGGGCGTCGGCGTCGCTGCGTTCCAGGGCGAACCAGTAGAAGCTGTGGGGACCGAGCGTGATGAAGTAGGGCAGTTCGCCGATGCGGGGGAAGGGATTCTGGCCGAAGAGCTCGACGGGGGTCATCCCCTCGAAGGCCTTCAGGTCCAGCTCGAGGCATTGGACGAAGCGTGAGAGGTTGGCGACGACCAGGACGATCTCCTCGTCGTGGCGGCGGATGAAGGCCAGCACCTTGCGGTTGTCGGGGTGGAGGATGTCCATCGTGCCGCGGCTGAAGGCGCGGTAGTTCTTGCGCAGGGCGATCAGGCGCTTCATCCACCAGAGCAGGGAGTGGGGATTGTTGCGCTGGGTTTCGACATTGATCGTTTCGTAGCGGTACTCGTAGTCGGTGATGACGGGCAGGTAGAGCTGCTGGGGATTGGCGCGGGAGAAGCCGGCGTTGCGGTCGGCGGACCACTGCATGGGGGTGCGGACGCTGTCGCGGTCGCCGAGGTAGATGTTGTCGCCCATGCCGATTTCGTCGCCGTAATAGAGGACGGGCGTGCCGGGGAGGGAAAAGAGGAGGCCGTTCATCAGCTCGATCTTGCGGCGGTTGTTGCCGAGCAGAGGGGCGAGGCGGCGGCGGATGCCGAGGTTGACCCGCGCCTGGAGGTCGCTCGCATAGGCGCGGTACATGTAATCGCGCTCTTCGTCGGTGACCATCTCCAGGGTCAGCTCGTCGTGATTGCGCAGGAAGAGGGCCCACTGGGCGTTGTCGGGGATCGCGGGGGTCTGGTCGAGGATGTCGATGATGGGGAAGCGGTCCTCGAGCTGGACGGCCATGAACATGCGCGGCATGAGAGGGAAATGGAAGGCCATGTGGCACTCGTCGCCGTCGCCGAAGTATTCGCGCGAATCCTCGGGCCACTGGTTCGCCTCGGCGAGCAGCATGCGGCCGTCGAATTTGCGGTCGAGGTGGCGGCGCAGTTCCTTAAGGAATTCGTGGGTCCTGGGCAGGTTTTCACAGTTGGTGCCGTCCTGCTCGTAGAGGTACGGGACGGCGTCGAGCCGCATGCCGGAGACGCCCATGGCGAACCAGTAATCGAGGACCTTGATCAGCTCGCGGCGGACGGCGGGGTTATCGAAATTCAGGTCGGGCTGATGCGAATAGAAGCGGTGCCAGTAGTAGGCGTTGGCGACGTGGTCCCAGGTCCAGTTGGAGTGTTCGTAATCCTGGAAGATGATGCGGGCTTCCTGATAGCGGTCGGGGTTCTGTTCCCAGACGTACCAGTCGCGGTGGGGGCTGCCGGGGGGCGCCTGGCGGGCGCGCTGGAACCAGGGATGCAGGTCGGAGGTGTGATTGAGGACAAGCTCGCTGATGATGCGGATGCCGCGCTTCTCGGCCTCGGCCAGCAGGGTTTTGAAATCGCGCAGGTTGCCATAGCGCGGGTGGACGTCCATGTAGTTGGCGATGTCGTAGCCGTCGTCGCGCAGGGGGGAGGGATAGAACGGGAGGAGCCAGATCGCGGTGACGCCCAGGTCGCTGACGTAATCGAGCTTCTGGGCGAGGCCGCGGAAGTCGCCGTAGCCGTCGCCGTCGCTGTCGTGGAAGGCGCGGACGTGGAGCTCGTAGATGATAGCGTCCTTGTACCACTGGGGATCGTGGTCAAGTTCGATGGGCGGTTTCCGCGTGCGCGCCATGCCGGCCGTCGCCTCCCGTCAAAGGTAGTAGTCGAAATCGCGCTCGCTGCGGAGGCGGCGGCGGATGCGGAAGATATGCGCGGGCACGACGCGCGGGTCGAGCTCGACGAACGTGCGCGCGCCGGTCCACTGAAACCGGGCATTGGAGAGGAGGTCGTGGACCTGGAACGGCTGGTCGCCCGCGAGGCCGAGAGCGTTCAGATCGAGCGCGATCCAGCCCGACTGGGTGTGGTGCGGGTCGAGATTGACGACGCAGAGGATGACGTTGGCGCGATCCTCGGTGGCCTTGCTGTAGGCGATGAGCTGATCGTTGTTGATCGTGTGGAACGCGAGGTTCCGGTTCGACTGGAGGGCCGGGTTTTCGCGACGGATCTGGTTGACGCGCGCGATGAAGTCGCTGAGGCTGTCGGGCCGATCGAGGTCCCAGGCGCGGAGCTGATACTTCTCGGAGTTGAGGTATTCCTCGCTGCCCTCGTGGCGGGGGGTCGATTCCATCAGCTCGAACGCCGGGCCGTAGATGCCGTAGCTGGCGGCGAGCGTGGCGGCGAGGACGAGTCGCTGGAGGAAACCGGCGCGGCCGTTGCGCTGGAGGAACTCGGTGAGGATGTCGGGCGTATTGGGCCAGAAGTTGGGGCGGAAGAAATCGCGCGCCTCGGTCGCTGTCAACTCGCGCAGGTACTCGGTCAGATCCCATTTTTCGTTGCGCCAGGCGAAGTAGGTATAGGACTGGGTGAAGCCCCCCTTGGCGAGGCGATACATGACCTTGGGACGGGTGAAGGCCTCGGCGAGGAAGAGGACGTCGGGGTGGTCGCGATGGATCTGTTCGATCAGCCAGTCCCACATGCGGAAGGGCTTGGTGTGCGGGTTGTCGACGCGAAAGACGCGCACGCCGTGCTCGATCCAGTGCTGGAAGATGCCGAGGATTTCGGCCCACAGGGCGCGCCAGTCGTCGCATTCGAAATTGAAGGGATAGATGTCCTCGTATTTTTTCGGGGGGTTCTCGGCGTATTGGACGGCGCCGTCGGGGCGCCGGGTGAACCACTCGGGATGGTCGCGCACATAGGGATGATCGGGCGAGCATTGCAGGGCGATGTCGAGGGCGATCTCGATGCCGAGATCGGCAGCGGCGCGCACGAGGCGGCGGAAGTCGGCCAGCGTGCCGAGCTGGGGATGGACGGCCGTATGGCCTCCCTCGGGTCCGCCGATGGCCCAGGGGCTGCCGGGGTCGTCGGGCCCGGCGACGAGGGCATTGTTCTTCCCCTTGCGTTTAGTGAGGCCGATGGGATGGATCGGGGGCAGGTAGAGGATGTCGAAACCCATCCCGGCGATGGCGGGCAGGCGGCGCTCGACATCGCGGAACGTGCCGTGGCGGGATTCGTCGCCCGAGGTGGAGCGGGGAAAAAGTTCGTACCAGGTGCTGAAGCGGGCGCGTTCGCGTTCGGCGATGAGTCGCAGGACGCGCGGGTAGCGCAAGGCCAGGTCGCGGTCGCGATGGCAGGCGAGCAGCGAGAGGAGGCGACCGTCCTGGATCAGGCTGAGTTTTTCGGCGACGGGGGCATCGGAACCGAGCAGCGCGGCCCATTCGGCGAGTTGCCGGCCGTCGCCGCCGCCGTCGCGTTCGGCGCGTTCGGCGGCGCGCTGGATCAGCCGGCCGCCGATGAGCAGGTCGACCGCGACATCGACGCCGGCGTGGATTTTCTTGCGCAGATCGTGATGCCACGTGCCGAAGTGATCGACGCCGGCGAGGACGGAGTATTCGTAGCGGCCCTGGTCGGTGACGAGAAACGAGGCGCGCCAGCGGTCGTTGGGGAGCGGCTGCATCGGGATTTCGGACCAACGCGGAGAGCCCTCGCGGCGGAAGAGGAGGGCGGCCCAGGGGCGATCGTGGCCGTCGCAGAAGACGTCGGCCTCGACGGTCAGGCGCTCGCCGACGGTGATTTTCGCGGCGTATTGGCCGCAATCGATCTCGGGGCTGACCCGCTCAATGATGACGCGCTTGCGGCCGTCGGGGTCCGACATCATGCCCTCTCGTCGTTTCGTGCAGGGTGGGGGTGCATATGGCAGCGGGAGAATCAAGCTTCCGGCAGTTTAGCCCGCGCGGCGGCGCGAAGTGAAAGCGGGCGGGCTTGCGGCCAACGCCGCGACCGTCTTCCCCGGGAGAGCCGGGGAAGCATGGTTTTGATGGCGATCGTTCAGGAGCAAGATCCAAGCCGCATGGAGCGCGAGGGGCTGGAAAATCGAGTTCCCGCGGGAGATGAGCGGACGGGAGATTCTTGAGGGTGCGTGGGCGGCGTGATACGGTTCTGTTGCCAGAGCGCTGCCGAACAGTCAGAATTCCCCTCCAAAATTGGATTGGGATCAAGGTTGCGGTGGAGGATCCGTCATGAATCCCCCGGGCGAGCCATGCGACAGGCCGCGAGTCTTGGCGTGCGTGGCGCATCCGGACGATGTTGAGTTCGTGATGGCCGGCACGCTGATTCTGCTGGCGGAGGCCGGCTACGAACCGCACGTGATGAACATCGCGGACGGGAGTCTGGGCAGCACATCGGCCGGGGCGGAGGAGACCGCCGGGCGGCGGCTGGCCGAGGCCCGGGCGGCGGCCGAATCGATCGGCGCGATCCACCATCCGCCCATCGCGCGCGACCTGGAGCTATTTTATTGCGACCGACTGCTCCGCCGGTTGGCGGCCGTCGTCCGCCGGATCAATCCGACGATCGTGCTGGTTCAGGCGCCGTTCGATTACATGGAAGATCACATGAACGCCAGCCGGCTGGCGGTCAGCGCGACGTTCAGCAAGGGGATGCCGAACTACCGAACCGATCCGCCGGTGGACGCGGCCGGCGGGCCGTGCGCGGTCTGCCACGCGATGCCGCACGGCCTGCGCGATCCGCTGCGCCGCCGGGTGGAGCCTGAGTTCCTGGTCGATATCACGCGGTGCATCGGTCGGAAGGCGGAGATGCTCGCGTGTCATCACAGTCAGCGGGAGTTTCTGACGCAGTCGCAGGCGATGGATTCGTTCGTCGAGACGATGCGCGCGATGGCGGCCGAACTGGCGAACCGGTATGGGCTGGCGGGGTATGCGGAAGGTTGGCGCAGGCGGCTGCATCTGGGATTCGGCGAGGAGGACTTCGACCCGCTGCGCGACGCACTGGGGGAATCCATTTACGAATGCGAACCAAACGATTCAGGCAAGGAGCAGGGCGATGGCTCGTCCGATGAGTAAGATCGATCCGGCCTGGTGGGATTACACAACACTGGCGCCCGAGATCCTGCGGGATGCGGCGGGGCTGACCGAGCGGGATCTGGGCGAGCTGCAGCGGCCCGGGTTTACGATCCAGTTTTATGACTCGCTGGAGGAGCTGTTCGTCGCCGAGGCGATGGAATACATCGAGGCGTGGCGGCAATCGACGGCCGACAACCCGACGGGGATCTGCGGCCCGATCGGGCCGACGGAGCAACTGCCGCTCGTCGCGCGGATCGTCAACAGCCTGGGGCTGAACCTGATGGACGCGCACTTCTGGGGGATGGATGAATGGGTCGAGGCGGGGCGGGCCGTGACGGCGGCGCATCCGCTGTCGTTCCAGCGCGCCGATCGCGAACTGTGCTTCGACCGGATCGACGCGCGGCTGCGCATGCCCGAGGCGAACCTGCATTTCCCGGTCGGCGACCTGGCGGAGTATACGGCGAGCTTTGATCAGGTGCGGTGCGTGATCATGCAGGGGGGCCAGGGGGAGGTGAAGCATTGGGCGTTCAACGATCCGCCGCGGCGCGAGGGGGAATTTCGCGACGCCCCGCCGCCGGCGGAAAGGTATCGGCAACTGAGCGCGCGCGTGACGGAGCTGCACCCGCTGACGCTGATCCAGAACGCGCGGACTTCGGCCGGGGGCTACCTGCCCCAGGTGCCGACGCAGGCCGTGACGGTCGGTCCGGTCGAAACGTGGAAGGCCGAGCGGGTCAGCATCTGGCATCCGGGGCATCACGACAACGCGTTCGGGATGCGGCTGACGGCGTTCATGATATCGAAGCGAATCGTGGACAGCGCCGTGCCGATGTCGCTGCTGGCCGAGCATCCGGACGTGAGGTTTCATTATTACCGCGGCGGGCTGGGCGAGGTGACGGTGGAGATGCATTGAGCGGGAAGGAAGAGCCGTCTCCTGGCTCGCGATTCTCGTCCGAGCGACTGAGCGATACGCGGCGTCTGGTGTGATTCGGGATTCGGCGGATGCGCGGCGGGAACAAAAACGCCGCCCGGCGGGGGCGGCTGCGTTCGGTGTTTTGCGATGGTGGGTGGTAGAGGACTTGAACCTCTGACCTCTGCGATGTCAAGGCTCACCCACAACAGCACCAGACAATCATACCTCGTTTTTCAGGGGTTTTGCAGCAAGAAAGGAGGACAGAAACATGGAATAGCAGCCAGAGTGGTATAAAAGGGTGGTAAAAACTCCCCTTGCCGAAGGATGAAGGGCGGACAGATCTCCAGGTGGCTTTCAGACAAGTCCTTCAGAATGCGGACTAGAAGCCGGGAGAGAAAGTCGCCTACATACTGCCAAACACTAAGGACCCGATCTGTCCTCGCATTCAAAGGCTATTCAGGTGACATAAAGACGATATAGTGAATTGCTAGAATATCCTTAGGAGATCCAGCGAGAAAATGGCGAATGGTCGTTGTTTGCGTGCTCCGCTCTGTAAACAGAACGAATGATTCTTCCTTCTGTGAAGCTTCATCAATATCACTTTTTGATGGACTGCCGAAAGCAAGATCCAGTGCATTTTCAAAAGTGTCAAAATCTTCCTTAAAGCCACCAAGGCCGCTATGCAGACCCAGTAACAGCATTGATGAGGTGAGCTTTCCATCATGAAAACAATAATGGATTTGGTCAGCTCCTAGTCCGGTAAAGATTATATCGCTAAACTTCAGCCATAGGCCCTGGCTTGTTTCTTGATCCTCAAGTCGGGTGCTCCCATGCTCTGACTCCATCTGCACTACATCTGTAACTAACATCCCCCACTTAGCCCCCCGGAAGTAACCACCTATCATAAGGTCAGGACGTGTGAAGTCCACCCCAAGATTCCTTTTCAGATAATCAGAGGATATAAACATAACGAAATTTAGCTTCTCCGATTTTCCAAGAATACCGCCAACAACATGATATACTATCGTTTGGGAGTTTGACCAAGCTGTGATGAGACAGTGAACCTGATCCAGAGGCAACGAATACATCTCAGCGACCAACCGCTTTATATGATCATCTGAGAAATGCTCCTTTACGGGCTTGCCTAACCTGTCTTTTAAGCCAGACTGTATAATA
>ERZ795030.5286-NODE-5286-length-12016-cov-9.179834_pt1 | contig 12016 bp, 12 predicted proteins | sample MGYA00375122_ERZ795030 | MGnify/ENA primary metagenome ERZ795030 (study PRJEB30165, sample SAMN05720146) | activated sludge metagenome | isolation source: anaerobic digester from wastewater treatment plant | place: Japan | collected 2015-04-20 ...
GGCCCAGCAACACATCGTGAAACGGCCGGATATCGGTTTCAACCTGCTGTTTGTATTCCGTTTCCGAGATGAGCATGCCGGCAATAAAGGCGCCCAGCGCAAGGCTGAGACCCGCCAGTTCCGTCAGCCAGGCCAGGCCCAGCGTGATCAGGAGCAGGTTCAATACAAATAGTTCTTCGCTTTTGCGGCGCGCAACGAGCGTGAGCCACCAACGCATCACACGCTGGCCACCCACCAGAAGCACGACAACCAGCATGACCGCCTTGACCGCCGCGAGCGCCAGTTCTGAAAAAAGCTTTTCCGGCGTCGATCCGAGAGCCGGAATGAGAACGAGCAAGGGGACGACCGCCAGGTCCTGGAACAACAGAACGCCCATGACCCGCTTGCCGTGCTCCGAATCGAGCTCCAGTCGCTCGGACATCAATTTCACAACAATGGCCGTGCTGCTCATGGCCATGGCACCGGACAGCGCCAGGGCGGTGCGCCATTCCATCGTCCACAGCGAGGGGGCGGTTACGGTCAGGAACACGGATCCGAGAGTGACCACGATGATGGTCATCCCGACCTGGAAAAGCCCCAGCCCGAAGACATGCCGCCGCATCGCCCGCAATTTCGGCAGGTTGAACTCGAGGCCGATGACGAACATCAGGAACACCACACCAAACTCACCCAAATGCCGGATGTCGTCGGCGTTCCTCGCGAGTGCCAGCGCATGAGGCCCGATCAGCACCCCCACCGCAAGATAGCCCAGCATGGGCGGCAGTTTGAGCGAGCGGCAGGCCACCACGCCCAACACCGCGGCAAGCAGGTACAACAGCGTGAGTTCCAGTGAGGTCATGCCCCGATGCTAGCAAGTGACGGACCGGTGCACCGCGGCGCCATGCCTGCACCATGTGGTGAAAAAGGCGCGCCGATAGAATCGGTCCATGACATTTGAACCTGCCCAGGCCATTCGGCTGGCCCACGAGACCCTGGATATCGAGGCTGCGGCGCTCTCGGGCCTGAAGGCACGACTGAACGAGGGGTTTTCACAGGCTGTGCGCATGATGCTGGACGTGCGCGGGCGTGTGGTCGTCATGGGCATGGGCAAGAGCGGCCATATTGGGCGCAAGATCGCAGCCACATTGGCCTCGACCGGTACACCGGCCATGTTCGTCCATCCTGCTGAAGCCAGTCATGGCGACCTCGGCATGATCAAGGCGGTGGACCTGGTTCTGGCGATTTCAAACAGTGGCGAGAGCGAAGAACTGACCGCGATCCTGCCTGTGTTGAAACGCCTGGGCGTTCCCCTCATCGCGATTACCGGCGGAATCACCTCGACGCTGGCGCGCCACGCGGACGTCACGATCGACAGCACTGTCGATCGGGAAGCCTGCCCGCTCAACCTGGCCCCGACGGCAAGCACCACGGCGCAACTGGCGCTGGGCGATGCTTTGGCAGTGGCGCTTCTTGATGCTCGGGGATTCAGAGCCGAGGATTTTGCCCGCTCCCATCCCGGTGGCGCACTCGGGCGACGCTTGCTGACCCATGTCAGCGACGTCATGCGGCGCGGCGAAGACCTTCCCCGCGTTGGCCCTTCGACGGCATTCACCGGACTGATGCGGGAGATGAGCGCGAAAGGCCTCGGGGCCTCGGCTGTCGTAAACGAGGCCGGCACAGTGCTGGGCATCTTCACGGACGGTGACCTGCGACGGCTGGTTGAAAAAGGTGTCGACCTGCGGGCGGCTACAGCGGGCGAGGTCATGCACCCCCAACCGTTGACCATTCGCGAGGACGCTCTCGCGGCGGAGGCGGCCGCCCTGATGGAACTGCATCGCATCACGAGCGTGCTGGTAGTCGACGCCGAGGGGCGACTCTGCGGCGCCGTCAACAGCAACGACCTCATGCGCGCCAAGGTGATCTGAACATGCGAACCATTTCACCCGCACTGCACTTTGCGCCGGAGTTGTTGCTGGCGGCTCAAGGCATTCGCGTGGCTTTCTTCGATGTGGACGGCGTCCTCACGGATGGTGGGCTGTACTTCTCCGAGCACGGCGAATCGCTGAAGCGCTTCAGCACGCTGGATGGGCACGGCCTGAAACTGCTCAAAATGGCCGGCATCACACCGGCCGTCATCACCGGCCGTGATTCCAGGCCCTTACGAATGCGGCTTGAGGCCCTTGGCATCGGCCACGCCAGCTTCGGCATCGACGACAAGAAGCCGGCAGCGCAGGCCATCCTCGATGAACTGGGTGTCGGCTGGGAAGCTGCGGCAGCCATGGGGGACGACTGGCCGGACCTTTCGGTGATGCAGTGCTGCGCCTTTGCCTGCGCCCCCGCTGGCGCCCATGCCCAAGCCCGAGCGCTGGCGCACTACGTCACGAAGGCTGCTGGCGGTTTTGGTGCCGCTCGGGAATTCTGTGACCTGCTTCTGGTGGCCGGGGGACACTATGCAACCCTGCTTGAGCGGGCAACCGGGCATACGCGATGAAGAGACCGTCGGTGCGCCTCTTCTGGGATCGGCTGAGCATCTATCTGCCGATCTTGCTCATGAGCCTGTTTGCGATGGCCACCTTCTGGCTCGTCCGCAGCACGCCGGCCGTGATTGAGGCGACGGCGGGCAAGCCGCTCAAGCATGAAGCGGACTATTTCCTGCGGAATTTCTCGATCAAGGCGTTCGACGTGCAAGGCAAGCTCAAGAGCGAGGTGGTTGGTCGGGAGGCTCGGCACTATCCGGACACCGACACGCTCGAGATTGAACAGGTCAACATGCGCACATTTGGCGAGAACGGCCTACCGACCGTTGCGACGGCCCGTCGGGCGATTTCAGATGCGACCGGCGACGATGTCCAGTTGTTCGGCAATGTCCAGGTGTCACGCCAGTTGCCTGCTGGAACGTCGGCCAAATCCCGTGAGCCGGTTGAATACCGCAGTGAGTACCTGCACGTGAAATCCGACGCCGGAAAGGTGATGACACACCTTCCCGTCGTCATCTCCCAAGGCGAAGACCGCTTCAGCGGCAACGCCATGACCTATGACGACCATGCGTCTGTCATTGAACTGACTGGTCAGGTCCGAAGCGTGCTTACTCCCCGCAAGGCCCCCTGAATGCAACAAGGCACCCCGACCCAACTGGCCCTCATCACCGGCGCCTCCAGTGGTATCGGTCAGGCACTGGCGGCCCGCTACTATGCGGCCGGCTACCGCCTGGCCTTGATCGCCCGTCGCACTTCAGAGACGAAATCATGGGCAACCCAGCACGGAATGGACACGGATCGCTTTCAAGTTTATAGCGGTGACGTTGCGATCGTGGATAGCATCGTGGCCGCATGCCATGCCTGTCTGGAGCAACAGGGCTTGCCCGACGTGGTCGTCGCCAATGCGGGTATCAGCTTAGGCGTGGACACTGCTGTGCGCACTGATCTTGAGGTGATGAGCCGAGTCTTCGCGACCAACAACATCGGCATGGCCGCGACTTTTCACCCCTTCATCCAAGGCATGAGCGACCGGGGCAGCGGCACGCTGGTGGGAATCGGCAGCGTGGCAGGGATCCGTGGACTGCCAGGACATGGCGCCTATTGCGCCAGCAAGGCCGCGGTGATTGCATATTGCGAAAGCCTGCGCGGGGAATTGCGCGGCGCGGGCGTGAAAGTCGTCACGATTTGTCCCGGGTACATCGACACGCCGCTGACAAGCAAGAACCGTTATTCGATGCCGTTCCTGATGCAACCCGAGGCGTTTGCTGCCCAGGCGTTCGCCGCCATCGAGGCCGGTGTGAGTTACCGCGTGATCCCCTGGCAAATGGGTCTTGTGGCAAAAGTGCTGCGTCTCCTGCCGAACAGCCTGTTTGATCGTTTCTTTGCCGGACGCCCGAGAAAGCATCGGCAGGCTGCTGAATGAGCGTCGGGCAGGCACCCGTGTTCGCTCTTCAAAGAAGAAGGCCCCAACGGGGCCTTCTTCTTTTCTTCATGTGTTGCGGTCAATAGCTGTCACCGTACCCACCGCCACCGGAACGGCCACCACCACCGTTACGGCCGCCTCCGCGCGGGCCTGAACCGTAGGGGCTGCGGAATCCACCATCGTTGCCACCACCATAGCCGCCGCCATCACGACGCCCGCCTCCGGCATCGCCATCACGGCGACCGCCACCATACCCGCCGCCACCGCCGTAACCACCACCGCCGCCATAGCCGCCACCGCCACTCCGTGGCGGACGAGGCTCCATGGGCCTGGCCTCATTGACAACCACACTTCTGCCGCCGAGCGGTTGGCCGTTCATGCCATTGATCGCCGCCTGCGCCTCCGCATCACTGCCCATTTCGACAAAGCCAAAGCCTTTGGAGCGACCGGTATCACGCTCCATCATGACTTTGGCGCTGGTGACGGCCCCGAACTGGCTGAACGCCTGTTCGAGATCGTTGTCACGCACAGAATATGGCAGGTTGCCAACGTAGAGTTTGTTGCCCATGAACGGGACTCCTAAAAACACATGAAAAAAGCGAAGTGGCCCTTCCGCGCTCCACACGCCAGAACAACATCGGAAGAGTGGAAACGGGGCCGTTTCATCGCTACGGCAAGTGGCCAGAACGAACCAGCGCTCATAAATTATGGCTCAGACACACGCGATTCATGCAAGTGTTTTTCCGGACAGAGGCCGGCAAACGGACGCCGCGGCCGAAAAAAAAGGCCCCTGGGGGCCTTTTGTTGGTTTGCGGAGACTTTCTGTCGAAGACCTCGCAAACGCTGTGCTTAGTAGCCGCCGCTACGGCCACCGCCGTAACCGCCACCGCCACCACCACCATAACCACCACCGCCGCCGCTACGGCCACCGCCGTAACCACCGCCGCCGCCACCACCACCGTAGCCGCCACCACCACCGCTACGGGGGGGACGCGGCTCCATCGGGCGCGCTTCGTTGACAACCAGATCACGACCGCCCATGTTCTGGCCGTTCATGCCTTTGATCGCCGCTTGGGCTTCGGCATCGCTGCCCATTTCGACAAAGCCAAAACCCTTGGAGCGACCGGTATCGCGCTCCATCATGACTTTGGCGCTGGAGACGTTACCGAACTGGCTGAAAGCCTGTTGCATGTCTTCGTCACGGAAGGAATAGGGCAGATTGCCCACGTACAGTTTGTTGCCCATGAAGGACTCCTCAAGATACTCAAAAAACGCGATGGAGTCCGCTAACGCAATCAACAAACCAGTGAAGAATTCTCAAGACGCGAAACTGACCGAAACACCGCAAACTCGCACCACCAACTTGGTGATGCCGGCCCATTATGCGCCACAAACAACAAATATGCCACCACGGTGCTCGAACGGCGCAAATCAGCGTCGGCGTTTGGCGCGGCCGCCGGGCCGCTTCCTTTGGTCCCAGACATACCCCTGGCGCCTGAATTACCAGCTGACTTCCCGGTCAGGGGTCGCACTGATCTTGTGGATGGTCATGTCTGCACCGTCGTATTCCTCTTCCTGGCTCAGACGCAAGCCCAGGGTCGCCTTGAGCGCCCCGTAGACCACGAAGCCGCTGAGCAAGGCCCAGATCACGCCCATGGCTGTTCCGAGGAACTGCGCCCCGAAACTGACGCCGCCCAGTCCTCCGAAGGCCTTCGCACCAAAAATTCCGGCCGCGACACCGCCCCATGCCCCGCACAGGCCATGCAAGGGCCAGACACCAAGCACATCGTCAATCTTCCATTTGTTCTGTGTCAGCGTGAACATCACAACAAACAAGGTTCCCGCCACCGCGCCGACCACGAGCGCCCCCAACGGGTGCATCAGATCGGATCCTGCGCAGACCGCCACCAGGCCCGCCAGTGGGCCGTTATGGACGAAGCCGGGGTCGTTCTTGCCGGCTATCAATGCGGCCAAGGTGCCCCCCACCATCGCCATGAGCGAGTTCACCGCCACCAGCCCGGAAATCTTGTCCAGCGTCTGGGCACTCATGACGTTGAAGCCGAACCAGCCCACGGTCAGAACCCAGGCGCCCAGGGCCAGGAAAGGAATGTTGGACGGCGGATGCGCGGAAACGGCACCGTCCTTGCGGTAGCGATTGCTGCGAGCGCCCAGCAGGATCACAGCAGGCAGTGCGATCCACCCGCCAACGGCATGCACCACGATCGAGCCCGCGAAATCATGGAATTCTTCACCCGTTACCGTCTTGATCCAGGCCTGCACGCCGAAATGCTGGTTCCAGGCGATGCCCTCAAAGAACGGGTAGACGAAGCCGACGATGACCGCGGTAGCCAGCAGCTGCGGCCAGAACTTGGCGCGTTCGGCAATGCCGCCCGAAATGATGGCGGGAATGGCCGCCGCGAACGTCAGCAGGAAGAAGAACTTGACCAGTTCATAGCCATTCTTGGCCGCCAGTTGCTCGGCGCCAACGAAGAAGCTGGCGCCATACGCCACCGCATAGCCGACGAGGAAATACATCACCGTCGAGACTGAAAAATCCACAAGAATCTTGACGAGCGCGTTGACCTGGTTCTTTTTGCGAACCGTCCCGAGCTCAAGAAAGGCAAAACCCGCGTGCATGGCCAGGACCATGACGGCGCCCAGCAGAATAAACAAGGTATCCGCGCCCTGTTTGAGTGCTTCCATACTTTCCTCTTAGGATAAATGAACTGTTTTGGTGCTTTTTTTGCCGAATCATCGGCACCGCACCAAAACAAAGCAAAAACCGCGCCAATTACGGGCGATTGGCTTCGATTCGACTCATTTACAATCTGGCCTGTCATTGGGGAGTAGCCTCCCTTCAAAAATGAAAGGGGCTTGCGTCAACAGACTTGTCACGCCGACGGCGGGCATGGCGCAAGCGGTTTTCTGACTTGGCGAGACCTTTGACTGCACAGCCTCCACGTCCCTTTCATGGGGTCGGGCCGGAGATGCGGTGCAGTCACAGGTTTTGTGCAACAGTCGGCCCGACCCCCAAAATCCATGGAAGCTTTTCTCGTCTCCACAGGTATCGTCGCCCTCGCCGAAATGGGCGACAAGACGCAACTGCTCTCGCTCGTTCTGGCCGCGCGTTTTCGCAAGCCCTGGCCCATCGTTGCAGGCATCCTGGTGGCCACCTTGGCCAACCATGCGCTGGCCGGCGCACTCGGCACCTGGGTGACGACCTTGCTTGGCCCGGATGTGCTGCGCTGGGTTCTCGGGGTCTCCTTCCTGGCCATGGCCGCCTGGATGTTGATTCCCGACCAACTGGACGAGGGCGATGACGATGGCAAGGCCCCCCGACTGGGCATCTTCGGCACCACGGTGCTGGCTTTCTTCCTGGCCGAAATGGGCGACAAGACACAAATCGCCACCGTCATGCTCGCAGCCCAATACCAAGCCTGGTTCTGGGTCGTGGCCGGAACCACGCTCGGCATGATGCTGGCCAACGCCCCGGTCGTCTGGTTCGGCGAGCGAATCACCCGGATGCTGCCGATCCGGGTGGTGCATATGGTCTCCGCCGGCGTCTTCTGCGTGTTGGGCATATTGGCTCTGCTCGGCTGGGGCTGAGCCAGCCAATGGCGGCGCGGCGACGTGCGGCGCTGCTTCGCGCTCCTTGGATTTATACTCACTGCCAGCGCCGATTTGCTCCAGCTTGCGGGCGCCGGGACCATGGTGTTCCGAAAACCAGCTAAAGAGGGAATCCGCAACCCGGTTCCGCCTCTTTGGCGTCACCGGGTTTTTTTGTTTTGAATATGCTCGTCTCGCCACAGTCGATGAAGTTCGAGGCTGCTCTGCCCTTGCAGAGCGGGGCGTCGATCCGCGACTATTCCCTGGCCTACGAGACTTACGGCACCCTCAATGCCGATCGCTCCAACGCGGTGCTGATCTGCCATGCGCTGAATGCGTCGCACCATGTGGCCGGCGTCTACGCCGGCCAGGACAAGTCCGAGGGCTGGTGGGACAACATGATCGGGCCGGGCAAGCCGGTGGACACCGACCGCTTCTTTGTGATCGGCGTCAACAACCTGGGCTCCTGCTTCGGCTCGACCGGCCCGATGGACACGAACCCCGACACCGGCCGCGTGTACGGCGCTGACTTTCCCGTGGTGACGGTGGAGGACTGGGTCAACGCACAGGCCCGCCTGCTCGATGCGCTCGGCATCACCCAGCTCGCGGCCGTCATGGGGGGCAGCCTGGGCGGCATGCAGGCCCTGTCCTGGACCCTGCAATATCCCCGGCGCGTGCGCCATGCCGTGGTGGTTGCGAGCGCGCCCAACCTCACCGCCGAGAACATTGCCTTCAACGAGGTGGCGCGCCGCGCCATCGTGACGGACCCCGACTTTCACGGCGGCCACTTCTACGAACACGGCGTGTTGCCGAAACGCGGACTGCGCATCGCTCGCATGGTGGGCCACATCACTTACCTGAGCGACGATGTGATGAACGAGAAGTTCGGCCGCGAACTGCGCGAGGCCGTGACGGGCAGCGTCACCGGCTACCGGTATTCGACTCAGGACGTGGAATTCCAGATCGAGAGCTACCTGCGCTACCAGGGCGACAAATTCAGCGAGTACTTCGACGCCAACACCTACCTGCTGATCACCCGCGCCTTGGACTATTTCGACCCGGCGCGCACCCATGGCGGGAACCTCAGCGCCGCGCTGGCCGCAGCTTCCTGCCAGTTCCTCTTGGTGAGCTTCACCACCGACTGGCGCTTCAGCCCCAAGCGCAGCCGCGAGATCGTCAAGGCCCTCGTCGACAACCGGCGCGACGTGAGCTACGCCGAAATCGATGCGCCGCACGGACACGACGCCTTTTTGCTGGACGACGCGCGCTACATGGCAGTGATTCGCTCCTATTTCGATCGCGTCGCCGGGGGAGAAGCTGCATCATGAGCGACGCCCTGATCCAGCAATCCATTGCCCGGCTCGTGCCCCAAGGCTCAAGAGTTCTCGACCTCGGTTGCGGCGACGGGGCGCTGCTGGACCTTCTGCAGCGCGAGCGCGGCTGCAGTGGCTATGGCATCGAGCTGGACGATGTCAACGTCCACGCCTGCGTGCGGCGCGGCGTGAATGTGATCCAGCTCAACCTGGACGAGGGCCTGACGATGTTCGGCGACCAGTCGTTTGACGTGGTGCTGCAGATCGACACCCTGCAGCACCTGCGCAACGCCGAGGTCATGCTGCGAGAAACCGCGCGCGTGGGTCGCCTGGGCATCGTCGCCTTCCCCAACTTCGCGCACTGGCCGAACCGCCTGAGCGTGCTGCTCGGGCGCATGCCAGTGACCCGGCGCCTGCCCTACCAGTGGTACGACACGCCCAACATCCGGGTCGGCACCCATGCCGATTTTGCCGATCTGGCAGGAAAAAATTCGCTGCGGGTGCTCGACGCCTTTGGCCTGCAGGAAGGCCGCGAGGTGCGTTTTCTGCCCAACTTGCGCGCCGGCACGGCCGTGTTCAAGTTCGAGCGCGGCTGATCCCCAAACGCTCAGGCCCGCTTCGGACCGGCATCCACTTCAAGCGCCACGTCGGCCAGGAAATCACCGGCCTGCAGCCCGCCCTTCCCGGTTTCGGAACCCAGCGTCCCGCCATACACCTCCTTGAACGAAGCCAGGATCTGGTCCAGCGGCAGGTCGTCAAAGCTCCCGCGCTGATGCACGTACTCCATGTGCCGGTGGCCCGACAGATCGAACGGGTGGTAGATCGAGTCGTGCAGGCCATCAAACTCCAGCGGCAGCAGACCGAAGCGCTGGCACAGTTCCAGGTTGAAGGCCGGCGTCGCCTTGCGCCAGGCGCCGTCGATCCAGATGTCGGTGTAGCCGTGCCAGACGAACAGGTCGGTCTTCATGGTCTCGCGCATGCGCTCGGTCGAGAGGTGATTGCGCACGTCCGCAAAGCCCAGGCGCGCCGGGATGCCCATCGCGCGGCACGCCGCCGCCAGCAGGGTGGCCTTGGGCACGCACCAGCCATAGCCGTTGGCCAGCACGGTGCTGGCCTTCATGCCGGCCGGCGACAGGTCGATGCGGTAAGGGTCGTAGCGAAAGCCGTCGCGCACCGCGTAAACCAGCGCCACGGCGCGCTCGCGATCGCTGGTGCCGCGGGCGTGTTCCGCGGCGAAGGCCTGAACGGCCGGGTGGTCGCTGTCGATGAAGGCCGTGGGGCGCAGGTTTTCGGAGGTCATGCCGGCATGATCCCAGAATTTGCAGCGGGCGCGGCCACCCTGGCGACACCGGCACCCGCCGGGGCTCGCCGCTGCTACCATGCGATTCAACGGGATTTCAGCCTCCCGAAGCTTCACGGATTGACGGTGTCCGGTCCAAGCGCTGGCAACCCGATAGACCTTTTTCGTGGACACCTCACGCCCAGCCTCTTCGGTCTCTTTTTCTGAAGCCTTGCGTTTCTGGCTCAGGCTCGGCTTCATCAGCTTCGGCGGCCCGGCCGGGCAGATCGCCATCATGCATCGCGAGCTGGTGGAGCAACGCCACTGGATCAGCGAGAAGCGCTTTCTGCACGCGCTGAACTATTGCATGCTGCTGCCCGGCCCCGAGGCGCAACAACTCGCGACTTATATCGGCTGGCTGATGCACCGCACCTGGGGCGGCATCGTGGCAGGCACCCTTTTCGTGTTGCCCTCGCTGTTCATCCTGATCGCCTTGAGTTGGGCCTATGTGGCGTTCGGCAACGTGCCCTGGGTGGCGGGACTGTTCTACGGGATCAAGCCGGCGGTGGCTGCCATCGTGCTGCAGGCGGTGCAGCGTATCGGCAGCAAGACGCTGAAGACGCCGACCCACGCGCCGGTGCTGTGGGCGATCGCGCTGTTGAGCTTCGTCGCCATCGCCTTCCTGAAGATTCCGTTTCCCTGGGTGGTGCTGGGCGCGGCGCTCACCGGCTGGATCGGTTCCCGGGTCGCACCAGCGCAGTTTGCATCGGGCGGGGGCCATGGCGCGGGCTTGGCCAGCAGCCATCCCGCTTTGATCGGCGACGACACACCCACACCGCCCCATGCCCGCTTCAACAAGAAGCGCCTGGCACAGGTGCTGGCCGCCGGTGCGTTGCTGTGGCTGCTGCCCATGGCCGCTCTGCTGGCCTGGCAGGACTGGGACGTCTCGCCGGCCAACACGCTGGCGCAAATGGGCTGGTTCTTCACCAAAGCGGCACTGCTGACCTTTGGGGGCGCGTATGCGGTCCTGCCCTACGTGTACCAGGGCGCGGTGGAGCACTTCCACTGGCTCACCGGGCCGCAGATGATCGACGGCCTGGCGCTGGGCGAGACCACGCCCGGCCCGCTGATCATGGTGGTGGCTTTCGTCGGCTTTCTCGGTGGCTGGACGAAACAGGTGCTGGGGCCGGACAGCCTGTTCCTCGGCGCGGCGCTGGCAGCCATGGTGGTGACCTGGTTCACCTTCCTTCCCTCGTTCATCTTCATCCTGGCCGGCGGGCCGCTGGTCGAATCGACCCATGGCAAGGCGCATTTCACCGCGCCGCTGGTGGCCATCACGGCGGCAGTGGTCGGCGTGATCGCGAGTCTCGCTTTGTTTTTCATAGCGCATATCGCCCTTCCGACGCTGGGGAATGACCAAAATCATTCAAATATCGACTGGATGGCCCTGGCGCTGGCCGCCACGGCCGCCGTGGCGCTGCTGCGCTTCAAGGTGGGGGTGATCCCGGTGATCACCGCCAGTGCCCTGGCAGGGCTGGCGCTGCGGCTGGGCGGGTTGACATGAGCTAAAGTTGTACGATCAATTTTTCGCCCATGGTCGTCCGCTTCAACTCCATCACCCCCGGCGCCCAGCTCTCCGACCAGGTCGCCGAGGTGCTGGCCGCGGAAATCCGCGCCGGTCGGCTCGCTGTGGGCGAGAAACTACCCACGGAGGCGTCACTGGTGGAGCAGTTCTCGGTCAGCCGCACCGTCATCCGCGAAGCGGTCTCGCGGCTCAAGTCCTTGGGCCTCGTCGATTCCCGGCAAGGCAGCGGCATGTACGTGAAGGAAGCCGGCTTCTCCCCCCTCAACTTCGACGCGAGGTTTGCGGTCTCCAAGCAGGCGGTCATCCAGATGGTGGAAGTGCGGCGGGCACTGGAGGCTGAAGTCGCCGCGCTGG
>ERZ795030.5293-NODE-5293-length-12006-cov-3.409840_pt1 | contig 12006 bp, 14 predicted proteins | sample MGYA00375122_ERZ795030 | MGnify/ENA primary metagenome ERZ795030 (study PRJEB30165, sample SAMN05720146) | activated sludge metagenome | isolation source: anaerobic digester from wastewater treatment plant | place: Japan | collected 2015-04-20 ...
ATCAAGTTTTGCTACCTGCCGGGTTTTTAAAGCCAGGGCAGACTTGGCCAGTACCGTAAAGGACAGGGTAAATTCCCCGTCAAGGGTTTCCCTTAAATTTGCATTCATCACTTTTTTGATAGTTTGAATAAGTGTATTTCCTGCATATATTTCGATCATACCAAGCTGCCCTCCTTTCGAGACATTACATAACTGTTTTGAATTTGCATATCGATTGTTTTTATTACTTAGTTCCCGGCTATACCCAAGTTTCTAACGGTGACAGTATTTTGGTTCCACTGTAGCTGGGCAATAACCCTAGTTAGGATATTTCCGTCAATGGTTAGGGGGATGGTTACATCAAAGGCAGCCCCACTGCTTCCTGCTTCTACTCCGGTAACAACACTATTCATATCTAAATCAAAGTCTGTTGGAATAGCTTTATTCATTTCTTTTTCCACATCTCGCATAGCATCGGTAAAACCTTCACCAAGTCCAAGACCCATGTTCTGGCCAATATCAGCAAATACTTTAGAAGGGGATCTTATGCCCAGCACTCCCCTCATACTACGGACAATGCTATTAACCATGCTGCTGACCTTATTTTGGATCCAGCCAAGCATGGAGGATATTCCATTCCAAAGACCGGTCATAATATTTTTACCTACCTCAACAATGGAGATGGCAGCTTTGCCGATCCCTTGAATGATGGCGGCTACTATCTGAGGCAGAGCCGCTATTAATTGGGGTATGGCTTGCAATAAACCACCGATTAAACTGATTATTAATTGCAAGCCCATCTGTACTATCCGGGGTAGGTTTCGGGTTATAAAATCTATGATAGTTGCAATAATGGTCGGCAAGGCTTCGATTAATCTGGGCAGGGCATCTAACAGTCCTACCGCTAAAGCTTCAATAATTGCAAAGGCTGCCTCTAAAACTAAGTCCAGGTTATTAATCAAAGTTTCCACTATTAGAATAATGGCTTCTACAATAGAAGGAATCAGTTCCGGCAAAGCCTCTGCTATACCCATGGCTAGGGCCACTACTATTTGAATAGCTGCTTCAATAAGGAGGGGTAGGTTTTCTATGATGAAATCAGCCACAGTGGTGACTAAATAAACTACCATTTCTATTAAAGGCCCAATATTAGAAGTGATTGCATTTATTAATCCTTCTAAAAGCTGGATCGCTCCCCCCAAAAGTGGAGGCAGTAAGGTGGGTAGTAGTTCCACTAAAGCATTGACTATTTCAGTAAGCATAGTGGATACCATATTAATGGCATCTGGGAGATACTCACTTATTTTACTAATCCCTTTAACTAAAAAATCGGAGAGTTTCTCTCCGATGGCTGTAATATCTCCTTCTTGGAAACCGTCATTTAGGATGGCTGTTACATCCCTAACCAGTAATGTTACTTCATCTACCGTATCTTGAGCCATACCGGAAAACTGCTCGCCAATGGCAATTTGAAAACCTTCATAGGCAGATTTTAAACTTCTAAGAGAACCGGCAAGACCCCCTTCCATGGTGTTTGCCATATCTTCTGCCGCACCTTTTGCGTTTTCCAGTTCCCGGTAGAGGTTTTCCATCTCTTCTCCGGTACCGGCTAAAAGAGCATTAACCCCAGCAATATCCTGCTTATTGAAGATATTGCTTAAGGCATTTAGCTTTTCTGCTTCAGATAGCCCGGATAGTTTCCCATTTAGATCAGTTAGAATATCGTTTAAATCCCGGATATTACCTTCTGAATCACTAACACTAATTCCTAAGCCTTGGAGTTCTTTGGCCGCCTTTGAAGTGGGGGAGGTTAGGGACATCACTACGTTACGGAGTTTAGTACCACCTTCGGCTCCTTTAATTCCCCGGTTGGCTAAAACCCCCAGCATGACATTTAGGGTTTCCACACTTTGACCGGCGTTTTTCATGGTAGCACCGGAAACTAGGATTGCTTCGCCTAGTTGCTGAACATTAGTATTGGATCTTTGGGAGGTTCGGGCCATAAGATCCATATAGTCTCCCATATCGGATATCTCAAGACCCAGGGCCGCCATGGAGTCTGTAACCAGGTCTGATGCCCTGGCTAAGTCCATGCCTCCGGCAGCAGCCAAGGTGAGCACACCGGGCAGAGCCTCAATAGCCTGATTAGCGTCATACCCGGCAAGGGCTAAATAGTTTAAAGCGTCTGCGGATTCCGATGCGGTAAATCTGGTGCTGGCCCCGGCTTCTTTGGCAGCATCTGATAATTTTTTAAAGGCTTCTTCACCTTCGGCACCGGTTAAGCCCATGGTAGCTTGGACCTGTTTCATGGAATCCTCAAATTCAGCATAGACGCTTAGGGAGTTTCCGATAAACTTTCCGGTAGCCAAGGCCCCGGCACCGATGGCAGCCATAGCAGCGGCAGCAGCCTTTAGTCCGGCTACTAAGGTTTTCCCGGCAATATCCCCGGCTTTTTTAAGGCCATTAACTAGATCGTCAATTTTTTCCCGGTTTAGCTTTTTAACTTGTTCTTGGGATTCTTTTAGTTCCTGTTCCATGTTATTTAGTTCTGCATTGGCGTTGTTAAGCTGGGTCTGCCAGGCTAGGGTTCTTTTATCATTTTCGCCAAAGGAGTCGGCGGCATTTTTAAGTGCCCCTTCCAAGGTTTTAATCTTATCCCTTTGGGCATCTATTTCTTTATTAAGTTGAGTGTTCTTAGCGGTAATTGCCTGGATGGATTTATCTTGTTTGCCAAACTGGGAGGTAACAAGGTTCATTTCGGAACCTAAAACTTTAAAGCTTCGGTTAATTTCTCTTAATGCGTTTTTAAATTCCTTCTCGCCCTCAATGCCTATTTTTAGGCCAAAACTATCTGCCACGGTGTCTCACCTCCTTCCAAATGGGCATGAAAAAAGACACCCCGGGTAAGAGTGTCTTTAAAATTCTCTTTTTTATTGCTTATATTACTCTGTGTGCTTTCCTTGTATATCTAAAAAATCAAGAAATCTTTCCAATTCAGTTTTGATATCATTAAACAAATCTGGTAATTTCTTTACTAAAGGTTCTATTCTAGCAGCAGAAAGATTAAAACTATATACATTTCTTACAATATGACGAAACCCTCTATACTCATCAAGGGTGTTTCTTGTTTCTTTAGAAATAACAGCGGGACGTACTAGCTTAATATCCACGGCCATTTGCCTTAAAAGTTCTTGATGCCAATTTTCTCCTTGTGGCTTTCCTTGATCTATTGTAGTAGCTACTAATTCAAAAACCTTTTCAAGTGCTGTATAAAAACTATGTAGATTTAATGCGACGCTATCTAAATAGAATTCATCCCCCGATTGCATTAATTGTTTCCAGCCACTTTCAATTCGGTCGATTATTATCCTCATCTCTGACAATTCTTCACGGATCCTACCAGATAGAGCGAGTTGCCTTTTATTCATATCTCTACCCCCTCAATTTCAAGTGCTTTCTTCAAGGAGTCCCTACAATCTATAGCATCAACCAAATCTATTTTAAAATCCGCAGTTAAAGCCGTTACTGCTCCTACCGCTGCATAAAATTTGTTTTCTGGTATTCCCCATACCGCCAAATCTATATCGGACCAAAGTGTAAATGATGGACGATCAGTCAAAGAACCAAACACCACTACTTTCGTTGCACCATAATTTGACTTTAAAATTACCGCAGCTTTTTTGGCAATTTCCCAAGCCTCCTTGTAACGCTTCGTTAGAAACGGTTCATCTTTGGTAACAGCTTTTGTGAAGGTAAAGGGATATTTTTGTTTATAATATTCGGCTAATTCTTCAGTTCTTGCATTCATTTTTATACTCCTAACATAATTTTTCTATGTAAAATTATACCACATAGGGTTTCTTATTTCAATTTATTGCTATGTAGGATCCTGGATTTATCATAACCCTTTTTAATTTGTTTAAACCGGTCATTGTCCACCCCTCTTGATATTCGTGCTATCATTGCAATTATGAATAGCACGAATGTCAAGAGGAGGATTTACTTCTCCCAGTTACACCCTTTGTCTTCATCAAATGTATTTTTATTGTTTAGTTTTTCTTCCTGCACTATTTTTAAAACAGGCTGAGACAATACGCCAGTTTATCCTCTGGTGTCCCTCGGGCCCGGGGGCTTTTCGTATTTTGGAACAAGGCCGGATTCATAAAATTATAGAAATTCAATGTAACACTTTTAGCCTTTAATGTAACAGGCATAATGTTACATTAAAAAATTCCATGTTACATTAGCTTTGAATCTAAAAAATCAGAGCCACTCAGGAATCACATCATCAATAAAACTTTCCTTTCTCGGTTTTGAGATACCAATAAACTGTTTATGGCACTCCCAAAGATCCATTAGATAACCTATAGACATCAGCCAGACTTCCTCTTCTTTTCGTTTTAATTGCACCGTCCCATAGTAAATAAGCCGGGTAAAGAGCTCCTCCTCACTTACCCGACTACCTCGTTTTTTGATTCTTCACTCTCCACGTTTCTTTTAGTACCCTTTAGCATCGCTGCCATTATGGCATCTTTGTAATGGGCAAGGTCAAAAGGGGTGGTTAAAAGTTCAATTTCTTCTTCTGTTAAAAGTTCCCGCTTATTATCTTTGTTTCTTAGATTATGAATCAAAATAGATTGATTTGCTAAAAGAGTGATAAGGTAAATTATCTCATCTAAGGCCATTTCAAAGTTTTCTGTTTTCATTAGCTTTTCGCCTAGGCTTTCCAAGCCTCCATAACGTTTAGCTATTTCCTTAGTTGCCTTTGTGGTAAGAATTAGTTTGTATTCCTTATCCCCTACAGTTATTTGGGTGCTTCTGTCTAAAGACGCTTCATCCAATAATATTTCTTTTTCTAAATCAGCCATGGTAATCCTCCTTAATCAATGGGCTCTACTTCAACAGTAGCCACGGTTGTAGTTAGGCTTTCGGCACCACTTAAGCTTAAAATGCAGTAGTAATAATAGGTGCCTTCAGTTAGTTCACTGGGTATGTCAAAACTTGCCGAAGTTTCACCGTTAATGATTTTCCCACCAGTATCGCTGTCCACTTCGTTTTCATACCATTGGTAGGTAACCGGGTTTGTGGTATTGCTGCTGGCTACTACAGAAAGGCTTTCATTAATACTTCCTTCCGTTACTTCTGTTAGGGCCGCTGGTTGAACCGTGATGGTTATAGCCGGGGTTACTTCTGTAAAATCGGGTTCATAGACAGCGGAAAACCAGCTACTAATGGTGGAAGGAGATACTCCGTTATCACCTTCTGTTACTTCAGCCTTCCAAGGATGTTTGTTTTCACTGTCTAATTTGTTTCTTCTAAAGACTGTACCTTCTATGGTGGGACTACTAAAGGTAATGGAATCCCCCTTGGTAGCAAGACTAGTGGCAGGGACACTAAAAATAACCCGGTAAAGCCAAAAGTAACGATACTTCCCATTGGACTTCTTCGCACGAAACCCAATAGCCACGGGACTCCCTCCATCTTCGCTTCTGGAAACAACCACATTATTACTGTCAATTTTGCAGCCGGTTAAATCCTGGGCTACTATAGAACCTATATCATCTACCCCAAGGCTTAAGGAGCCGCTTTTAAATTCTTTGACCACTTCCGAGGCCCCATCATCAGCATAGAGTATTGCTTCTATCAGCTCAACGCTAAGATCTGCGGTCATGGCCTTGGCCAGTATTTGGGGAATGCCATAGGTTTCATTGCCATTGGCATCCTCGGTGATTTTAGCGTAATATAGGCTGTCTAATCCTATTGTTGCCATAATAATCTCTCCTTTCAAAAAATAAACCGGCAAATACGCCGGTTAAATAGTTACTATATATTCCTTTGCCACATCAATGGCTAAATGATGAAAGCCGGTATCCGGTTCTTCACCGATATAGCGGCGATCGGTAATAGTAAAGTCTGCCGCTATAAGTAAATTTGTTACTTGATTTTTTCTTTCCATATAATTGCCCTTGGTAAATAAGGAAATTCGTGCCTCTGCTAAATCCATCTGGGGACAATTATCAGCAAAGAGGTCAAAGATATCATTCATCGGGGTAATAACTAAATATTCCCTTGGAGCTTCATCACTAAAGATCCCCGTTTCAATAGGAAGTCCAGTGGCTTTTAACGTTTCTTTAATATCCCTTAAAATGCTGTTATAAATACTCATCCCTGCCCCCTCCCTACAATCTACTTATTTCTTCATCTAATTTTTTAGTCATAGCTTCAATACAGGCTTTTCTGCTGGAGCTTTTCGCCGGTTTTAAAAAGGGTTTAGGCGGTTGACCGGATTTACCATATTCTAAAATATTGGCAAGCTTTGCATTGGACTTTCCATCACTTCTGGGTTCATCAAAGCCCACCTTCACATCATGATTTCCCTTTTTATCAATCCCTGCAGGAGTTACGCCCAATGCTTTTATAAGTTCTCCGGTAGAGCGGGATTTTGATTTTAGATCTTTACCCACTACCTCCTGAAGATTGGATTTTACCTTATCTCTTACTACCTTGCCCCCTACTTCAAGAACTCTTGGAATTATTTCATCAGTCTTATTCGCCAAAGTCGAAACCTTTAACAAAAAATCCTCTGGCATTTTGTAAGTAAACCTAGCCAATCTTACCCCTCCCTTCTAAGCCTTAGTAGGCTCTATTTTTTTAGCTAAAATCTCAAGATAAAGTCCTTTTATTTTTTCTACATTTATTATGGTATAACGCCCGGTATCGGAAACTATGACCATCCCAGCTTTAAGTTCAACACCGGGGATTATGCGTAATTGAAATAAAGCATTCGCTTCCGTGTAAGCCGATAGATTCACCCATTTCCTAGAAGGGCGGCGTTCTTCCTGATAGGCCCGCACATTGGCAATAATCCTATTTTCCTTTTCGGCGAACCCTTCTTCGTCCCGATTTATTGTGCTTTCTATTATTTCCACCAAGGTTTTCATCTTCCCAAAGCTCATCTGTTTCCACCGCCTTGTCTATCACCACTTCATTTCCATGCTTCCGATTTTTTTGCCTTCCTTCCCGATAGCAGCGTTTTTGTCTTTTTCTTCTACTACGAAACCTCACCGCTCTCACATTTTCCACTCCTTTCCCATGCGTAAAAGAAGATGAACTGTGTTCCATACTTGCTCCGATGCTTTAATATTATCGCCAAAGAAACCACCCGTTGAGCCATCTCTGGATTCGTAAAAATGAGATGAAAGCATGATTACTGCCTGCCGGGTGATATCATCCATGGGCTTTTGTTCATAAGTTCCAAGCTCTATATGCTGAAAACTTTCTGCATAGGAAGTAGCGGCGGCGATATAAGTTTTTAAAATCTCGTCGTCTTCATCATGCTCTAAGATAAGATTAGCTTTAACCTTTTCAAGTAGTGTCATCTCCGCCACCATCCTTTCTTTAATCACTTTCCATTAATCCGGCGGCTTTTAATTTAGCAAGCAACTCATTAAAATCCGTTACTAATGCTTCTGCATCTTCTGCAGTACTTGCTGCCTGATTTTCAGCCTTAGGTATCTCTGGAACAACCGGATAAGCCGGTATAAAAAGAAACCCTTCTTCATCAATTCTTACTGGAACAGTCTCATCTTCGGTTTTTGCTTCCGCCTTTATGCCCCCTAGAGTGGTTTCAGTAGCAGGTTCCAAATCAGGGAAAGTGACTCCAGTAATTGTGGCCCCTTCTTTAAATTCCAAGGTGCCGCCTATAACGGTTTTCTCGCCGCCTTGCTCTGTATAGTTTTTAGTGTTATAGCTCATAATCTTTTACCTCCTAAAAATTGGGCAGGTAGCCCATTAGACTACCTACCTTTATTGCCCTCATTCCCTTAAGCCTTTTGCTGAAGTACCTTCACTGCTTCTGTAAGGATTAACTTAGCATCAAGACGCTGCCAAGCTAAAAAGCCCACTTGGCCATTAGCTGCATATAGTTCATTTAAACGTTTAAAAGTTCTACCCTGACGGTCTGCAATCCAGTAGTAGCTTAAATCCCCAAAGATAATGGTCTTTTCACCTGAAGCTATGGTGGGCATATATTGGGATGTTACCACCGGGCGATTTAAAATCGTATCCGGGGTGCCTTGAGTGATGGAAGGCTGCCATAGATATTGCCCCTGCCCATCCTTTAATTTACGGATTGCTTTTACTGTTGCATCATTAACTATAAAGGTAGCGTTTTTGCGGTAAGGAGCCCTTAGGCTAAAAAATAGATCTATAACCTCCTCCATGGTTATAGAAGTAGCCCCGGCTGTTGTTACACCAACATCGGCCCCTCCGCTACTATGAAGTAACCCTGTAGGCTTGCTGCTACCATTACCTAAAAGAAAGGCCTCTTCTTCTGCTGCCCCAATTCTCCTGGCAAACTCCGTGGATACATAGCCTTCTAAATTAAAGAAAGCATCATGCAATAGCTCATCAGAGATTTTTAACATAGTCCCTAGTTTATATGCCGAAAGACTAACCTGATCAAATTTGTCATCCTCTTCCTCAAAGGGTCCTGCCTCATCCATCCAAGAAGCGCTACCATGACTGGCCACTACTGGAATCTTTCTATCCCCATAGCTTGTGGAAATTACATGACAAAGCTTTCTCATTACGTTGACTTCTTCTAAGGCCTGAACTAACTGTGCTTCATATTCATCTGGAACCAAGTAGCCGCCATCAGAATCCTCACCTATCCTTAAAGCGTTTTGCACTGTGTGGTTTGCCCTATTTCGCATGGCTCCCCAAAAGGCGGTTCTATATTCATCTGTGGCTCTGCCTGTTTTTTCTTCTTCCATTTTCTCGGGACGAGTGGTTAAAGGCCTATTAATAGGTGCTGACAATTCCCTGTCCATCATCTCCTGACGCTCTAAGCGTTCTATTTCCTTCCCTAAACTCACAACTTCCTCTTCCATCTTTTCATAGACCGCAGTGTCTTCAGGAGAAATAAGGCCGTTTTCCTGACGATGATCGTCTAAAAACTTCTTAGCTTGCTCCCAAACTGTAGCCCGTTTTTCCCTTAAGTCTTGAATTTTCTTCATCTTAACTACCTCCAATTTTTAATTAAATTTAGTCTCTTTTCTAGCTGCACAATGGGTATCTGTAAAACATTTGTTTCTGTATCTGGGTGTTCTGATGTTTCTATAGGTTTTTGCGGCTGTTGGCAAACACCATCTAGTTGCTGCCCATCTTCCTTTATTTTTTTATTTTCCGCTAGCCCCGACATCTTTGCTTTAAGCTTCGGTAGTTTTTTTAGTAGGGTGTTTGTTACTGTTAGCTGATCAAAGATAAACCCCTGGTCTACCATTTCCATTGGGGCTGCCTCATAAAGAATCCTATCGGCAAATTTAAGCTCAATGGCCTTATGGGCACTCATCCAGGTTTCTGCATCCATCATGTGTGATATTTTAGTCCTGGTAAGCCCTGTCTTATTTTGATAGGCATTAATAATACTTTCTTTTACTTCACTAAGTAGATTAATGCCAACCTGTAGATCCGCCGCCTCCCCTGCAATAAACATGGCCGGATTATGAACCATAATTACTGAAAGGGGGGAAACACACACCTCATCCCCGGCCATAGCTATAACTGATGCTGCGCTGGCAGCAAGGCCATCCACATGAATGCTGACTTTCCCGGGATACTCCATTAGCATGTTATAAATCTGAGCTGCAGCAAAACAATCCCCACCTGGCGAGTGTATTTTTACAATAATGTCACCCGCCTCCTGGCCACTACCGTAAAGCTCCGTCTTAAATTGCTTTGGGGTAACATCATCATCAAACCAAGAAGACTCTGCAATATACCCTTCTAAATAAAGGATTCTTACCACTGGCTCCTCGGCTTCGTTTACCACCCAACGCCAAAATTTGTCCATGCCATCAACCTCCTTTTAGACACAAAAAAAGACGCTATCTAAACGTCTTTTAAAGGGCAAATATTTTTATTTGTCTTCTGCTTTTTCTTGATTAATCTCTTTTCGAACTTCTTTAACTAAATTAACAACGTCCTTTTCGTTCCTAAGGTCTAATCGTTCAGCCTCCCCGGCAAATTCACCTTGAATTTTTTTAAGAGCTTTCATTGCGGCATCAACAGCCTTAATCTTATCTTCCTTTTTAGCCCCCATTAAAACATCCCCCCATTCATACTTGGATTATAACAAGTATATGCAATTGCTGGGATAAATCAAATGTATTTTGTTTCACTCTACATCGCCCCCACTCTCTTCCAAGGCCCTTTTGGCATAGGCCCCGGCTAATTTTAGTGGCAGCATATTTCCATTAGTAAGATATAAATCCCCTCCCTCTTCCTCGGGTATGGGGTCCATGTTCTCCATCCTTCTTACATCATTAACAGAAAAGAAGCCATTTTGAATACCGATGGCATATCCATCCATCCGGGATTTATAATCTCCTCTTAATAGAGCGGAAGCATTAAAGGAAACAAAATACTCGCCCTTTTCCTTACCCTTAAATAGCTTACGATTTATGGCCTGCTCAATTCTAACCAGCCAAGGCCTTATAGTATGAACAACAAAGCTGATGGCCATATTTTCTATATTGGAAAAGCTAGACCGGCTTAATTCGGCTACCATGTGGGGAGGCACTTGGAAAATTCGACAAATTTCTTCAATCTGAAACTTCCGTGTCTCTAAAAACTGGGCATCGGAGTTGGGCATGCTAATGGCTTGGTATTGAAGGCCATCCTCCAAAACTGCTACCTTATGAGTGTTATGCCCCCCATAGGCAGCCTGCCAAGCATCCCGAACTTTTGTGGGATCTTTTAATGTTCCGGATGTGGATAAAATCCCAGTTGGGGTAGCATTATTGGCAAAAAATCTTCCCCCATATTCCTCAGCCGCTATATTTAAACCAATGGCATTTTTAGCCAAGGCCACTGGAGAATGGCCCATTATCCCATCAAAACCAAGTCCTGGGATATGGAGCACTTCATCGGCGTGAAGATAATAGGCTTCACCATCCTTGCGGTAGGTGTAATACAGTTCCCCTTTAGAATCCCGGTCCACCACCATTTTATCTGGTAACAGCGGGTATAACCCCAGTACATCCCCTCTCCCATTTCTAATGATCTGACAATAACTGTTTCCCCAAAGAAGAAGATGAGTCATCATGGTTTCTCGTAAGGAAAAGGAACTCATCTCCGGATTTGGTTCATCGTGTAAAATCCGATATAGGGGATGATCCAGCACCTTTTCTTTTCCTTCCCCATGGTAGCGATAGGTGTGTAAAGGCAAAGAGGCCACCGTTTCAGCTATTATCCTGACACAGGCAAAAACCGTTGTGGTCTGCATGGACGTTCTTTCATTAACTACTTTTCCTGCTACACTTTGCCCCATATAAAAAACCGGTGCCCCGCTTACACTATCTGTCGGTTTATCCCTGGCCTTAAACAGCCTTTTAAATAAATTCGCCATATTTTCCAGTCACCCCATTTCTTTAGGAAGTTCTTTTACAAAATAATCATGTCTCTTTTATCATAAATGGAACCATCATCACTAGGTGGGTTAACAACCGCCCTGGCCAGACCCATAATCATAGCCACAATACCGTCAATTTTTTCGGCGGATTTTTCTTTGTCTACTTTGATGTTTCCAGCGGGGTCAGTTCTCACCACAATATTATCCGCCATCCATCTAAGTACCGGGTGATCTCCGTGGGCGATTTGCTTGCTCAAAACCAACCGCATCATATCTTTAGTAGGTGGTGACATATCTTTAAACCCCTGACCAAAAGGTATTACTGTAAAACCCATCCCCTCTAAATTTTGGCTCATTTGAGTAGCTCCCCAGCGGTCATAGACAATTTCTCTTATGTTGTATTCCTCTCCCAGCCTTTCAATAAACTTTTCAATAAAACCATAATGGACCACATTTCCTTCCGTAAGGTTTATCAATCCCTGCCTATGCCAGATATCATAAGGCACACTGTCTTTTCTTACCCGCTGGTAAAGGGTGTCTTCCGGTATCCAAAAGTAGGGCAAGATTTCGTACTTTTCCCCTTCTTCCTCCGGTGGGAATACCAACACAAAGGC
>ERZ795030.5294-NODE-5294-length-12003-cov-10.683378_pt1 | contig 12003 bp, 9 predicted proteins | sample MGYA00375122_ERZ795030 | MGnify/ENA primary metagenome ERZ795030 (study PRJEB30165, sample SAMN05720146) | activated sludge metagenome | isolation source: anaerobic digester from wastewater treatment plant | place: Japan | collected 2015-04-20 ...
CCATAAGTTCTGTTTCATATAGTTTCATTATTTCAATCTTTTGGTCTAAATAGTCAGTTATATCTACATAAACATTAGGTGTAAATGATGCACATGGCAGTGCCGGAGCAAATTCTGTTTCAGATAGAGTTTCATACAATATTATTAACTTTATTGTTCAATTTTCAAGCAATAATTAAAAATTATTATCTGATGTACTTATAAATTTATTATTTTGAATCTTATGTGGTATTTCTGAGATAAATAACTTTTGAGTTCACTTGAATAAGTCTTATTTATCGAAATGAATAAAAAATCAACTTAAAAATCAGATTTTTACAAAATTAATTTTCAGTATTTTGGACTTCTTAAAGCAGGCTCACTTTTTATTATAGTAAAAATTTTTTTGAAATAAATCCTTCAGCAAATTTAACTCCCACTATTTTACCGTAATATAATGAAGTCAAATTCAAAAATTCTGTCCAATCATTTTTATTTCTTTCCCATTGAGATTTATAAAGCTTGATAGCTTCAACTTTTTTATCATAATATTCAGATATATCTACAAAAAAATTTGGAGTAAAAAAATCATTCATATAATAATTAATTTGCCCCATTAAAATACGAGGTACTTTTTTACCAGCAATTTTAGCTAATTGTGAAACTATAAAATGATCATGGTTCGTATCTTTTTCCCAACAAGTAATTATAGTATCTATTTTATAAGAATCAATACGCTTCAATATTTCACAAACTAAGTCATCTTTATATTCTATGTGTAGCGTTTTTTCATTTAACATCTCATAAGAATCATATTGCATAAATTTAGATACATTTTCAAATTCCAGTTTAGCTTCATTGATTGATCTCATGGTTTCCCCCTTTTCAGAAATCCACGATCCATTTGTAATAACTAATACATGTATTTTTGCTCCAAGACTCTTATATTTTAATACTGTTCCTCCAGCCATGATCTCTAAATCATCTGGATGAGCGACTACTGCTAAAATATTTTCCATTATCTATAAATTTTCTTTATTAAGTATTGCTTCGATTCCCTCTTCAAATTTTATTAATGGATACCAATTAAGTTCTTTTTCAATTTTTGAATATGATCCTCTTGTTTCATTAATTTCGTATTGTCTATCTGAATTACTAAAAATGAATTCTACAGGTTTTTTTAATTTAGAATTAATAATATCAGTTATTTCTTTTACACTATAGCTTATCCCACTACAAACATTATATATAGTATAATCTACATTTTTATCAACGGCTTTGATTATTGCTCGTGCAACATCAATCACGTTTATATAGTCTCTTCTAGGATATGGATCTTTTAAAGATATTTTATTCTTACCTTGTTTAAGCTGTTTGATAATTTCGGGTATTAATAAATCTCCTTTTTGACCAATTCCATAAATATTAAAAGGTCTTAAAATTATTATTTTTATTTTAAAATCCCTATAATAACCTTCACAAAGTTTTTCACATATATATTTTGATTGAGCATAAGGATTAGTAGGATTTATTGGATGATTTTCATCAATAGGTAAATATACAGGATTGCCATATAAATATGAACTGATATAAATCATTTTAGCATTATTTTTTCTACACAATTCTAATGCATTTAAAGTTGTCAAATAGTTAACTCTGTAAAACACCTCAGGATTTTGATAAGAAGCAGGGACATATAATAAATTGGCCAGATGTATAAAGATTTCGAAAGAAGGTAGACTTAGTAATTGTTCATTTTGTGTTAAATCTATTCCATTATTAATATCTAATGTGATAATTTGATATTTATTTGTCTGTGAAATTAGATTTATTAAATTCTTACCAATAAAACCAGAACTTCCTGAAATAATAATAGTTTTCATGAATAACCTTGCTTTAAAACATTAAAATGTACGTGAAATTTTTGTAGAGTTCGTTTCCTTTAAATGTCGGTGCATGTAAAGGAACGGTTTCATGTGTATCGTATAAGTTATGTATAAAAGCTATAATATCTTCATACATTGTATATCTCGTATTTATATTTTTTCAGATTATTTTTATCGAGAAACCACTTCACCGTTTCCCGCAAGCCGTCTTCGAGAGAATAAGAGGGTGTAAAGCCGGTTAATTGTTTTATTTTGGTGTTGTCGCCACGTAAACGGAATACCTCGGAGTTTTTGGGGCGAATCCGTTGCTTGTCTTCCACAAAGGCAATATCGGCGTTCATAATTTTAGCAATCAATTGCAACGTGTCGCGCATAGAAATTTCCTGATTGCCGGCAATATTCACTTCCTGACCGATGGCTTCATCGCACGCTGCCAATTCTATAAATCCCTTACACGTATCTTTCACGTAATTAAAATCGCGAGTAGGCGTAAGATCTCCCACTTGAATTTCTTTTTTCCCGTTTGCTATTTGCGTAATAATAGTAGGGATGATGGCTCTTGCCGATTGACGGGGACCGTAGGCATTAAACGGTCGGGCAATAATCACCGGAAGTTCGAAGGCATTGAAAAAACTCATGGCCAAGGCATCTGCACCAATTTTTGTAGCCGAATAAGGCGATTGAGGTTGTTTTGGGTGCTTTTCGTCGATCGGCACATATTGAGCAGTACCGTAAACTTCCGATGTTGAGGTTACGATTACCCTGCCGACACCATTTTCTCTGGCAGCCTGGCAAATATTAAGCGTTCCCTTGATATTGGTGTCCACGTAACTGTCTGGTGCAATGTAGGAATAAGGAATAGCTATAAGCGCTGCAAGATGGAAGATAATGTCAATATCTTTCGTGATGTGTTTGCACAAATGCGGATCCCTAATGTCTCCCGTCACCACTTCCAAATGAGGGTGACGAATACCCTCCAACCAACCCCAATCATTGAACGAATTATAATAAGCCAGTGCTTTTACCCGATAACCTTTTTCCAACAGCATTTCGGTAAGATGTGATCCGATAAAGCCATCTGCTCCTGTTACCAATATCTTCATTCGTTAAAATTCTTAATTTTATTCAAACAAACTTTCACTTAAATTTTTCTTTGCAAAATAACTACTTTTTGCTAAAACAGCAAAATATATTTTCGCTTTGTTTGAATTTTTTTCAAAAATGGTATCTAACTAACAATATAAAATTCCGAATAATTTATTGTCAATGAATGAATTAGTAGAGACGCAGCATGCTACGTCTCTACTAAACAGGTTGAATTACAATTGTTTATTTATAAACACATGTTTTTGGTTTTAATGAATATCATTGTTTATGGCCCTGTCGGATTTGCAATCCGGCAATTTGTTACCTGTGGATTTGAAATCTGCTGTTACTCCAACAAAAAATGACAAATCCTTTGCGACAATGTGTTATTGTTTGTTAGACCTTATTTTGCTGGTTAACCTTAGTAACAAGGCAAAACTTCCTTCCCATCTAAAACCTTATTAGCTTATTTTTAACTGCGAAATAGCCTGGAGGCAACGCCGAACATTATTTTTTATTTTTATAACTCGTTGATTATGAATTAATTTGTAGATATGTAGCGTGCTGCGTATCTACTGAACAATTTGAATATTGTATTTTTAAAAAAGTACACTTTTGGGGACTACCTGCTTTTGTTTTTTAAAGAAATAAGCGTTAATTTTGCAAAAAGTTTCTGCTGCTTTTCTTGCAGAACGTGTGCTTGAACACCACGTAAAAAACAAGACATATGAAAAAACAAGTTTCCATTTTCTTTATGTTGTGCGGTTTGCTGTTTACCGTCTGTCTTATTACCGCTAACATTGTTGAACAAAAACTGATTGCCTTAGGCCCTATCGAAGCCACTGCCGGTTTGCTTATTTTCCCTGTTTCCTATATTGTGAACGATTTGATTGCCGAAGTTTGGGGCTATCGGAAAGCACGTTTGATTATTTGGAGCGGATTTGCCATGAATTTTTTGGCTGTGGTCATTTTCAGGTTAAGCATGCTTATTCCACCTTCACATAATTTTCAAAATCAGGAAGCTTTTGCTTTGATTATGGGAAATACGCTACGCATTACGATTGCGAGCTTTGTTGCTTTTCTCGTTGGTTCTTTTCTGAATGCTTTTGTTATGAGCAAGATGAAAATTTTACAACATGGTCGTCATTTCTCTGTTCGAGCTATCGTTTCCACGCTTGTGGGAGAAGGATGCGACTCGCTGGTGTTTTTTTCGCTGGCATTTGCCGGTGTCATCCCAACCCGCGACTTGTTTCTCTTAATGCTTACTCAGACGGCTATGAAAACGGGATACGAAATTGTTGTTTTGCCCCTTACTAATTTTGTGGTCAATTGGATGAAGAAAAAGGAGGAAACAGACGTATTTGACTATGATATTTCTTACAGTCCGATTAAGCTGAAAGAAATATAAAAATAAAATTGTGTAGAAGTTGTTCTCAAACCATCTTTGCATCAAACTGTATCTATGTAAATAGAAAATAATCCTGTAACTTTGTAAAAAAATTAACGATCACACTGCATGATAGATTTTTCAAAAATTCCTTCTCCCTGCTTTGTTTTGGATGAGCATGCACTTCGACGAAATCTTGAATTAATACGATATGTGAAGGAAGAATCGGGAGCGGAAATAATACTGGCTTTTAAGGCTTTTGCTATGTGGAGCGTGTTCCCTATTATTAAGGAATACGGTATTACTAAATCGGCTGCCAGTTCTCTGGCAGAAGCCAGATTGGCATACGAAGAAATGGGAAATAAGGCTCATACTTATTCTCCAGTTTTTTCCCAAAAAGAATTTTCCGAAATTTTATCTTACAGTAGCCATATAACTTTTAATTCCCTGCTACAGTTTCATCAATTTCATTCTCAGGCTAAAGCAAAAGGTGTGTCTTGTGGGTTACGAATAAATCCGGAGTATTCCGAAGTAAAAACCGATTTATACAATCCTTGTTCGCCAGGGTCAAGACTCGGAGTAACTTTCGATTTACTGGGGGAAAAACTACCGGATGGAATAGAAGGCTTGCATTTTCACAACTTATGTGAATCTAATTCCTATGAATTGGAGAAAACGCTCGAAGAAGTAAAGAAAAAATTTGGCAAATATTTTTCGCAGGTACAATGGATCAATATGGGTGGTGGACATTTGATGACAAAAGAAGGTTACGATATCGAACATTTGATTTCAATTATTCGTTCCTTCAAAAAATCGTATTCCCATTTGAAAGTGATTCTTGAGCCCGGAAGTGCCTTTGCCTGGCAAACAGGAGTTCTCCTTGCCACAGTAATGGATATTGTCGAAAATCACGGAATAAAAACCGCAATGCTGGATGCTTCTTTTGCCTGTCACATGCCCGATTGTTTGGAAATGCCTTATAAACCTGCAATTATTGGAGCCACAGATGAGCAAAAGGGGAAACCTACCTATCGTATGGGAGGGAACAGTTGTCTGGCAGGTGATTTTTTTGGAAATTGGTCATTCGAGAACGAATTGAAAATTGGCGACAAAATTATTTTCGAAGATATGATGCATTATACAATGGTGAAAACCACTATGTTTAATGGAGTTACACATCCCAGCATCGGGATATGGACGAAAGAAAATAAATTTAAGCTTATAAAAAAATTTGGATATGAGGACTATAAGAGTCGGTTGTCGTAAAATATGATTGCCTAAGTTTCTTACCATATCAGTATCTGCCAAAATATATTCTTTGTCTTAGTACATGACAAAAAAATTTTAAAAACATTTATATTTTTTATTTTCAGATATTTAATAAAGGGGCTTTGTTCCAAACTTCACTTACTTTTTTGTCTTGAAACAAAAAAGTAAGAAAAAAAATTAACTTAGTTGAAGTAGCTACGCTCAACATAAATCAAATAAATTTGATTTTGTTTTCGCTTAAACGTTCCTTTCAACACTGTGCCCACTTCACTCAAAAAACTTACGTTCGAAAAGCTGAAATCGTTCAAACTCATTCCAACGAAATACGTCAGAACTGGTACTGAAGTATTATATGGAAATTTTCAAAAATCTTTTTGAATATTTTTTTACCCTTTTTTATCTCAATGTCTTTAAAAACTAATTCTCTTTGAGAAACAGAGGGGGGCTCTTCAATTATTTTTTCAACAAAAGGTTTATCAATTTTCAGTTTAAAAATATATAGATACCCAATTTATAAGGAGTTAATCAATAGTTGTTCAAAAAAATTTTTATTTTTAATATTCCCCCTTAATTCTTTTTTCGATCCAATTTTCTGCCTGTATGTTCACATCGAACGGAATTTTAAAAAACTAACCGTGCGTAACGGAAAATTTCAAAGGATAAGAACCCTTTTTTTTATACTCCTTTTGTCGAGGTATTATTTTTCAGAAGCCAAAAGTGTGTTTATAAATTTGCAGTAGATTTGCAGTAAAATTGGTCAAAAATCGGAGAAAACTTTTAGAATTTGGGAAAAAGTCCAACTTGTTTTTACAATAATATTGAATTAAAAATACAAAAAAGCCTTTGAAACAAATATATTACTATTTGATTATCAAAGACTTTATATTTTGTCGGGATGACTGGATTCGAACCAGCGACCACACGCCCCCCAGACGCGTACTCTAAACCGGACTGAGCTACATCCCGAATGGTTGAAAACGGAATACAAAATTAAGCAATTTTCCCTGTATTTGAAAAATGTTTTTCTGCTTATTTTGAACTGTTCTTTTCCCTATTTCCTTAATTGCTTGAAAATGAAAATATTTTAATGATATTCATCCCAACTTTTTATTTTAACATCTTCCATTGTCAGGTTGCAGAAAGCAAAAATAAAGGCACTTGCCAGCCGTGCATTGGTGAGCAGAGGAATATTAAAATCAATGGCACTTCGCCGAATGGTGTAATCGTTAGCCAATTCTCTGCGCGTAACATTTTTTGGAATATTGATAACCAAATCGAATTTTTTGGCTGCAATCATGTCTTTTACATTGTATTCACCTTCTTCGTCGGGCCACTGAACAGGGATACTCGCCACGCCATTGTCCATCAAAAACTGATGAGTTCCCCGTGTGGCATAAATTTGGTATCCTTTCCTGTAAAGCAATCGACAAGCATCCAACAAATCTACTTTCGACTTGGGTTCGCCTGAAGAAATCAAAATGTTTTTCTTCGGAATGGTTATTCCAACCGACAGTAAGGATTTCAGGAGAGCTTCCGATGAATCGTCACCCAAACAGCCAACTTCACCGGTAGAAGCCATATCGACTCCCAAAATTGGGTCGGCTTGCTGCAAGCGTGCAAAGGAGAACTGCGATGCCTTTACCCCTACATAATCGAGATCGAAAGCCGATTTTTCGGGTTTTTCTACCGGAATACCCAACATGATTTTTGTGGCAATTTCTATAAAATTGATTTTCAGTACTTTCGATACAAACGGAAAGCTGCGCGATGAGCGCAAATTGCATTCTATCACTTTTATATAGTTGTCGCGAGCCAGGAACTGAATATTGAATGGACCCGAAATATTGAGTGAGCGAGCTATCTGACGGGCAATATTTTTAATTCGGCGAATGGTTTCCACATAAATTTTTTGCGGAGGAAACTGTGTTGTAGCATCTCCTGAATGAACACCTGCAAATTCGATATGTTCCGATATGGCATAAACAATAATTTCTCCTTTGTCGGCAACAGCATCTATTTCTATTTCCTTGCAACGTTCCAAAAATTCCGAAATAACTACCGGATGCTGCTTGGAAACATTGGTAGCCAGTTTTAAAAATTCTTCCAATTGCGAAGCATCGTAACAAACGTTCATGGCAGCGCCCGAAAGTACATACGAAGGTCGAACCAAAACGGGGTAACCAATTCGTTCGACAAATTCGTTTACTTCCTCAAAAGTGGTCAACTCTTTCCAGCGTGGCTGGTCGATACCGAGCTGGTCGAGCATGGCTGAAAATTTGTGTCTGTCTTCTGCCATGTCGATAAATTCGGCTTGCGTACCAAGAATATTGACTTTTGCATTGGCAAGCTTCATGGCCAGATTATTGGGAATTTGTCCACCTGTGGACACCACAACGCCTTTCGACATTTCCATTTCGATAATGTCCATGACACGTTCAAAGGTCAGTTCATCGAAATAAAGCCGGTCGCACATGTCATAATCGGTGGAAACCGTTTCGGGATTATAATTAATCATTACCGAGCGATAACCTTCCTTCCGAATGGTGGTCAGTGCATTCACGCCACACCAGTCGAATTCGACGGAAGAACCGATTCGGTAAGCTCCCGACCCCAATACAATAACCGAACGTTGATCGTCTTCGTGCTGAACATCGTTGCCGCAGCCGTTGTAGGTTAGGTAAAGATAATTCGTCAAAGCCGGATATTCGGCTGCCAGCGTGTCAATTTGCTTCACCGATGGTAAAATATTGTGTCTCTGTCGATGAACGCGGGTGAGTTTCATTTTTTCCTCAATTTCTTCCGGCAGACATTTGGTTATCAAACGTGTAACCTGAAAATCGGAAAAGCCTGCTTTTTTTGCTTCCAACAGTAATTCATTCGGAAGTTTTTCGAGTGAATCATATTCCTGAAGTTCATGTTCAAGCCGGACGATATTTTGTAGCTTAAAAAGGAACCAGCGATCTATTTTTGTTAATTCGTACAGTTTATCGATGGAATAACCTTCATGTAGCGCTTGAGCCAGATAAAATACACGTTTGTCGGTAGGCTGGGAGAGAGCCGTTTCAAGACTGTCGCTGAAATATTCTCTGTTGGCAACAAAACCGTGCATACCCAATCCAATCATGCGCAATCCTTTCTGAAAGACTTCTTCAAAACAACGACCAATGGCCATCACTTCACCAACCGATTTCATACTGCTGCCCAGTTGATGGGATACACCGTTAAATTTGCTTAAATCCCAACGAGGAATTTTACATACGATGTAGTCGAGTGCAGGTTCAAAAAATGCGGAGGTTGTTTTGGTAACCGAATTTTTTAATTCCGGAAGTCCGTAACCCAAGCCAAGTTTAGTAGCAATAAATGCCAGCGGATAACCTGTAGCTTTCGAAGCAAGCGCTGAAGACCGACTTAAGCGGGCATTGACTTCAATCACCCGATAATCTTCCGAAAACGGATCCAGCGCATACTGAATGTTGCATTCGCCTATGATACCAATGTGACGGATGATGCGGATGGAAAGTTCGCGCAGTTTGTGATATTCGCTGTTGGTAAGCGTTTGAGAAGGAGCTACTACAATACTTTCTCCGGTGTGAATGCCCAGCGGATCGAAATTTTCCATGTTGCACACCGTAATGCAGTTGTCGTAACGGTCTCTTACTACTTCGTATTCGACTTCTTTCCAACCTTTCAGCGATTTTTCTACCAAAACCTGAGGTGAATAGGAAAAAGCTTTTTCTACCAATGCATGCAGTTCTTCATCGTTGTTGCAAAAACCGCTTCCCAAACCACCCAGGGCATAAGCTGCCCGTACAATTACCGGATAACCCAAATCGTGAGCTGCGGATACTGCATCATTAACATTGGTAACTGCGTGGCTTTTGATATATTTTACTTCAATTTCCGAAAGTTTTTGATTGAAAAGTTGACGATCTTCGGTATCAATAATCGATTGAACCGGCGTACCCAGCACTGTTACATTGTATTTTTCAAAAACACCCTGCTGATAAAGTGCCACGCCGCAGTTGAGCGCCGTCTGTCCGCCAAAGGAAAGAAAAATTCCATCCGGTCGTTCCTTTTCGATAACTTTTTCTACAAAGTAGGGAGTAACCGGTAAAAAATATACTTTATCGGCAATTCCTTCTGAAGTTTGAACGGTAGCAATGTTGGGATTGATGAGCACCGTTTGAATGTTTTCCTCTTTTAATGCTTTCAAAGCTTGTGAACCGGAATAGTCGAATTCGCCGGCTTCACCAATTTTCAGTGCTCCCGAACCCAAAACCAGCACTTTTTTTATTTCGCCTTTTTTTGGACTTTGGTATTGATGCTTGGCAACCTGTTTTTTCTCCAATTCTTCTTCTATCAGTTGAGGAATGGATTTATTTTTTTCGGTCAGGGTACGTATGAGTACATCAAAAAGAAATTCCGTATCGGTTGGTCCTGAAGAGGCTTCGGGATGAAATTGACAGGAAAACCAAGGCTTTGTTTTATGCCGTATTCCTTCGTTTGTTCCATCATTCATGTTTACAAACAACGGTTCCCATTCATCGCTTAAGGTTGAATTGTCAACTGCAAAACCGTGATTCTGGGAGGTGATAAATGCTCTTTGTGTTCCTGCCAGTTGAACCGGTTGGTTATGGCTTCTGTGTCCGTATTTCAGTTTGTATATTTTGGCGCCTCCGGCCATTGAGAGCAGTTGGTTTCCCATGCAAATCCCGAATATTGGCTTGTCGGTCTGCATGGCCTTTCGGATATTGTTTACCGTTGCATCACAAAATTCCGGGTTCCCCGGTCCATTGGAAATAAACAATGCATCATAATCCAATTGATGAAAATCATAATTCCACGGCACACGAATAACGGTGGTGTCGCGTTTGAGCAGGCAGCGAATTATGTTGTGTTTCACTCCGCAATCGACCAGCAAAATACGGTGCTTCCCGTTGCCATAAGTTATCACTTCTTTGCAGCTGACTTTGGCAACCTGATTTTCGGTGTCGGGATCCACAAAATCGGTATCTTCACCGGGAAAAACTATTTTTCCCAACATAGTTCCTTTTTCACGTACCAGTTTGGTCAATTCGCGGGTATCCACACCAAAAATTCCGGGAACTTCATTTTCTATCAGCCAATCGCTGAGGCTTTTTCCGGCATTCCAATGACTGTAATGAAAAGAAAAATCGGAAATAATTAAAGCTGATGCCTGAATTTTTTCCGATTCGTAAAAGGTGGATAATCCGTTTTGTTTTTTGTCGATCGGGACACCGTAATTACCTACGAGCGGGTAAGTGAGCGTTAGTAACTGACCCTTGTAGGATGGGTCGGTCAAACTTTCGGGATAGCCAACCATAGCGGTATTGAAAACTACTTCGCCTGCGGCCGATTTTTCGTAACCGAAAGATTTTCCCTCGAAGATGGTTCCATCTTCCAAAATAAGGTGGACAGGTTTGAATTGTTGCATAAATTCCTTATAAACTTTTGAAAAGTAGCAGGCAAAACTATAAAAAAATCCGCCTGAAAAAATGGTACATCCAAATTTTTGCAAAGATACTTATTTTTCTTGGTTGGAGCAAAAATTGGCAGAGGAAAAATTGGAAATCTTGATGAGGAAGGAACGGTGTCAAATTAACAATAATTCAAGTTGTTTGCAAACGTTTGCAACGATTTTTTTCGATTTTTATTGCATTTTGTTTGCATATAGGAAAATCATGGCTTTAATTTGGAAAGTTTTACCTTAAATGTAGTATCATGAATCAGAAATTCTTGTCAACCCAAAACAAGCCTGTTTTTAACCTGACAGCTCATGAGTATTTTGCAATGAAAATGTTGAAGGTAATACTTTTGATTATTACTAATGATTTTTTTGTTGAACAAATATAATTTTTATTTTCGGATGAAAAGAAAAATTGGCTGTCTTTTGATTGTTCTTTGCATTTTATCCAACATAAATGCTCAGGATAATTTCTTTCCTTATGCCTCTGCCGTGTGGATAGAGAATAATGGTAATGGTCAATTTTACAACATTTATTCCATTTCCACCACTACTTCTGGTCGTACTTATACTGCTCAAGAAAATGCTATAGAACAGGGTGGTGGTAATTGGCAATCAGCATTATTTCAAGGTAGAGATTTTGGTTCTCATGCAGCCAATTCTCATACCTTACTTTTCAGAGGAGCTGAAGTAAAAACTTATAAAAAAAATTCAGGTAATGTTTGTTCAGCAAAAGTTTTTTATGTCGTATATCCTCAAGGTCAACGGCCATCATCTCCATCCTTTACTGAACATAATATTGCGTGGTTTGATAACTGCGATTTGAATATTTACTTATTTCCAGATGATCCTGGTCATGGTCCCTGCAATGAATCCGGCTATCAGAAATGGCAATCGTGGGCTTCAGGTGG
>ERZ795030.5295-NODE-5295-length-12001-cov-4.361125_pt1 | contig 12001 bp, 10 predicted proteins | sample MGYA00375122_ERZ795030 | MGnify/ENA primary metagenome ERZ795030 (study PRJEB30165, sample SAMN05720146) | activated sludge metagenome | isolation source: anaerobic digester from wastewater treatment plant | place: Japan | collected 2015-04-20 ...
ACCATCATCCCTAGGGGCGGTGGCACTGGCTATACTGGAGGCGCTATTCCATTAACGCCACTTTCTTGCGTGATTAACACTGAAAAACTAGACCGCCATTCAGGCGTGCAAATGCGCACATTGCCTGGTGTGGCAAGACAAGTGGCGACCATTGAATGTGGCGCAGGTGTCGTAACACGTCGCGCGATGGAGGCGGCGAGTGATGCAGGTTTAGAATTTGCTTGCGACCCAACTTCAGCTGACGCGAGTTGTATTGGCGGTAATGTGGCAATGAACGCCGGTGGTAAGAAAGCGGTGTTATGGGGTACGGCTTTAGATAATTTGGCCTCATGGCGCATGGTGACACCAGACGGTGAATGGATGGAAGTTGAGCGGCTAGACCATAATCTAGGCAAAATTCATGACATCGAAACAGCACGCTTCAAAATCAGCCGCTTTGCAGAAGACATGAAAACCTTGTTGGCCGAACCGCAAGTGCTGGAAATTCCTGGCCCTAGTTTTAGAAAAGTCGGTTTAGGTAAAGATGTAACAGATAAGTTTTTATCTGGCTTGCCCGGCATTCAAAAAGAAGGCTGCGATGGTTTAATTACTTCTGCAACGTTTATTTTGCACCGTATGCCCAAGCATGTACGCACCATTGCGCTGGAATTTTTTGGCAACGTGTCAAACGCCGTGCCTGCGATTGTCGAGATTAAAGATTACCTCGATGCAACAGCCAAAAAAGAGCCCGCTGTGATTATGGCGGGTTTGGAACACATGGACGAGCGCTACATCAAAGCGGTCGGCTACGCCACCAAGGCCGCGCGCCAGCAACGCCCAAAAATGGTGTTGATTGCCGATATTGCCTCGGATGATGAAAATGCTGTGGGTGAAGTGGCGTCCGCCATGGTGCGGATGTGTAACGCCCGTGATGGCGAAGGCTTTATTGCGGTGTCAGCTGAAGCGCGCAAAAAGTTCTGGTTAGACCGTGCACGCACGGCGGCCATTGCCAAACATACCAACGCATTTAAAATTAATGAAGACGTGGTTATTCCATTACCGCGATTGGGCGATTATTCTGATGGTATTGAGCGCATCAATATTGAACTAAGCATTAAAAACAAACTTAAGTTGTTAGATGCCTTAGAAGTCTTTATGCAAGGGGAGCTGCCACTGCAAGCCGATGAAGACGGCAATGCCGATGTAGCGATGGTAAAAACCAAGCAGGTGATGGCGCTTAAATTACTGAGTGATTTACGTACACGCTGGCGCTTAATACTTGATAATCTGGATGCGCCAGTGGACGTGCTGGGTGAAGCAGGACAAGCATTCAGCCATTACGAAAGTCTGTTCCGTGCGGTGCAATCGTATGATTTACGCATTTCTTGGAAGCGTGAACTTAAACGTGTGATGGCGGATATTTTTGCTGGTCGTGAGTATCAAAAGATTCTCGATAAATGCGATGAAATTCACAAACAAGTGCTAAAAAGCCGAGTGTTTATTGCGCTACACATGCACGCGGGTGATGGCAATGTACACACCAATATTCCAGTAAACTCTGATGATTACACCATGATGCAGGATGCCCATGCAGCGGTGGACCGCGTGATGGCGTTAGCCAAAAGCTTGAATGGTGTGATTTCTGGTGAGCATGGCATTGGCATCACCAAAATGGAGTTTTTAGATCAATCGACCATTGATACTTTTACTGCCTATAAAAATAAAGTGGACCCGAATGGCCACTTTAATAAAGGTAAATTGCTGGCTGGTTCTGGTTTAGATAACGCCTACACGCCAAGCTTTGGCTTGCTGGAGCAGGAATCTATTATCATGGAGCAATCAGCCATTGGCGAAATTGCCGATGATATTTCTGACTGCTTGCGTTGTGGCAAATGTAAGCCGGTGTGCAGTACGCATGTGCCCCGCGCGAACTTACTATACAGCCCACGCAACAAAATTTTAGGCACGTCACTATTGATTGAAGCGTTTCTTTACGAAGAGCAAACGCGCCGCGGCATTTCACTCAAACATTTTGATGAATTTAACGATGTGGCCGACCATTGCACAATCTGCCATCGTTGTGAAAAACCTTGCCCAGTCGATATTGATTTTGGCGATGTGTCTATTAAAATGCGCAACTTTTTACGCGAGCAAGGTAAAAAGAAATTTAATGCAGGCACCACAGCTGGTATGTGGTTTTTGAACGCTAAAGACCCTGCCACTATTAAGTTTTTGCGCACCACCATGATAGGTTGGGGCTACAAAGCACAAAACTTAGCGCACACTTTAGCTAAACGGTTTGGTTTGTTGAAAGATAAAAAACGTCCACCAGCTACGGTGGGTCGCGCAGAAATCAAATCACAGGTGATTCATTTTATTAATCGGCCCATGCCGAAAAAAATGCAGTCTAAAACCTCACGCGCCATGCTGGGCATTGAAGACGACCACATGATTCCGGTGATTCGTAACCCGAAAAAGGTAACAGAAGAAAGTGAGGCGGTGTTTTACTTCCCCGGTTGCGGCTCTGAGCGTTTATTTTCAAATGTGGGCTTAGCCACGCAAGCCATGCTATATGAAGTGGGCGCGATTACAGTATTGCCGCCGGGTTATTTATGCTGTGGTTACCCGCAAACGTCCGCAGGCAATCACGACAAAGGCCAAGAAATTACCACGGATAACCGCGTGTTGTTTCACCGTGTAGCGAATACGCTCAATTACTTGGATATTAAAACCGTGATTGTGTCGTGCGGTACGTGCATGGACCAACTGCAAAAATACGAGTTTGAGAAAATATTCCCTGGTTGCAGATTATTAGATATTCACGAATATTTAATGGAAAAAGACGTAAAACTCAAAGGCATTACCGGTACGCGTTATATGTATCACGACCCGTGCCACACGCCGATGAAAACCTATAAACCGTTAGAAGTCACCAACACGTTAATGGGCACTGACGTTGCGCTGAATGACCGTTGTTGCGGCGAAAGTGGCACGTTTGCAGCAGCACGGCCTGATATTGCTACCCAAGTGAAGTTCCGCAAGCAAGAAGAACTTGAAAGTGGCATGGCGAAAATGGGCTTAACCGTTGGTGCGCCTGAGCAACCCGTGAAAATTCTCACGTCATGCCCAAGTTGCCTGCAAGGCTTAGCGCGTTATGGTGAAGATACTGGCATTACGGCGGATTATATTGTGGTAGAAATGGCGAAGCATATTCTTGGTGAGAATTGGTTACAGGAATATGTGGAGAAGGTAAATAATGGCGGGATTGAGAAGGTGTTGTTGTAAGTTCTTACGGCACGAATATGCTTAAAGTGAAAATTATTTATAAAATCACTTACTCAAACGGCAAGATTTATATCGGAAGCGACACTGCATATAACATTAATTATTTCGGTAGTGCTAACCATGAATTGGTAGCAAGCGATTTTACTTGGGAGCAGCAAAAAGACTTTACTCTAAGAAAAGAAATTCTTTGGGAGTCTGAAACTGCAAGCAATTCTGAAGTCTTAAAGCTAGAGATGGTATATATAAAACAGTTTTCAGCAAACAGTCCCGAAGTTGGCTATAATCGCCACCCAAAATTTAAAAAATGAAGATTCAATAACAGCAGGTAAGGTGTGCAAAATGGATTTGATTGCACACCTTCTCTCAATTTGAAATAGGTCGCTCTCGCGTGACTGGCGAGTTTCTTACTTTTGCTAAGCCAAAAGTAAGAAACCAAAGAAAAGGCTACATCCTATCTATTCTTATTAAAAAAACACATTTTCAACCCACAACCTTTTTCGATGCTCTGGAAGCCTTATAAATAAAGGCTCGCAGGGCATAAAATTTTTCTCGTGTGTTTACGCGCTTAATTTGTTACCAATTATTACCTTTGGTTAACATCTCTAACCAGTCAGTTTGGTAAACTTATCTCATCGTAGTGCGTTAGTTTTGTTGTGACGCTTGTCATCCATTTAGTGACTTTCCAGTTCTTTTCATTCATCTTCAGCAACAAGCACGTTTGTTCAACATTTGAGTTATTTCACCCATTTTTTTAAGGAATCAATATGCATAAAAAACTATTAGTCAGTGCCGTGTTGGCAACATTTGTATTAGGCGGTTGTGCCAATATGTCAGAAACGCAAAAAGGCACAGCAAAAGGTGCGGCCATTGGTGCTGCGGGCGGTGCGGTTGTAGGCGCGATTGCGGGCAAAGGTAAAGGGGCGGCGATTGGTGCCGTGGTAGGTGGCGCGGCAGGCGCGGTGGCTGGGAACGTATGGACGAAGCGCCAAGAAGAGCAGAAAAAACAAATGGAAGAGGCGACAGCCGGTACTGGTGTAGCGGTGACGCAAACGGAAGATAATCGCCTGAAATTAGAAATTCCAAGTGATATTTCTTTTGATGTGGGCCGCGCTGACATCAACCCAAATTTCAGAACAATTTTGGATACCTTTGCCAAAGGTTTGGTGAGCAATCCTAGCAGCAATGTGACGATTATTGGCCATACTGATAGTTCTGGAAGTGACGCAATCAATAATCCGTTATCGCTCAACCGTGCAGCAAGTGTGCGCGATTATATTGTGGCGAGAGGTGTTGCCACAAACCGTATTGCGATTGATGGCCGTGGTTCGCATGAGCCGTTGGTGGCCAATGACACATCTGCCAATAAAGCCAAAAATCGTCGTGTAGAAATTTTTGTGGCCGAGCCTGCACCTGCGCCAGCACCAGCAACGACAACAAATTAATCAAGAATAACTTAAGTTTTTAAGTAAATTTTTTAGTAAATTTTTGATTAACCCTTTTTCGCTGCCCTGTGAGCCTTGTAAATAAAGGCTTGCAAGGCAGCGAAATTTTCTCGGTGTTTTTTCCAGTGCTTGATTGTTTTATAATTCGTGTATGCAAAAGTGGATGTTTAACTATAGTTTTAGTGTGATTTGCGGTTTTTTTGTCTTAGCGTTACTGCCAAATCAAGTCGCACTGGCTGCGACGACCGACGGCCGATGGCACCCCGGCATTGGCGACCCAACGGTTTTTGGCTGGATAACCGTGCTGTTTTATGCAATCGCCATGTGCATGAGCGCGCGTTTGGCATTTTTGCAAAAAAAGTCAGGTGGCAGATATCAATTCTGGCTATTTTTGGCGCTATTTTTATTGTTGCTCGGCATCAATAAACAACTTGATTTGCAAACGTGGTTTACCCAAACGCTTAGAGAGGCCGCACATTTGCAAGGCTGGTATGATTACCGACGGCCTTTGCAGGTACTGTTTATTGCAACGCTCGGGTTTGGCATGCTGGCAGTGCTTATGCGCGTGCGCCGCTTTTTGGCAGATGCCTGGCGGCTTTACAAAGTGACATGGATTGGCATTGCGCTATTGTGCAGTTTTATTTTAATTCGCGCGGCTTCTTTTCATCATATGGATGTATTTATTCATCACCGTATGCTTGGGCTTAAGTTTAATGTGTTGTTAGAAATTGGCGCTATTTTGGTGATTATGGCCGGCACATTCATCAAATATCAGGTGTACTTACGTAGCGTGAAAGTTTCATAAACCATATTTTGGTTGTTCTGATATAGGTGGTGGAGTAGAATTCACCCATCAGGGCGGCGTTGGGCTAATGCGTTATTTTAGCTGACATTTTTTTCATTTATTAACAAAGGAAACTACATGAGCAAATTATTGAAAGTGTTATTACTAAGCTTAGCTTTAACGGTTGGTTTTACTGCTTGTAAAAAAGCGGAAGAAACAGCAGCAACTGCAACTGAAGCTGCAACCGAAGCCGCTACTGCAACGACGGAAGCAGCGCAAGATGCTGCCGCTGCAACGACTGAAGCTGCCGGTGACGCAGCCGCTGCGACCACTGAAGCGATTGCAGAAGCTAAAGAAGAAGCCGTTGATGCCGTGCAAGCTGCAAAAGATGCCGCTGCTGCTGAAGCTGCAAAGTAATTCAATTTAGCATTAAAAATAAAAAAGGAGCTTCGGCTCCTTTTTTATTGGGGGGAAAACCAACTGGATTAAAAAGGTAAAAACAGCGCAGTGGCTAAATTTTGCACCACACGTGAAATGGTGCGCTGAGATTTTTCAGCCAAGGTGATGGCAAATAAATCTGCACTGCCAATAATTTTTCCAAACTCGCGCTCAAACGAAAGGTTGTGGCCTTTATCGCTGATTTCATTGCTGAGCAAAAAAAGGTTGCCTTGGCTATCGCGCGCGTTTGAAAGTTTCCAGGCGGCAATTTCAACGTTTCTTGCCATGTTGTAGATATGTTGCGGGTCAATGCTGTCTGTGAGGTAAAAATCTGTTTTATTATCATGGGCTTGTAAAAGCATGGTTTGCAAGCCTACCATCAAGGCCAATACACGGTCACCTTGAAAATCTTGCTTAAACGCCAGAAAAATCGCTTCTGTGCCTTGTTTATGGTTAATTTCTTTAAATTTGTATTGATGTTGCGCATCGCCTTCAAACACCCATTCCACCATTTTTTCCGCACTGTCAGACGTGCTTTTGGCAAGCTCGCGCGGGTTACGTTTGTAGAGTTTTAGCATGAGCGTGCGCAGGCTTTGCTTGTTTTCTGCATACTCCACATCGGCCATGCGGTCAAAATCACTTTTGGCAAGTTGGCTACCAGAACTTCGGTCATGTCGTTCAGGAATTGGCTTGCCCGCCACGGGTGAATTGGTGGCACAAGCGCCTAGGCACAAGCACATTATAATCAGAGTGAGATTTTTCATTTATTGTGATTGGCTAATATGAACAACGCGATTTTTTGGAAATATTACGCTAAAAGTACTGCCCACGTCTAACGTGCTGCTGATGTCTAATTTGGCCTGATGGCGAATCAGAATATGTTTCACAATGGATAACCCCAAGCCCGTGCCGCCGGTTTCACGGCTACGGCTACGGTCTACGCGGTAAAAGCGCTCGGTCAGCCGGTCAATATGTGCTTGTGCAATGCCGATGCCGGTGTCGCGGACTGAAAACACTGCCTCGCCATTTTGTGATTCCCATGAAATAAAAATCTCATTGGGTTGGTTGTTGATCACCTCAATCGCTGGTGTGTAGCGCACAGCATTGCTGACTAAGTTGCTAAAAGCACTGCGTAACTCTTCTTGTGCGCCGCGAATGTTCATTGTGGGGTCAACATGCAGGTGAATTTGCAGTGGCGCTTTTTTAAGGCTCTGGCTCAAGCCTATCGCATCATTTTGGATGGATGTTAACAAGCTCGCCATGTTGATTTCATGGTCATCCGGACTTTCGGTTTTGCTTTCCAAGGTGGATAGCGTCAGTAAATCTTCAATGATGCGCCGCATGCGGCTGGTTTGCTCTTCCATCATGGTGAAATACGTTTTCAGGTTGGCAGGAATCGCGCCTTCCATATCGCTTAAGGTTTCTAAAAAGCCGCCCACCACGGTTAATGGCGTGCGTAATTCATGTGAAACGTTGGCAATAAAATCGCGCCGCATGGTTTCTACTTTGTCACGCTGCGTCATATCGCGGCTGATGAGCAGTTTTTGCTGATTTGCCAGTGAAATCAGCTCGATTTCGAGGCTGCGCTCAGGTTGATGGATTGGCGTTAATTTGAAAGGCTCATCAAACTGCTCGTTATACAGGTAAGCAATAAAATGGCTGTTGCGTATCAAATTCACAATCGGCAGATTTTTATCTTGGCTTAAATTCAGGCCCAGCTGGCTTTCAGCGTGCGGTGTACACCACTCAATGGCGTTGCTGGCGCTTAATATGACCAAACCATCTGGCATGGCGGCTGTGGCCAATTGAAAACGCTCTAATGCAGCACTGAGATCATTTTGCTGCTGCACATTACTGCGCTCATAACGTAGCAGGCCGGTAAATACATCTTCCCACAGGCCTGAACCTTCAGGAATGGTTTTGAGTGCTGGTTTTTTTAGCCAATCGTGCAGTTGGCTTAGCCAAAAAAGATGGCGAATAAAATAAAAAATAAGCCCGCTGGCGAACACGATAAGCGCTGTGGTTGCGCTAGTAATCAGCCACAAAAACAGGCTGATGATACCAAGCGCACAAATCGTTAAGGCAGCTTTCCAGCGAATATCGAGCACAGAATTGGTTTTTCTAAAAACGAATGATGGAACGAATTATAGCGAGGATTTCACACTAAATTTGTCAGGCTTAAAAATTTAACTAAATTTAGCCATTTTTAATGCCAACCTTTTTCGATGCTCTGCGAGCCTTATAAATAAAGGCTCGCAGAGCATAAATTTTTTCTCGGGAGATTGTTGATGCTAAATTTAGACAATTTTGCGCGTAAAAAACAATCAAAATCAGGTGTGTTGCTCTGATAATCGATAGCCAGAACCGCGCACGGTTTGAATTAAATCTTGATGGCCAGACACTGCCAAGGCATTGCGCAAGCGGCGAATATGCACGTCCACCGTGCGGTCTTCAACAAACACGCGGTCGCCCCAGACCTTATCTAACAATTGGCTGCGGGTGTGTACGCGCTCGGCATTGGTCATAAAGAAATGCAGTAATCTGAACTCAGTGGGTCCAAGATCGACGATTTTTTGGTGACCAGTCACGCGGTGGCTGGTGGGGTCTAGTCGTAAGCCATCAATTTCAATCGGGTCGTCCGTCATTTGCGGGGCGCGGCGGCGCAGCACAGCTTTTATTCTGGCATTGAGTTCGCGTGGGCTAAAGGGCTTGGTGACGTAGTCATCAGCGCCTACTTCTAGGCCGCGTACTTTGTCGTACTCATCGCCACGCGCAGTGAGCATAATGATGGGGATGGTTTTGGTGAGGTTATCCGATTTGAGTTTTCGTGCGAATTCCAGGCCGTTCATGCCAGGCAGCATCCAATCTAACAAAATTAAATCAGGAATTGTCTCGCGCATTAAATTTTGCGCGATCTCTACGCTTAAGGCGCGAATGGGGTTATGTCCGGCCTGCGTGATGTTGAGCGCAAGTAACTCTTGGATGGCTGGTTCATCTTCAACAACTAAAATATTGGCTGGCATCAGGTTTTTCCTCAAAATAACTTGAGCGTTAGTTTATGACCTTAATATGACATATTCGTGACAAATATCAAGCAACTTACAATAAAAGCCGCACATAAGTAAATTGCCATTTTTCACAAATTGTTACACACTGCTACATTATAAAATTTCATAAAAAATGGTAGCGTAATTTTTTGAGGGGGCAACATGGCAGGTTTTTTATCTAAAGAAAACACCATCGCAAATGCAAGCTTTAATCGCTGGCTGGTGCCGCCGGCAGCCCTTGCTGTGCATTTATCTATTGGGATGGCGTATGGCTTTAGTGTGTTTTGGAAGCCACTTGGCAATGCGCTAATGGATGCTGAGGGTAAGCCTTTAGCCGCTTGTGCGGCAGGGGCAACTAATTTCAGTGAGAAGTTATCTGGTACTTTGCGCGCACTTGCCGCAACTGACTGTAATTGGACGCAGTTTGATTTAGGTTGGATGTATACGTTATTTTTTGTGCTGTTAGGTTGTTCTGCAGCGCTATGGGGTGGCTGGTTAGAGCGCGAAGGTCCGCGTAAAGCGGGTCTGGTTTCAATGCTGTGCTGGTGCGGCGGGTTGTTAATTTCAGCCTATGGCGTTTATGCGCACCAGTTATGGATGATGTGGCTCGGAAGCGGCGTCATTGGTGGCATTGGGCTAGGTCTGGGCTACATATCCCCTGTTTCAACGCTGATTAAATGGTTTCCAGACCGTCGTGGCATGGCCACCGGTATGGCGATTATGGGTTTTGGTGGTGGCGCCATGATTGGTTCGCCTATCGCTGCTAAAATGATGAGCTATTTTTCCACGCCCACCAGTGTTGGCGTTTGGCAAACGTTTGTGGCACTCGCTGCCATTTACTTTGTGTTTATGCTCTGGGGCGCACTGAGTTACCGCGTACCGGCAACCGGCTGGAAACCCGCTAACTGGACGCCGCCCGCGACACAAAATAACGCCATGATTTCAAGCAAGCATGTGCACCTTAAAAATGCCCATAAAACCCCACAGTTTTGGTTGCTATGGCTGGTGCTGTGCATGAACGTGTCGGCGGGTATTGGCATTATTGGTGCGGCCGCGCCAATGTTACAAGAAACTTTTGGTGGCGCCTTGATTGGGCAGCCAGAAGTTGGTTTTGCTGAGGTTAAGAAAGACGAAACTATGACGGCAGCGGCTGCTGCGATTGGTGCTGGGTTCGTAGGTTTGATTTCATTATTTAACATTTTCGGCCGCTTTGCCTGGGCAACATCGTCAGACAAATTGGGCCGTAAAAACACCTACTATATTTTCTTTGTACTCGGTGCCATTATGTATTGTGCCGCGACCTATGTAGCAGGGTTTAAATCGCTGGCGCTGTTTGTTGCGGCGTTTTGCGTGATTGCTTCCATGTATGGTGGTGGTTTTGCAACCATTCCCGCCTATTTAGCGGATATGTTTGGTACGCAATTTGTGGGCGCGATTCATGGCCGTCTTCTGACGGCATGGTCTACTGCCGGCATTCTAGGCCCAGTGGTGGTGAACTATCTGCACGATACACGCCTTGAAGCCAACGTCCCGTTTGATAAAATCTACGCCCCCATCTTTTTAGTGCTGGCTGCCATGCTGGTGATTGGGTTTATTGCCAATTGGCTAGTTAAACCCGTTGCCGATAAATACTACATGACCGATGCAGAATTAGACGAAGTGCGTAAAGCGGCACATGAAAAGTCGGCCACTGCGAATACAGCCAATGCATCAGCAAACGGCCATGTGCAAATGGCGAGCCATCCAATATTAGTGGTCATCGCTTGGGCGTTAGTGCTGATTCCAATCAGCTATGGGGTTTGGAGTACGTTGCAAAAAGCTTGGGGCTTATTTCAGTAACCCACTTTTTCTCAAACGTGCAGGCAATATACGGTAAAATACGCCTTTATGATTTGCAGGCCTGAATAAAGGAATTAAGCGTGAGAGAATTAGAAAAAAATTTAGACGGCACCAATTTAAGAGTTGGTGTAGTGCTATCAAGATTTAATAGTGATATTGGGGACGGTTTATTAAGTGCTTGCACGGCTGAATTGCTTAAATTAGGCGTGGCATCTGAGGCAATTACCATTGCCACCGTGCCTGGTGCGTTAGAAACCCCACTCATTTTGCAGCATATGGCAATGAGCGACCAATATGATGCACTCATTGCCCTAGGAGCGATTATTCGCGGCGAAACGTATCACTTTGAAGTGGTTGCCAATGAATCAGCGCGCGGCATCTCTGAAGTGCAGTTTAATGCAGGTATTCCAGTAGCCAATGCTGTGCTGACCACTGAAGATGATGACCAGGCGATTGCACGCATGCACGTTAAGGGCGCCGAGGCGGCACAAGTGGCGGTTGAAATGGCCAACTTGATTAGGGCGCTGTAATGAGCAATCAAGAATCAGGTACTACGCAAAAAGCGGTGACGAGTCTTGTGGTTGAGAATACACCAACTAAAAAACCCCATGCTAAAAAAAGTGCCGGTAAAAATCGTAGAAAATCACGTGAGTTAGTCATGAAGGCCGTATACCGCGGCATGCTGAATCAATCAGATATCAATGCGGTTTTGCGTGACATGACCGAAGACCCTGATTACAACAAAGCAGACGAAGCCTATTTCAAGCATTTGCTTTCAGAAGTGAATCTTCACATGGCGGCGTTGGACGAAAAAATGGCACAATTTATCGATCGTAAAGTCACTGAACTTAGCCCAGTGGAGCATGCCATTTTGCGCATTTCTAGCTGTGAATTGATGTTTGATTTAAGCATTCCTTACCGCGTTGTGATAAATGAAGGCGTTGAACTGGCAAAGCTGTATGGCGGTCTTGATGGGCATAAATATATCAATGGGGTGCTAGATAAGCTGGCAGCAGAGGTCAGGGCGGCAGAAGTTAAAAGTGTTAGAGCCTAAGGCGCACTGAAATTATGCGCACTGAGCGATTGATCATTGACGACTGAATAGGTTGATGGCTTAAGGCTTGCGAATGAAAAAAAACTTTTGGAAATCTGATTGGTTTGCAGCACTCATCGTTTCAATGGGTTTT
>ERZ795030.5304-NODE-5304-length-11990-cov-3.383326_pt1 | contig 11990 bp, 8 predicted proteins | sample MGYA00375122_ERZ795030 | MGnify/ENA primary metagenome ERZ795030 (study PRJEB30165, sample SAMN05720146) | activated sludge metagenome | isolation source: anaerobic digester from wastewater treatment plant | place: Japan | collected 2015-04-20 ...
CGGAAACAATGAGGAGAATTCTTCAGATGCAGAGAATAAAGCTGATGAATCTTCAAAAGAGATTAGTGATAATGCTGTTTCCAACAATTCTGATGAACAAAAACGTAAGTATGATGACTTTATGTATGAACCTATCGGATTTGAACATGCTGCTTCATCTACAGAATATACTTATCTTGAATCAGGTGAAACAGAAAAGAAGAAGAGAAGCAATAATGAAAAATTTATAATAGTTATGCTTATCACTATTTTTGCAGCAATTATTATTCTTGCAGTAACATGTATAACAATAGATATCAGCAGAAGTTCAGACATAATTGATAATTACAGTCATGATAAGGTAACGATTTACAAAGAAACAAAGCCTGTTTCTGATGAAGATGCAGTGCTAAAGGATGAAAATGGACGTTACACTACAGAGGGCGTAGCGTCCACAGTAAGACCGTCTATTGTTGAAATTTACACATACTCTGATGAAAAGCATCAGAAGCTTTCAAATACAGGCTCAGGAATTATAATATCAGAGGACGGATATATTGTTACCAATACACATGTATTGAGTTCAGACGGCTATCATGTTGTAGTTACAAGTGATGATAAGAAATATAATGCTGATATAATCGGCAGAGATTCCAAAACAGATATAGCCGTTATAAAAATTAATGCTAATAATATTACGGCGGCAGTTTTGGGAGATTCTGATGAAATAATGGTTGGCGAGCAGGTTATGGCTATAGGAAATCCAGCAGGACTGTCAGGAACAGTAACAGATGGCATTGTATCAGCAGTTAATCGTAAGATAAAGGGAGATTCAACGGGTTTTGAAATGAACTGCATACAAACTAATGCTGATATAAGTCCGGGAAACTCAGGTGGTGCACTAGTAAATATGTTTGGTCAGGTAATAGGAATTACATCTTCAAAATATGTAAGCTCCAGTTATGAAGGACTTGGCTTTGCGATTACAATTAATGAGGCACTTCCAATTATAGAAGAGCTTATTGACAATGGATTTGTTTCAGGCAGATTCAGAGTAGGCATAACGCTGATTGGCACTGATACAGATGCAAGCCGTAAAAAAGTTGAAGAAGAAATAGGATTTGAACTGCCGGAGGATTTCAATGGAATTTATATTGCTGAAATAGCTAAGGATTCTAAAATTGCTGAAACAGAGTTGAAAAGTGGTGACTTTATAACTGAAATAGCAGGAAAACAAGTAACCAATTATGATGAATTATATTCAGCGGTAAGTGAATTTAAAATAGGGGATAAGATACCTGCTGAATGTGTAAGATTTAATGACAAGCATGAACCTGAAACATTTGAGATTGAATTTGAAATAATGGAAGATACCTCCGGAGATTATTAATACGGCTTTTTAGAATGCTTTGTATTAACACCGCATACTCCTCCTATTCCGCCGAAAATGGCAGAAAGGAGGAGCTTTTTTATAGAAAAGCTCATAAGCAGACTGCCATTAATAAAAATACCGAATGTGAGGATCACCATGTAAATTAAGATACCGCAGGCAGCTCCCTCAATAATTCCTTTGCGGCGTCTGAAATGTCCGCAGAATAAGCCGGAAATGAAAGTGCCAATTATAAGGGAAATTCTTGTAAATGCAGATAAATTATCGCAGTTGTCTGTTAAAAAATACACAAATGCAGAGAATAATATTATGATAATTAAAATGGTAAACATGCCTATAAGTGAAGAAAGAAAAAGGCTTTTCCATAAGTTTGTCCATATGCTTTCCCTATATTTACGCATAAAAATACCTCCGCATTTATCAGTCTGACTAATAATATGCGGAGGATATTTGTTTTATTCTTCACCTTCAGAAGTTTTCTTTGATTTTTTATTTTTTTTGGAGTTTTCTTTTTCAGCCTCAAGTCTTTCGTGAACAGTAGTATTTTCAGAAATGGCCCAAAGCTTTATGCGGAGCTTATTGCGTTCGCCGCCTGTTTCAATGACAACATTGTCATCACCCTTACGAACGACCATTCCAACAATACCGCCTATTGTAACTATTTCGTCGCCGATTTGAATGTTATTTTGCATGCTTTTAGTTTCTTTTTCCTTTTTTCTTTGAGGTCTTATCATGATAAAGTACATGAAAAGAATAACTACACCGAATAAAAGGAGAGAACTTCCGATGCTTGCACCAGCATTTGCAGTGCTGCCTGATGACGAACCGCCTTCAGCAAAAGCAGAAATTGTAGATAAATTAGTTAATGCAGAAACAGCGGCAATAGATGAAGCTGTTTTGATGAATGATTTAATTGTCATTAAAAAATACCTCCAAATTAAATAAATATCTTAGAACCGGTCAGAACTTTTTTTACTTGCTTTTAATATATTCATCTATAGATTTAGCAGCAGTTTTGCCTGCACCCATAGCAAGAATAACCGTAGCAGCGCCTGTAACAGCGTCACCGCCTGCATAAACGCCCTCACGAGTTGTAAGCATGTCCTCATTAACAACAAGACAGCCTCTTTTGTTAGCTTCAAGACCATGTGTAGTTGTTCTGATAAGAGGATTTGGTGAAGTACCGATTGACATAACAACAGTATCAACAGGAAGTTCGTAATTTGAACCCTCAACAGCAATCGGACTTCTTCTTCCGCTTTCATCAGGTTCACCAAGTTCCATTTTGATACATTCCATAGCCTTAACTCTGCCGTTTTCATCTGGAATGATTTTTACCGGATTGTTAAGAGTGAGGAATTCAATGCCTTCTTCCTTAGCGTGATGCACTTCCTCAAGACGTGCAGGCATTTCAGCCTCTGAACGTCTGTAGACTATGTAAACCTTTTCAGCACCCATTCTCATAGCACTTCTTGCAGCGTCCATAGCAACGTTTCCGCCGCCAACAACCGCAACAGCTTTTGATTTGATTACAGGTGTATCATACTCATCAAGGTAGCCTTTCATAAGATTGATTCTTGTAAGATATTCATTTGCAGAACATACACCAATAAGAGCTTCGCCTTCGATACCCATAAATCTCGGCAGACCTGCACCTGAACCAACGAAAACAGCTTCATAGCCCATTTCCATAAGCTCATCAATTGAAAGAACTTTACCGATAACCATATTTGTCATGATTTCAACGCCGAGTGACTTTAAAGCGTCAACTTCCTTTTGAACAATAGCCTTTGGAAGACGAAATTCAGGAATACCATACATAAGAACGCCGCCTGCAGTATGGAATGCTTCAAATACAGTAACTTTGTATCCAAGACGTGCAAGGTCGCCTGCACAAGTGAGTCCTGAAGGACCTGCACCTACAACAGCTACCTTATGACCATTTGGCTTCGGGATATCAACAGACTTAGGAGTCTGAGAAAGCATATAGTCAGCAGCAAAGCGTTCAAGACGACCAATACCTACCGGTTCACCCTTGATTCCACGAACACATTTACCTTCACACTGATTTTCCTGAGGACAAACACGTCCGCATACAGCAGGCAGGCCGTTAGTAGTTTTGATTATATCATAAGCATTCTCAAAGTTGCCCTGAGCGATTTCTGCAACGAATTCAGGAATTCTTACTCCAACGGGACATCCGCTGACACAAGGCTTATTTTTACAGTTAAGGCATCTCTGAGCCTCTTCCATAGCCATTTCTTTTGTATATCCCAGTGTAACTTCTTTAAAGTTTCTGGCTCTTATCTGAGGTTCCTGTTCAGGCATAGGAACCTTTGTTAAAGACATATTAGGCATAATTTTATATTACCGCAAAAGCGGTATTCCTCCTTTAAACAAAAGTTTGGATAATTTTAGTATCCATAATAATCTTCTGTGCACAAGATTATTGAATTCCTTTAAGCATGCGGCATTCGTGTTCTTGTTCACGATAAGTTGAATTTCTTGACATAAGTTCATCAAAGTCAACAAGATGACCGTCAAAGTCAGGTCCCTCAACACAGGCATATCTGATTTTTCCGTCAACAGTAACACGACATCCGCCACACATACCAGTACCGTCAATCATTATAGGGTTGAGAGAAACAATAGTCTTTATGTTGAATTCCTTGGTTACATCGCAAATGAATTTCATCATTGGAACAGGACCGATAGCAATAACAGCATCATAATTTCTTCCGCTCTCAATTAATTCACGCAGAGCGTTTGTAACGAAACCTTTTTTGCCATAGCTACCGTCATCAGTACAGAGAACAAGCTCTGAACAGCATGCTTTAAATTCATTTTCAAGAATAACCATATCCTTATTTCTGAAACCTGCGATTACATCAACGTCTATATTATTATTGAAAAGCTGTTTTGCCTGCGGATATGCAATAGCACATCCTACACCGCCGCCTACAACACAGACTTTTTTGGCATTTGGATCTATATGAGTTGGAATTCCGAGCGGACCAACAACATCAAGTATAAAATCGCCTTCATTGAATTTAGAGAGCTTTTCTGTTGAAAAGCCTGCAATTTGAAAAATAATAGTAATAGTACCTGCTTTGCGGTCATAGTCAGCAATAGTCAGCGGAATTCTTTCGCCCTTTTCGTCTGTTCTGAAGATAATAAACTGACCTGCCAAAGCTTTTTTAGCAATAAAAGGAGCTTCTATTTCCATAAGAACTACAGATGGATTAAGCTCTTCTTTTTTTATAATTTTGAACATCATTGTTCCTCCTTGTTAATAGGAAATGCCTGTTTACATGAAATATAACTTTAGGCAACAACGCACAAAGCATATCCAACAGCTTTGTACGTTATTGCCTTTATTATAACATAATTGTTTTTTATTTGCAATAGTTTTTTGCTACATTCAGCAGTTTGCCGCATTTTTCCAGGCAAGCATAACTAAATTGTGTATTATTGAGGCAAGACTGTAAAAGTATTTTTTACATACCGCCTCTCAGGAAGAAACAGTTTTGAATTATCAATGCACAGCCGCCTGCAAAATTATTTTTATCCTTAATCGGACTTAAAACAACTCGTTCAGCAATTTCGTCACCGGTAACCTTTGCAATGCATCTCTTACAGAATTCCAACTGTTTATCAGTAAGGTTTATATTATGAATAATAATTCTCTGTGCAAAAAATCCGCATGCAAGGTTATTGATAAGTACGCCCAATTTGCTTAAAAGACCGGAAACAAGCTTTACAACAGGTTCTTCACCTCTTGCAATTGAAAGTGCAACATTATCAATATTGATATTACTTTTATCTCCCTCTGTAAGCTCGTAAAGAACAGGTGTATTTTCCTTTGAATATATCTCACCAAAAGCAGATGTTACAGCATTTAATGAAAGCTCTGCCTTGACTGAACCGTCAGGATAACCGTCAAAACTGCGTCCACCCGGATTAACAATGTATCTTTCAATCATATATGTATATGACTGAAAATCATTTGAGAGTTCATTTTTATGGAGTATAGCGAGGTTGGTTTGATTTCCGTAATGTATGAAAGCCTGATTCATCTGATAACCGTTAACGCCTTTAAAATCATTGCTTGCCAAAGCCCATAGACCTATTGCATTGGCACATTGAACCTCAATATCAACACCGCTTGAAATTTTATCAATAAAGTTAGTGAAATCAAGAACACCGTCTTTATAGAATATTTTAAGTCTGCCCCACATAAGAGGAACAACTCCTATGCCAAGACCTAAAACATTTTCCTTTGTAAGACAGCTGTTTTCCATCATTTCGTTGCTCTGATTGATTATATAGTTAATTATATCCTTACTGGAAGTCCTTTCATCAATGGTTGTGCTTGCTTTATCAAGAACCTGACCGTCCAAGGTTGTCAGACCTACGCAAATCATGTTCTCATCGACAGTAGCACCAAGAGCAAATTTATAATTGACATTAATATCAATCAGGATTTTTCTTCTGCCTTTCTGGAGCTTTTCAGCACATACAGGAGCTTCTCCAAGTTCTACAAGAACGCCCTCTTCAATCATTTCATTAGTAATAATTGTAACAGCGGCTCTTGTTATTTCCAAAGCACTTGCAACGTCTACTCTGGATATTGGACCTAATTCTTTAATAACTCTTAAAATCTGCATTCTGTTTCTGCGTTTTAAGTCAAGTTTACTGATTCCGCATTTTTCCATAATTCATAACTCCATTCCGTATTATTCTTTTTACATGTAAAGGTTTAATCAAAATTGTACGAAAATGTATCAAAATAAAATTTATACGGAGATTTTTATTGATACAAATTCTTAATGAAGGATTCAGGAAATAACTGCACAAATCACTTTTTCTTTTAATAAGTTTGTAAATATGAATTGATAAATACAATTAGTGCAGTTTTAAAAAATTTAATCAAACTAACGTAACTTTTAACCCATAAAAATTATAACACATAAACATAAATTTTTAAACAGTTAATAATAAAAAAACTTTTATTTTGTATAAATGAACAAACTATATAAAAAGTTAACTAAATAAATTATCTATATGTACAATAATCGGCAGCGTTACTACAGATAATATTGTACTTGCGGCAAAAATTTCTGAAGCATAAAGACTGTTTTTTTCATATCTTATACATTGCAGTGTACACATTGCAGCAGCAGGTGCTGAAGCAGCAACCAGAACAGTAATTCTTACCTGTTCATTTACATTAAACAATGAAAAGGCAGCAATCAGAATCAATGGGAGTAAAATCAGCTTTAAAAATGAAACATAATAAATTCCCGGTTTTTTCAAAAGCTTGGGGATTTTTGTATCTGCAATAGTAACTCCGGAAACTATCATTGCAAGCGGTGTATTAAGATTTGAAATGAAGTTCAAAGAATCTGTAATAATATCGGGCAGACGTATCTGAGCAAAGAACATGATAACGCCTAATACAATTGAGATTATAACAGGAGAATAGAAAACCTTGACTATGTTTTTAAGATTTCTTTCTCCTGAAATAAGAATTATTCCATGAGTCCATACAACCAAGTTAAAAACTGTAAGAAAAGCAGTAAGGTAAAATATGCCCTCACTTCCGAAAAGAGCGTTAACAAGAGGTATTCCCATAAAACCACAGTTAGAATAAATTGCTGAAAATCGTTCAATCTGAGTTTCACGTCCGTCCTTTTGCGGTATCAACAAATATGCAGCAACTATTAAAATGATATATGATAAAATTGAAAGTCCGAAAGCAATAAGAAGATTTTTAACAAGTTGAGGTTTATAATCTGTCTGATAAGCCATTAAAATAACTATAGGGTTAACTACAGTGAGTACAAGCTTGGAAAGTTCTTTATTTCCGTCATCAGTTATGATTTTTGTTTTTTTACATATTATACCTACAATAATTAAAATCAGCATGATTAAAGTCTGATTTAAGATTATTTCTGCATTTTCCAAAGAAAGACCTCCGATTAAAACTGTAAAACAAGCCAAAAGAGAATTGATAAAATATAAAATATCACAAAAACAGATATAAATAAAATCAATAATGCTTTATCTGCAATTTTATACGTCTTTTGACTGAAAGTTAACTTTTTATCTTTAATTAACAGCAAAATGAAAGCAGCCAAACCGATGATTGAAGCAAAAAGCCCAATCTTCCATCCTACAGGATAGAATTTTAATAAAAGAGTACTTCCGGCTTTGACCTTAACAGCCATAAATGAGCCTAAAACCTTGTGAATTTCACACTTTTTGCCGTCAAGCCGAGCTGTGTAGCCTTTATTATATGAAAACGGCAGATAGACATAACCGTCATCTTCGGAATAAACAGTAATTGTATTTCCATTTAGCTGTATATGAGCAGTTTTGGCTTCATTGAGTGCGGAAGAAATTTCTTTTGCATCCAACGAATAAACACCAAATGAACTTACGTCTATATCTTTTTTCAACTCTACTCTTATGTTAATATATCTGTTTTCAAAAGTACCCAAATCCAGAATACCGTTATTTTTTTTATTAGGATAATTGTTTTCTAATAAAACATTGTTAAGATATATTTTTACTGAATTATAATACGGTTCACTCAGATTTGTCGAATAATTGCTGAAAACGTCAAAATAAAGCTCTTTTTTATCAGTTATGAGAAAACTGTATTCTAAGTAGGCAGACTTTTTGTTATCAATGATTTTTAGTGAGAATTTATCATGGTCATGGCAGTATTCTATGTTTTCACATTTGTAAGGAACATACTCCAAAACAGTTCGTTCTTTATTCAAGAGTTTTTCTGACATATATTTTGTTGTATACAGACGTGTATATGAATTAAAATCCATAAGCTCTTTCGGATTTGTTTTACTTATCAAAGCACCGTCGGGAAGTATGGTATTTTCATAGATTTTATAAGTCCCGTTAGAATCCAGAGGAGTAAAGTATTTATTGGTATTTGAAGATGTTCCGATTAAGTATTTATTCATTAAAAAAGCGTCAGTAAGTACAGTACCGCCATGAGAAGAACTGTCAAGCCAGTATGAAGAATAACCTAATCTTTTTAATGTATAAAAGAAACTGCTGTCATTAAGAGATGTGTAGTGACTTATAGTATTAAATCCCATAGCTTCAGACATATTTGAATAAAAATAGAATTTTTTTGTTTTCAATCTGAAAAAGTCGTGGTCATGGAGTCGCTGACTTATTTCAATAGTATTTTGATAGCGTTCACCATTATCGTGAACATTTCCCATATAGACATTTGTATTGAAAAAGCTTTCTGCAATAAAAATCATTGAAATGAATAGGGAAGCGTACATTGTATTGATTTTGCCATGACGCTTGAATAGTATTATTGATGTATAAGCAGCAGCAGTAATAATTGCAAGAACACTTAATATGACTGCATCTGAATTGCTTGTCCATAAAGTAGAAACATATGAGTTGATTTTTTTACTCCGAATATACATATAAGACCATAGAGAACGAAAATAAATCCGGATATTACAAGAGAAGCCATAATGTATTTTTTTGCTTGGTATTTTTTTATTTGACCTTCTTTTTGATACAAGAAGCACTGCACATGAATTAAGTCCCAGAAAAATTACAATATATCCGTATCGCAGCGGGTAAGCCTGATAACTTCCCGTATGCCACAGCTTATTTATTGGGTCTATAAATGAACCTAAAAATGTTAATATAAATAATATAGCAATGCTCTTTGGAATATTATTTGAAAAGAGCTTTCGTTTTAAGAAAATAAGCAGAATTGCTGCAAGTATAATTGCCGTACATGAATAGAGTACAAACTTATCTGAAAAATGAGCAAAAAATGAATTCTGAGCAAAAAGAGCTATTGCAGAATCGCTTCTTCCGGAACTTGTGAATTGTATTAATGCAGGAATCCATACAACAGCCGACATCATTGCAGCAATGGCGGAACCAATAATGAATTTTAAACTTATTTCACCCTTTTTATGCTTAGGTGAGCAGCAATAAGAGATTATACCAAAGCCAAGAATTATAAATATTATATTCATAAAACTCAAATAGAAATTAAGTGCCATAGAAAGTGTCAGGCAAATGGTATAAAGTCCGTATTTTCCGGTATAGGAAAGTCTGTATAATGAAAGGAGCAGGATAGGGAAAATGCACATCATATCAAGCCACATATTGTTTTGGTAATATGTCATGCCATATCCGCAGAAACAGTACATTAGGCTGAGTATAATATTAAATATTGTCGGAAGCTGTTTGTGAATTATTTTGAAAAAAAGCGATGCAGTAAATCCGCATGACGCAAGTTTGAGCATTGTCAGTATGTTCATAAAGTTCATCATTTGACTTTCATCAACCGAAAGGGAAAGGAGTGAAAAAGGAGAGGAAATAAAAAACAGAAAAACTCCCCATAAGTTCATACCGCCTCCGCCTTTTCCAAGTAATAGCGAACCGCCTGTTTCCAATATATTTTTAAATTCAAGGAGCAGGGGAAGGTACTGTTGTTCAAAGTCGCACCAAACAATAGACCTGTCTCCAAAAGGATACAATTCGGAAATTGCAAAATAAATCAAAAAAAGCAAACAGCATATTAAGAAAACAGTAAAAGCAGGAATGGCTGTTTTAAATGCTGATTTTATTATCTTTTTATTCATACATTTAAATTCCTTATAATAATTTATTTTATGGTTATCTGGTTTTCAATAAGACTTCTGCAATTTCGATATCTTCGGGAGTTGTGATTTTAATATTTGTATAGTCACTTAAAGTCATATATACTTTATGTCCTAATGCTTCTACAAGCTGACAGTCATCAGTAAAGTCAAGGTCATGTTCCAAAGCAAAATCTATTCCTTCAAAGTAAACATGACGTTTAAATACCTGAGGTGTTTGAGTTATATATAACTTTGAACGCTGTGGAGTATCAACAATCAATCCGTCCTCGACCAGCTTAATCGTATCCTTTACAGGAACTCCCAAAGCAGCACCGCCAAAAACTCTTGCATCTTTTATTGCTGTTTCAATAAATTCAGGCTTGACCAAAGGTCTTGCTCCGTCATGTATGGCAACCATTTTGGTATCCTTGCTTATGCTGCGTATACCGTTTATAACGCTTTGCTGACGTGTGTTTCCTCCCTCAACGCAGTTAACAAGCTTGGAAATTCCAAGCTTGTCGGCTTCTTCCTTTATTTCAGGAATATCCTGTTTTCTTGCAACAATTATGATTTCTTTTACGCTTTCACATTCTTGAAATGCTTTCATTGTATTGCCGATAACTTTGCAATTTCCCAAAGGCAGTAAAATTTTATTTACGCCGTTCATTCTTGTTGAGTTTCCTGCACAAACAATTATAACTGATGTATCCATGATATTATGTCTTACTCCTTTATTTTCCAGATGTTTTCAGCATAATCCTTTATAGTTCTGTCAGAACTGAATTTTCCTGCATTACACATATTTATCCATTGCTTTTTAGCAAAATCAAGGCGGTTTTTATAGTCTGAGTTTGATTTTAGCTTAGCCTCAACATAACTTTCAAGATCACCAAGCAGATAATAATTATCAGGTTCATGCCAGCTTGCACCGTCAAGGAGTGACATATATAGTTCTCTGAAATCTCCTGAACCGCCGTCTGAAACAGTACCGTCAATTAATGTTGACACAACACGTCTTATTTTTTCATTGGATGAGAAAAGTTTTCTGCTGTTGTATTCAGGGAGTATCTTTTTCAGTTCTTCTACCTTTGCACCGAAGATGTAATTATTTTCTGCACCTGCTTCTTCAACGATTTCAACATTTGCACCGTCAAGTGTTCCAAGAGTAACTGCACCGTTAAGCATAAGCTTCATATTTCCCGTACCTGAAGCTTCCGTACCTGCTGTTGAGATTTGTTCAGAAACATCAGCCGCTGCAACAAGTTTTTCAGCATAGGAAACATTATAATTTGACACAAAAACAACATTTATGAGCTTATTTACTTCATTATCAGAAGAAATGATTTCAGCTATCTCATTTATGTATTTGATAATAGCTTTTGCACGTCTGTATCCCGGAGCTGATTTTGCACCAAATATAAATGTTACAGGAGAAATATTTTTAATAGAACCGTCTTTTATTCCAAAATATATGTATAGTATTGAAAAGGCATTAAGAAGCTGTCTTTTATATTCATGAAGTCTTTTTATTTGTATATCAAATATACTGTTCGGATTAATGGTAATATTCTCTTTTGATTTTATAAAATCAGCAAGCTGTTTTTTCTTTTCACTTTTAATTTGTATGAATTTATTTAAGGTTTCTTCATCATCCGAATACTTTTCAAGCTCTTTAAGCTTATCAAGGTCAATTATCCAGTCATCATTTCCGAGAAGCTGAGTAATAAAAGCTGAAAGTTCACGATTACAAAGTCCAAGCCAGCGGCGTTGAGTTATACCATTTGTTTTGTTCTGAAATCGTTCAGGAAAGACCTTATACCAATCATTAAGAACAGTATCCTTGAGAATTTCTGTATGTATTTTAGCCACACCATTTGTATATGACGAACAGTAAACAGCCATATTTGCCATATGAACCATATTGTCCTTTATGATTTTCATATTGTTTACAGCCTTCGCATCAATATTTT
>ERZ795030.5315-NODE-5315-length-11970-cov-4.276458_pt1 | contig 11970 bp, 12 predicted proteins | sample MGYA00375122_ERZ795030 | MGnify/ENA primary metagenome ERZ795030 (study PRJEB30165, sample SAMN05720146) | activated sludge metagenome | isolation source: anaerobic digester from wastewater treatment plant | place: Japan | collected 2015-04-20 ...
TCGTTGAAATTGAGATGTCGATGTGAAATTTGTTCACCGAGAAACATCAGTCGTTCCTTTCCGCGTGGTGCGAAATATTGAGACGAAACCATGTACTCTTGAATGAAGTTGTGCATAATTTTATTTATTAGCTGTTGACTATTGGCTGTTAGCTTTTAGCCATATTTTATAATTCAAACATAAAGTTCATCAACGGGGCATGCTGTTGTGCGCCATAAACGTCAGTTTCGCCCAATGCTCCCGAAGAGATGGGGCGAACGATAGTGGTTTTTATCGCCTTTGCAGGATCGAAATGCACCACACCGATAATATCTGTCTCTGGTACGTGATACAACGAAGCAAACATTTTTTCGTTGAAAATCTTTGCTGCTTTAACACGTTCGTACATCTCGAAATCCTTAAAAATTACATCGAACGTCAACTCATAAGGACCGGAATTTTTACTTCTGATGACGGAAGCTATTTCTGTTAATTTATATTTCATTTGTCTGTTTTTTAATTGATATACAATAATTTAGAGTAATACTCAAAACTTGATATATTCTATCGGAAACAATGTCTTAGGATCTTTTACTTTCATTAAATGATATACGTTAAACTCAAACACCTCTCCCATTTTCGCATCTGACGGCGAGAAAGGAAATGCCAAGTTTCCTGCCGTTGCTATACGTCCTTCGTATCCGAAGTGTAGCATTGTACTGCGAGCAAATCCGCAAATTGTATCGGCTTGCTCTTGTGTTGCTGCAACTGCCTCAATAATAATCAACAACTCGTCGCTTTTGCTGTGTGGAGCATCAGGAAACATTCCCATAACACCATTTCTACCATAGATTTTAAAATCAAGGAAGAAATCTTTTATTCCGTATGATTCAAAATTATTTTTCACTCTATCTTTCACACTATCGGTAACGCTATCAATTTTTGAAATCATAATTGGGTCTTTGACTCCTGCACACGAGATTGTTCTGTAACCCACACGTTTAACGCCTTCTAATTTCACAAAATACTCTTCAGTTGGCACAAAACGGCTTCCTGAAACGCGCACTTTGTTATCGTCGATTTGTTCAAATTTCGATTCGTGTAAATTGATTGCACCACCTGGTCCGGGCAAAATATATGGGTTAGTTTTTTCGTACAATGTATGTGCTGCAACCGAAAGCGTGGTACATTTACGCAAAGGCGATAGTGGTTCGAGCACGAAATTATCTTCATGTAGATATCCAAACATGCAATCACTTCCACTTCCGGGCAACGCTGCAATAGCTGCACATTCCAAAATCTTACCTAAGTGAATAGCAAGTCCTTTGTTGAAACCATTTTTAATGGCAAGTGCCGAAAAGACCGATGGGTCGTAGCTACGTCCAGCAAGAATTACATCTGCTCCGTTTTCTAACGCTTCTATAAATGGCTCCTCTCCCATTTGTGCAACTATATGCACCGATTCGTTAATGTCTGCTTCGGTAATTTGTGGAGCAGGTTTAAGAGGTGTAATATTTCCTTTTCGCAAGTTCTCTTTTACAAACTCCTTATCAAATTCCGATTGAATAACTGCCATTTTGAATGACAGTTTCTTTTCACGTGCGATTTCTTTCACAATATCTACTGTAAGATTCACGTGTGGGCGTGCTCCCGAACCTCCTGCTGTACCAACAATTAGAGGGATTCCTGCTTCTATTGCGGCGGGAATCATAATCTCTAGATCGCGTTTAACTGAATTGGGGTCGGTAAACGATTTTCCTGCACCTAAATAATATGGTCCCGGGTCGGTTGAGCCTGCATCTACTGCTATTACGTGCGGTTTACGTTTCATTCCCTCCACAAACGACTCCATCGGAAATCCGTATCCGAGAATGGCTGTGGGGGATAATATTCTTAATTCTTTCATCTTTAATACTTTTAGCTATTAGCTTTTGGCTATTAGCTGTTTTTAAAATTATTTTTATGAACAGAAATATCTTAATCTCAATAATTAACGGGTAAGAGCGAGAATTCTACTCATCTCGTTATAGACAATCATATATCCTTCGTCAACGCCCATACCTGGTTTAGCAAGATATTGAACAGGCGATGTCGCCATGGCAATATGTGCACAAACCTCAGCCGAGCGACAGGTTTCGTTACATGTGCCACCGAGGTATGCTCCCATTTCGTGCTCTTTGCAGTATAGAACTGCTTCGATAGTGTTGTTGATACCGCCAAGGTCGGGGGTTTTAATTTGAATCACGTGTCCAGCTTTGTGTGCTGAAAAATCTATCACATCTTGTAGCGTGTTACACCACTCGTCGGCAACAATCTCTGCCTTAATCCCCTTCTCCTCCATCTTTTGACGGATAGTGTGTAGTGCATCCATTTGAGCAATTTTCTCGCCCATATCTACCGGACCTTCAACACGGAGACGGAACGGTTTGGCAAGTTTTTCAAGTTCACCAATGTAATTTGCGATAGCTTCAAAATCATCATTAAAAACAATTCCTAATGTACCATAAACATCTATATGGATTGTTGGATTATAACTATCGTACGGTTTGAGCTTCAATATTCTGTCTCTCAACCACTTGATATAATCTTTGACTTTTTCTCCTTTCAAGCCCACTTTGGTCTCTACATTATTGAAAAGCGCGTGTGGTAACACATCGGCACCTTTCATGATCATTTTGTCGGCATTCAGGTAGCGGAGATCTCCCGATTGCGAGAAAATAGGAATCATTTTTTTTGAAATTTCGGTTCCATACTCCTCTGCAATTACTTGCGCCATTTGTTTACCTTGACTTTTAGCTACTGCATCTAAGAGCGCTTGCGTAACACCGTAGCGGATAGCAGTATGAAACACCTTTCCTCTTTCAGGATTTATTCCTGTATCCACCAATTCAGCCATTTCACGAAACGTGGTAATCTCTTTACCTACGTAAAGTGGTGCGACATATTTTTCAATGACAGGAATAAAGTTTTCTGCAAGGAAAAGTGGATCACGACCACCTGCACCCGAATATTGAACGGCAGCACAATCGCCGTGAGCCAACGCTCCGTTTTCGAGAACAAAAATAACCGAGATAGATTCTCCGGCTTGACGCACTGCTGTAAATCCTGGCGTTACTGGCTCTCCTTCATAGAATTCACCATCTATTTTAGCTCCTTGTTTAATGGCTTTTTGGTCATCAAAGAAAAAGCCTGTTTTACCGGGAGCACAGATAAGCTTTGTAATTTTCATATATTTATTAAGTTGAAAGTTAAAAGTTTATAAAGTTTATAAAGTATTTTCAAAATATCAGTTAGTACCGAATTTGTTTACTTTGGACGTCCTACAAGAAATCCTTTGCCTATGGCGTAAACATCATCGATAACCATTTGAAAACTAACTGGGCGTTTTTCGTATTTAGCGCGCTCTTCTAATTTTTGGCGATGGAAATCGATTAGGTCTTGCGTAAAAGGCATATTGCCTATTTCTAAGAAACGAACAGCCCCTACGTTATCACGAGCGGGCATAACTTTTCCTGCATTGTAGCGACTTGGCGCAAATGGAATATCCAATACTCCTGCTTCAAAGGCTGCAACGGTTCCAACGGCATAATCGCCTTTGCCTAATTCTTCCACTTTATCTAAAATGCAATGCATCTCTTTCATAATGATTTCACTTTCTGCAATTACCGCAGGAATAGAACGAAAATCCTGGTCTTTCAGCATTGAAACCAACTGTTTGGTAGCACGTAATCCTGCTGCATTGGCTTCTTTGGTAGGTACTCCCATTGCTTCGTGTGGAGTTTTAACAATCACTTTAGTAGCTTTTGCAAGTACAGCCGCAGCAGCACCCCACGAAATTACACCAAAGGCTTTGGCTTCATCTTGTGGAAAACCACCCATCCATTGATGGAAAACGGTAGTAATGCGCACATCTTTGAAACCGAACTTATCAAGGTATTTACGAGCAAGAATACTAAGCGAACGAATGGCAGCAACGTCCTGAATAAGGTTTCCACATTGTCCGTATCCTATTGTAATATCTTTTACACCTTGCGTGGCAGCTAACAATGCTTCAATGATAGCCACAGAGTTGGAAATACAAGGAGAAATAAGCGTTCCTGTAAGCGGACCAAATGGTTCGCGATTAATAGAAACTCCAGCTTCTTCATACAAGCCTACCAATCGGTCAGTGTATTGCCAGTGTGCTATGGTTTTTTCAATAGAGTGAGCTTTTGAATAAGGTATATTGTATGAAATTCCACCACCTTCGTATGAAGTAAATCCTCCGGCAATGCTTATTTCAGTAAGCAAGCGAGCATCAGGTGTTCCGTGACGCACTTGAACAGGATTTTTAAGCGCCGAGGTTACTTGACGACAAATATCTACTCCATAGTTTACAATAGGAAAACCGTTAAGCATAGAGCGTCCTGTCTCTTTGCTTCTCTCAATACCTGTTTCAGCTTCGTTGTAGCGATTTAAACGAGTATAGCTGTCAACTGTTGTGGGAAGTAGGTCTGCCTCGCCTTCGGTTTCAAGAAAGTTAAGCAGTTTGATATGCTCATCGTAAAGCGCTACGCCTGCACGTGGCTGGATAAGTGTAATACCATCGGTAACAGCTTTAGAGAGTTTCTCTCCAAAACGTTTCGCTTTTGGAATCGATTTTTGATAGGCAACGGCTTCATCAAAATCAACACCTTTTCCTGTGTGCCAATGTCCGAGAACCTCCTTGCGCTCGGCAAAGAATGCATCATCTGAAAGTTTTTGGTTTTTAATTTGCATTATTTTAGTTTTTAATTCTGTTTATTTCGGTTGTTTTATCTCTTTTTTCATCAATTCCAATGCCAAATCAGGATAATCTGAACTAAGCAAACCCATAGAGGCGAAAATATATTTTTTGTCGATTAAATAGTCGGGATTTTTAGGTTTTGCGTAAACAAAATCATCTGACTGGAGCTTAGCACCTTCCAAAATATATTTTGGGTTTTCTGCATTGATAATTGCACCTCCAATTCCTATAACAAAAGGCACTGCCGATAAATCTTTTCCGGTAAGCGAAAAGACCTGTCCAAAAGGCGTATATACTGGCTGATAAACTCCAACATGACGTTCCACAGCAATTTTCACGGCGCCACGCGCTAACGCCTCTTCTATTTTCTGTTCCTTGGATTGAGGTTCTGCCAACGTATCGGGATTTGCACTACACGTTTTTACCCAATTTGAAATATCTGTTGATTGCAAGCCAATTTCTTCTGCAACAGTCTCTAAGTCAAGCTCATCGGCAAGAGAAGACAGGCTATAACGCATTCCTAAATCGCCCTCAACTGTGCGTTTGCTAAATGGTTCGGGCAATCCTTTTATGATTACGTTTTCTATGGTGGGTTTTCCGTCTGCAATTGAATAAATATCAGTAGTTGCTCCGCCAATATCTACGGCAAGTAAATCGCCTATACCGTTCGTGAGTTTTGTTCCTTTGCTCAACAGTTCACATCCGTTCAGCACTGCAAGTGGCGTTGGGATAATATCGGTTTTACACATTTTTTGGATGCGACTCAATCCTTTTGCCTCTATTATTCGGCTGATAAACAGCTCTTTAATTTTTAGCCTTGCTGGTTCGATATTTAACTTATTGAATTCGGGCATCACATTTTCTGTTATTTCAAAAGATTTTCCTGATGCTTCAAAAATCTCTCTAAGCTCGAAAGATGCGCTCTTGTTACCCGCAACGATAGTAGTAAACGGGCGGTCAACCTGACACAGACGACGAGCATTGGCGAGTATTACCTCTTTGTTTCCGCCATCAGTTCCGCCGCAGAGTAACACCAAGTCTGGATTAATTTCAAATATTTCAGTCTGTTCGGCTTCCGATATTTCAAAAGCATAAGTTTTTACTACTTTTGCCCCGGCACTTGCGGCAGCGAGTTTTGCTGCTTTAGCGGTAAGTTCGGGAACAAGCCCTAGAGCTACCATTTTTAATCCACCAGCAGCACTACTACAACAAAGAAGTTCATCGTACTTGAACTCCCCTATTTTCTCCTCAAGTTTTGAAAATGCAGACATAAAGCCCTCCATCACATCGGTTTCGATGGTGGTAAAAGCAACAGACGTGGCAAGAAATTTCTTTGCAGTAGCGTCAATTGCTGTCAATTTAGTATAAGTGCTTCCAATGTCTGCCGTGAGGATATTCATAATATCTACTTAGTATTATTCACTTTGCATATTTTGACTATGCCAAAAATCAGTTTAGTAATTCTGTTGTATAACCGATGTGGTCAGCAATACAACAAATTATCAGCAAACTATAACAAAACCTTTGTTTAGTTATAATCCAAGAATTTCATTTAAATCTGCAATGCTTGTTTCTACGGTAGTTCCGGGGGGATAAACGCGGGTAAAACCCATATCGAGGAATCGTTTTTCCACATCTTCAAAATTCTGTTTTCCTACTACGAGATTTCCACCTGCCAAAAGAGGAATGTCTTTCAATCCTGCTTCATCGCATTTCTCGCGCAGTCCATTACAATCAATTTCTCCGTGCCCGTATAGTGAAGAGATCAAAATAGCATCGGCGTTGGTTTCCAATGCTGCTTCAATAAACTCCTCTTGCGATACCATCACTCCTAAATTAATAACTTTAAATCCGGCTTGTTCCAAAGCAAAGGCGAGAATTTTGTTTCCCACAGCATGAACATCAGCACCTATTACACCGGTTACAATTGTCTTTCCATTCATTATAGTATCATCATTAAAATTATGTACAAATTTAGCCACTTTTTATGCAAGAAAAAAATTATAAAGAGACGAAAAGTCCCTGTTTTTCATAAATACTAAAACACGTATAAACCGACTCTATTTTTTGAACAAAAATCAGATATAGCAGCAAAATCAACAGAAAACAAAAAATTTTAAACAGTAAAAAAAATCGTAGAAATTAATTATGAATTTGCAAATAAAAATTACATTTGTTTATTGAATGGTCCTTTAAATTTGCATTAATAACTTAGATGAAAATAGATCGAAAATTAGTTGTTTTACGTACCAGAGTTAAACGAATACCATATAAGAAAACTGTTTTGCTGATTGTGGCTTTCAAAATAATAATAAGTCTTATCTTCATGGGGTTCATACTATTAACAAACGTGTTTTTGGAACTCCAATTAGAAAATTATTTTCAAGGGTTAAATTCTGATTTCCCTACAAAAAACGCAATTATTGCTACAATTAGTGCTTTGGTTTTGAGTCCAATAATTGAAACTTCAATATTTCAACACTTGATATTCCAGTTTTTTAAAGTAGTTAGAAAAACTGGAATACCTATAAAGTTCATTATAATTAGTTCACTGCTGTTTGGCTTGGCACATCAAGTTGTTTGGACAACAGGAGTTTTTTTAGGAGTTGTTTCATTTATTCATAAAATATTTGGTGGTATTATGCTCGCAGTGAGTTACTACATATTTTATCGTATAAGAAAACATGCACTGCTCTCTACTGCTTTGATTCACAGTGCACATAATGCTGTCTTTGTTCTTCCATTATTATTTTTTAAACTGTTATAAAGTTAATACGCCAAAAATAATTTTATAGACTATCGAATATATTTCCCTCAATTTTAAACTCTAAAAATTTACAAAAATATGAGAAGCTCATTAATTTTAAATTTGTACTAATCAGCATAATTGCCAGTACATTATTGTCTCTTATGGGATGGGAAATTGGTTTTATTTTGTTTTATTTTGTTTTTTTTAGTGATAGCAATTGTACTCCTAATCGATCTGATAATTTTACGCAAAATAATTATCAAGGCTTCGGTTAAAATTAAAAATACGAATATGGTCACATTTCACTCGGTTGGCCTTGCAGTTGTGGGCTTTTTATGGATGCTTATTGGCATTTATAAAAGTAACACCCAAACAGATGTTGCAAACTATAGTTACAACTTTTTCTTTGGAGCAATATTTATAGCATACTCTATTTGGTATTTTTTTAAATATCGCTATGGTTGTATTATTACGGAAAACTACGTATATATTGCAGAAGATGCATGTTTTAAAAAGTTGAAAAAGGAGGATGTGGAAATTAGCCGACCTGAAGGATTATTGAGAATAGAAGTTATAAAAAACAAGAAAACCTACGTTTTTTTATATAAAGGCAAGATGTTCATTTAGGATAATCTGTTGGATATCAGCAATTTCAAATACCTTTTAGTTCCTTGACTGAATGCATCATCAAGGCGTGGTATGATTTTATTTATTTTTCAAATACCATATTCAGCCCCCAAAAGCCATATTTCTTTAATATCGAACTTTTGTCTCTTATTTTTCTCTCTTTTTTAATCACGGTTTCAACGTCGTTTTTTTTATATTTATATGGTAAGAAAAAACGAATATATTCTGTTTCTGAATCTATTACCTTAAACCCTACATTAGCAAAAAGGGTTTCCCACTGTTTTTCTGACCGAAAATTTTCATTTCCCATCAATATTGTTTTCTGAATTTTTTCATCGTAATATTCTATTATTTTTTTATTGCCTCTTTTTAGGAAAAACACAAATGATTCAACAATAGAATTAGCATTTACTTCGACCAATATTAATTTTCCATTTTTTTTTAGCGCATCATAAAACATGCTTAGAGCCTTGTTCATTGGTTCTATGTGATGTAGTGTGTCTTGCAAAATAATGTAGTCCAAACTCTCTTTTGCTGGTGGATTATCGAAAATATTTTCATAAACGCAATTAAACAAGTCGCTGTTTCCGAATTGCTTCCAATATTTTTTTCTGTTTTCTATCTCTTTATAGTAAAATTCGAGAGTATTGCCATAGACAGCAATATTATTCATTGCAAGATACAATGCGGTAGTGCCGTATCCACAGCCACAATCAAATATTTTATTTTGCCTTGACTTATCTATATTTTTATCGATATATTCGAGACGTTGAAGGAAATATGCTTTACGAAATTTTTGCCTTGTATCGCTCCCAACATTTAGTTTATAATACGGATATAAATTTGGGTTACCTCCTAACTCATCCATAAACAATGAAAAAAACTTATCTACATTCATCTTGTATAAATTAACGGCAGATTCAACTATCTAATACGATTTTCAAATTTATAGTTTTGCTATAGGAGTTAAACAACCTTTTGTTGTATCGCCAATTTTTACAAAAATTTCAGTACCAACAGGAAATAAAATATCTACTCTTGAGCCAAACTTAATAAATCCCATTTGTTGCCCTTTTTCTACGTTTGTTTCAGGTTTAGTGATATATGTCTCTATTCTTCTTGCTACGCAGCCAGCAATTTGCCTTACAACAATTTTATTATTATCCTCAGTTTCAATCATCAAAGTAGTTCTCTCATTAAGCGTTGATGATTTTGGATTCCTCGCTATTAAAAACTTTCCTTGGTGATACTTGAAATATCTAAGTATTCCCGAAATGGGTATCCAATTAATATGAACATTCCATATTGACATAAAAATCGAAACTTGGATACAATTTGCATTAATAATTTCATTGTCAAAAGTTTCTTCAACCACAACAATAGTTCCATCGGCAGGTGCAACTATAACATTATCGTCGGATATTACTTGTCTAACAGGATTTCTAAAAAATCGAAGTACAAATATTATGAATAGAACAGATAACAGTAAAATTGGGGAAACTAACCACTTGGCTTGTACAAAAAAGATTATCAAAAAATTAACAACTATCAATATTAACGTTGTTATAGCTGTTATTTTCCAACCAGCTTTATGAATTGTCGTCATATAAATACTTACTATTTTACTACGATAATACCAAATAGACATATGTAAATGCAAATGGCATAACCATAAGCAAACTGTCAAATCTGTCTAAAACTCCACCATGTCCAGGTAATATATTGCCCGAATCTTTAACATTTACTGCTCTTTTAAACATGCTCTCCACCAAATCACCCCAAACACCTGTTATTGAAACTATTACAGAAAGCACACCCCATTGCAATGGCGTTAAGATTAGCCAATACTTCGCGATGATTTGCGATAATACTAAAGCAGCTACCAACCCTCCAACAAAGCCTTCCCACGATTTTTTGGGAGAAATTCTATAAAAGAGCGGATTTTGTCCAATTGCCATTCCAACCAAATAGGCAAAAGTATCGCTTGCCCATATCATGAAAATAATACCGAGATTAATTTGATGGTCATAAGTTTCGCCCAATTGTGACAAAACAATTAATAGTGAAAGAGGTATTGCAACGTGTATTATCGACAAAAAGGTATATCCAATATTTTCTATAGGCTTTTTGTGTTTATTAAACAGCTGTACAACAAAAGTTGCCGATAACAAGGGGATTAGCAAAATACTGATTACTGGCGATATTATACCTTTTGAAATCAAGAAGGTTAGTGCAATGATTAACAGAGTAATAGTATATCCGATGGCATATAATGGTCTTATCTCTATTACTTTCGCCATATTGTAATGCTCTGAAATACACAAAATTGCGATTAACACAACCATAGCTAACATAGAGTATTGACTGGCAACAAACGAAACAATCAGTGTTACCGAAAAAACTAAACCTGTAAGCGTACGTTTAGTTAAATTTTTCATTTTTCTAAAAGGCTTTTTATCAAGTGTTTGGCTTTTATTAACTTATCATGTGAGACATATATCTCTATCTCACCCAAAAGCACATATGCTGAATCTTTTTTATTAATAATAGCAACTTCAATATCGTTATCCTCTAAAATATCCTTTATCATTTGTGCACGATAATCGAGCGTTGTTGTGTATGCTAATGACCAATTCTTACTCATAAAACAAAGGTAATGTTTTTTATAAAAAATAACTATTTCAACGACATTATTAACAACATCAGCTAGCCTTACTCTCCACTAACAGGCTGTTCCTCTGGTTCATCTTTGGGTCTTGGTCCGAAAATTTGCTCAAGATCATCAGTAAATATTACCTCTTTTTCAAGTAACTTATTGGCAAGCTTTTCAAGACCTTCTCTGTTCTCCTCCAACACTTTTGTGGCTGTACTATAGGCTTTATCGACTATTATTTTAACCTCTTTATCAATCAGTTCTGCTGTCTTTTCGCTAAAAGGTTTAACAAATGAAAAATCTGATTGTCCGGTGCTATCGTAAAAACTTAGGTTACCTAATTTTTCACTCATGCCAAAATATGCAACAAGTGCGTAGGCTTGTTTGGTTACACGCTCCAAGTCATTGAGTGCTCCTGTTGAAACAGAATCGAAAACTAATTTCTCTGCAGCACGACCTCCCATTATTGCACACATCTCGTGGAAAACTTGTTCTTTTGTCGAAAGCTGTCTCTCTTCAGGCAAATACCAAGCTGCTCCCAAAGCCTGACCGCGAGGAATGATAGTGACTTTGATTAATGGATTGGCATGTTCCAACATCCAACTTACTGTGGCGTGACCAGCTTCGTGGAAAGCTATAACTTTTTTCTCTTGTGGCGAAATTACCTTGCTTCTTTTTTCAAGACCACCCACAATTCTATCAACAGCATCAAGAAAATCTTGTCTTTCAACCTTTTTCTTATCTTTTCTTGCTGCAATTAATGCCGCTTCATTACATACATTCGCGATATCTGCACCACTAAATCCGGGAGTTTGTTTTGCCAAAAACTCAACATCAACATCATTTGCCAATCGTAGTGGTTTCAAGTGTACTTTAAATATTTCATTACGCCCATTAAGGTCAGGCAGTTCAACATGAATTTGACGGTCGAATCTTCCTGCACGCAACAGTGCTCTGTCAAGAATATCGGCTCGATTTGTAGCCGCTAGAATAATCACACCACTGTTAGATTCAAAACCATCCATTTCGGTAAGTAGTTGGTTTAAAGTATTTTCTCGTTCGTCATTAGCTCCCATATTTGGGTTTCTTCCTCTTGCTCGACCAATAGCATCAATCTCGTCAATAAAAATGATACAGGGAGATTTCTCTTTTGCCGTCCTAAACAGATCTCTTACACGACTTGCTCCTACTCCAACA
>ERZ795030.5317-NODE-5317-length-11962-cov-5.650290_pt1 | contig 11962 bp, 18 predicted proteins | sample MGYA00375122_ERZ795030 | MGnify/ENA primary metagenome ERZ795030 (study PRJEB30165, sample SAMN05720146) | activated sludge metagenome | isolation source: anaerobic digester from wastewater treatment plant | place: Japan | collected 2015-04-20 ...
AGATATTCCATAACATCATCATTTATTTTCTTCTTTTCTTCCAGTGAAAAATTAGAAATCATTGAATCCATTGTTTTAAAAATACTTTTTAATCTATCTTCAAGAATATTTTTATTTTTAGCTATTTCATAAAAAATTTCAATATTTTTACTTTCATATCTACCAACAACAATTCTGAGAGACTGTATTATATATTCTTTTGTTCTATCAATCTTATCTCCAGAAATAAAAGATTCACATATATTACCTAAAAAGTTTATAAATTTCATAAATCCTCCATTTACATGGTGATTTTTTTCATAAAACATATTATCCATCAATAATAACATTACCATCCCAAACTTTAAAATAATTATAATTTTTATCAAAATCTGATCTTGTAATTTGAATAACCTCTACATTTCGGAGCATATCAGGAAGTACAAATTCAGATAATAAAAATTCTCTTTCAATATCTCTAAGTCTATTAAAATTCACCAATACTTTATTATTTTTTCTAAAAAAACTTATTATATTTGCACCTATGCGATTTTCAACATAAAATTTCTTTACTGAATATTTTAAAACATCATTATACACCTTTATATCATCATCAATAACAAATCTATTTGTTTTTGGATATAATTTTAATACGCTTTCTATTTTTTCCTTGTTAGGATCTTCAAATGATAATTTTATCAGATGTATTCTTGGTATTTCTATAAGATCAGTATTATTTAAATTCTTTTCATTTATTAAAACGTAATCTCTTCCTATCTGTGTCAACCTCATCGTTCACAAATCCTCCCATTTTTAACTGAATAAGAGCCTCAAATTTAGTATATGAGTTAAATACAACAAAATCATAAACATTTTTAATGTCTTTCTTTTGAGCAATTTCACCCAAATCTTTCATCTGAGAGTATTTATGTCCGATAAGAAGAAAATATTTTAATTGTGATGAAAATTTACTATTTTTTATAACTTTTACTGTTTCATTGATTCCAGTTTTATCATTATCAAGAGCTAAAATAACACCAACATCCGTAAGATTAAACAATGTTTTTAAAAAATCATCATTAACAGAAGCGCCCAAACAACTTGTTCCCTGTGTTCCTACTTGCATTGCATCAATAATACCTTCTGTAACAATAATATATTTAGAACGATCAAAATTATCTTTATTAAAGATAATATTACCTTTAGATAATGATGGGTTTTTATATTTTTGTTTATTACTATCTAATGATCGAGCTTGGAAATATGTAATAACACCATCTTGAATGATAGGTAAAATAATACGCCCAGAATAATCACCTTTATAAGCAATATATACTGGAACTTCAGGTGGTATTTTTCTATCTTTGATGAAACCAATCAGCTTTTTGTGTAATTGCTTTTCTAAAATACCATCTGGTGTTGAATCTCTAAAGAGACAATCATCAAGAATATAACTATAATCTTCATATTCAATCTCTTTAATTATTTTTTCTTTTTTTCTGGAGTTAAGTTGTTGTATTAAATAATCTGGATTAAACGAATACAAGTCTTTTTTGGCTTCATTAATTGTCAATCCTTTGATAGTTGAATATAATTCAAGAAAACTGCCTGATGAATTACAATTAAAACAATGATAAATTGGATTTCCATTATTCCAATCAAGATTAAAACGCCTTTTTGAAGGTGATTTTTGCGAATCGCCACACAATACACATCTTGCAAGAAAATGTGTTCCATTCTTAGAAGTAGTAACCTTTTGGAAATTTTCCTGAATAAACTGTGATACAAATTCAATGGTTATCATTATAATTCCGTTTCACATCTTATAAATCTCTTTGCATCAGATTCAATACACTGTTTTATATCTGGTGGAAACAGATTGAACATTTTTGTAATATCTTCTTGATTAGTTACATTAAACATTTGTGTAATAACAGTAGCTATTTGAAATGGGGACCACGATTCATCAAGTTTGGATACTTCATAATATACTTTTTTCATTGCTCTTTTTAAAAGATTTGAAACATTTTGTCTTGTAACTCCAAGAGATTTTGCTATTTCCTCACCATTCATTGCCCTTGTAAAAGTAATTTTTGAAAGATCATGGCGTTCAATTCGTTTAAGTTTTCGTCTAACCATATTCATTATCCCCCACTCTAATTTTTCATTATTATAACGCAATAATTCAAAAAAATCAAGTTTTATTTTTTGCTTTAATTATAAGTTCTTTTAGGCGGGTTTCTGTTAATTGATATATATCTCTTGGTGGAATTACATCAAGACCATCAAAAGCATTTAGTAAAGTTCTTATACGAGCATATGCCCCTTCTAATGTTCTTTTTTCATTAAGTAAAGAATCATATCTCTCAGACATAGCTTGACAATACCATGATTTGGGATGATTGCATTCCACAAGATTTCCACAATAAACTGGATCTTTTCCTCTATATGTACATTTAGCACAATAATCTATTGGATCAACCCTATCTTTCTTTGGCTTCTTATGTTCTCTATGATGTTTAGCCACACTTAGTTTCCTGACAAGAGCTACAAATAGAACATCCTTCAATCATCACAACACTATAATTTCCACATCGAGGGCATAACTCTTTTTCATTAGTAACTATTATTTCCTCTTCATCATCCATTTTTCTATTATCATCAATATAATATCTTTTTAATAATTTAGCTAATCCATCTGGTATTGACAATATCTGTGTTGGTTTTTTATCAGAATCTTCAAATCTATACCATACTGGTCTATCAGAATTTATACCTTCAAGGGTTTTAACAAAAGCAGCCAATGGAACACCATGTTGCAGTCCAATAGACATACTGCGCCCAAGAGCTTCAAGAAGTGTATTTAATATTTGACCTGATTTACCCATGTTCATAATAATTTGCATTACACGGTTTTCATGGGTTGCAATATCAACAATAATATCACCATTACCAGTATCAAGTTGATAGCTTGTTGAAGGCATCCTTTTAGGTCTTTTTATCGGCTTAATAAGTGTTGGCAATTCAGTTTCTTTTCTTTCAAGTGTAGTAAATGTAATAGGCTGTAACTTTTTTGAACCATCGCGATAAATAGTAATACCTTTTAACCCCAACTTATAAGCATACTTATATAATTCTGATACTTCTTCTATTGTTGCGTCTTTAGGTAAATTAACTGTTGAAGAAACACCCGTTGAACAATATTTCTGTAATGCTGCTTGCATTTCAACTCTATCTTTTGGTTTAATATCATGCGCTACAACAAATATTTCTCTTATTTCTTTTGGAATACCTCTCAAACCTTTCAATGAACCATTGTTCTTTATAATTCTTTCTAACAAATCATCAGTGTACCAGCTTTGATCTTTATACTTATTGAATACTGAATTTACCATTTTCATAGTTGTTCCATCAATAAGATTCTTAGTAAAGACTAATCCAAAACATGGTTCCATTCCATAAGATGCATCACATGATATAGCGGTAGTTCCAGTAGGAGCAATAGTTGTATGTTGTGAATTTCTAATTCCATACCTTTCAATTTTTCTTAACAATTGTTCATTATTATTTGTTAATTCACGATAAACTTCAATAGCATCATTTTTAACCAAATCCCAATCTGATATTGGTCCTTTTTCTTTTGCAAGTTCACATGATTCTTCAATACATGATGTAGTTAATGTTAGCATAACAGATGATGCAAACTTTCTACCTTCTGGGCTATCATAAGGCAATCCCAACATAAACAAAGCATCTGAAAGACCCATAATACCAATGCCAACTGGCCTATATTTCATAACATTTAATTTAAATCTTTCATCTGGAAAATCCATAACATCAATAAGATTATCCATCAGCCTCATAACTTTTTTAGAAACAATGCTAAATCCTTCAAAATCAAACTCACCATCAACTATAAATTTAGCAAGATTTATAGATGAAAGGTTACATGCTAAATATGGTAGAAGAGGTTGTTCACCACAAGGGTTTGTAACCTCTATCATCATTTTCTTTTTCAATACATTATATTTGTTAATTGTATCAATAAATAATATACCTGGATCAGCTGTTTTGTGACTCATATTCACGATATTATCCCAAATATCTTGAGGATTAACATTTCCTTTCAATGATCCATCATAAGGTGTACGTAAAGTAAACGGATGGTCATATTCCAATGCATCCATGAATTTATCTGTAACAGCAACGGAAATGTTCATATTTGATAATGTTCCATCAATTTCTTTACACTTTATAAAATTCATTATATCTGGATGCCATACAGGCATTGAACACAATATTGCAGCTCGTCGTGCCCGTCCACCAGATTTTGTTGTCGAACCAACAGCATCATAGAGCTTCATAAAACTTATCGCACCACTTGATTTACCAGATGGTGTAACATCTGGTTTTCCTTCAAATATTGGAGCATCTGATTCTCTTAAATTACCAATAGGAATACCAACACCAGCACCGTGTTGGAATATCTTCCTAGCTACATTTGCTGTGTCATATATTGATTCCATTGAATCTTCTAACGATACAGTATAGCAAGCACTAAAAACCTTTTTATTTGTTCCAGCATTAAAAAATACTGGTGTATTAGGTCTCCAAATACCTTTAGATAGAAGTTCTATGGCTTCTTCTTCCACTTCTTTATTACCACCAGAAAATTCTTTAGCAACACGCCTAAATGTTTGTGCTATTGTTTCACCTTCAAAACTATATAATGTTTTAAATATTGTTATTGCGTTTTCGGTTAATCTAAAATTAGACATCTTTATTCTCCTGTATCTTTTTCTACTAATACTACATTAGGGCCAGTTAGTTTAATATATTTTAATTCCAATCCCAGTTTATCTAAAATCATTTTTATTACTGGTTTAATAGTAGTATATTTACATCTCAACAAATCATGAATAGGAACAAAATCAGGTAATTTATAATATTCTATCTCTTTTTTAATATATAATAATTCCCCTTCTATTTCAGACACTTTAGATTTTAATTCATAACATTCAGACACCTTAGATTTTAATTCATTCCATTCTTTTTTTACTTACCCACATATTCATTCCTCCCCATCAATAAAAGGATTTGGTTTTATATCAACATATTCTATTCTTTTTCTTGCTATTTCAATATATTGTTCATCTATTTCTATACCTATAAATCTAAATCCTTCTAAAATTGCAGCTTTTCCAGTTGATCCACTACCCATATATGGATCAAGAACAATACCATTGGGCGGTGTTATAAGTTTACATAAATATTTCATGAGATTTGTTGGTTTTACAGTAGGATGATGATTATGTAATGATGATAATCTACCAGCACCAGCTCTTGGATTTAAATGTATTGATTCATTATCTCTACATCCTTGTTCTTGACACTTTTTAGTTAGTAGATCATAACATCCTTCTTCACGATCTCGTTTTGAAATTTTAGCACAGTAAAAAAACCTAGCTGCCGATCCTGAATCGTTTAGAAATGAAGCACCATCATCACCTTTCGATGCATAATCACCATAAATACCTTTACTTTTACCACTATACCCCTTCATTACTGGTGCTACAGCTCCAGCGTTTTTCGGAAATAAACGAACCACTTCATCACTACAATCATGTATAAGATTAGCGGGGAATCTGCCCAATTTTGATGAACTAATCCTTTTACCATCATAACCACCATTATATACATTTTTAGCTGCTTTATCTGTACTCCAATCACCTTTACCACCTAATCTTGAATCTTCTCCAGTTTCTTGCAATGGAATTCTACATCCATCTATATTTAAAGCACCTGTTCCATATTTTAAAACATTTTCCGCAATTGTTGTAGTAAAATGTTTACGAGCTAATATAATAGGTTCCCACGCTGGCTTTAAAGCTGTTCCCCAACCTTCCCATTGTTTAGCTTCTAATGTGACAGGCTTATCAACAGTTATTTTTCTTTTACCCATAGACCATCCAGAACTTGTTGTATATTGATTTTGTTGATTAACCAATTTAGCAGCTCTAACAGTATCAATAGTACCATCCTTTCTTTCAACTCCAGCTGCTTTATCAATAGCTTTACTAACATCAGCGGATTTGGGAAATCCGGATCCATATACCCACATGATTGTATCTCTTATTTTAAAACCAGCATCTTCTATTGATACAGCAACACGATGAAATGTTCTTGTTCCACCAAAGCATAATAAATGACCACCAGGTTTTAAAACACGAAGAACCTCTACCCATACATCAATATTAGGTATATCATAATCCCATTTCTTTGACATGAAGGAAATACCATAAGGTGGATCTGTAACTACGCTATCTACACTATTATCTGGCATTGTTTTCAAAATTTCCAAACAATCACCGTGAATAATAGTATATTGGCCCTCATTTGTCTCCTTTTTACTCATTTTTTACTCCTTTTAATCAGTAGGTGGAAACACTTTTTCAACATATCCACATTCACAACGCTCAATAATCCAAGACGGATTCATTCCCTGAAAATGCCACAAACTTAAAGCCTTCTGGTAATCATCCAATATTATACAATCTTCTTTATTACCATAACCAAAAGGCATATGAGTATTTTTTTCAAAATTAATCCTAACATCATCATTAATTAGAACATATTTAACCATTTCATTCCCCCTAGTAAAGTTTCATTAGATTTTCTTCAACGCAAGTAAAATTATCAATATAACTTCTGAACTGGTTTTTATCAAAAAATGAATATATTTTACTCGGATCAGCCAGCTTATATCTTTTATATTCATTAATGATACGGATTTTTATTGTTTTTGGAATTCTTTTAAAATCTATAAGATTACGATTAAAAGTATATCTTTCTTCAAGTTTTTCACGTTTTAACCATGTTTCAAGACCTTCAGCCAAAACTTTTTTAGCAGATACTTCACCAAATCCAGGCTTACGAACACCAACTGGATAATCTATTGGTGTTTTTATATTGAAAATATCATCTTTGGGTTGTCCTATAAGACTTTTCATTTGCAAAAAACGCTCAATATCATCACACTTTACATAATCATTTTTTGATGGATTGAATATCTTGACTTTTTCTGAAGATAATTGAAGATAGTCTTCATCATTGGAAACGATCACAACATCATCACCACACATTGCAAGAACAGCTACAACATCATCACCTTCAGCATTTTCAACTTTGATAACTTTAAATGGCAAACATTCTTTTATTTCTAATAAAAGATTATCAAGTTCTCTATGAAAAACATTCCAATCAATCTTAGATTTATCTCTTTTAGCTTTTCTTGATTCTTTATATCTCGGCCAATATATTTTTCGCCATGTATGAGGACTATCAACGGCAAGTATAACATCTGTAACATTATTATATTTTTTCATTGATCCATATATAGAATCAATAATATTATATTTCCATAGTTGAATATTGGGATTTTCTGTTTCAGCTTCTATTACAGGAAGGCACCAATGCCTAACGGCGAGGTTGTTGAGATCGAATATAATCTTCATTTACAAACATTTTCCTTTCATTTTATAAAACATTATATCATATATTTATCTAATTGTCAATTTTAATTGATTTCCATACTGAATAGTTTAATTCAGCTTGATGTATCATGAAAGTAGAAATGAAACAAAATATATTTCTTGCTTTTTCATTATGTGTAATAAAATAAAGTTCTTCTAAAGGAATATCAGAATATGTATCCATAATAAATGTTTTTATAACGCTCATTCAAGCCACCAATTATCATCTAAATATGTCTTCAGTTTCAATATAGATTTAGATTTAAACCTCTTATATCCACCCACTGGATAAATATATATGTTATTTTTATATACAAATCCCCGAACTATATCAAAATCATCTTCTAATTTTTCTAATATTTCCTCATTATTATACAATTCTACAATAGTATTTTTGTCATAAATATTTACATTTTCCAATATTTTCAATGCTAAATCTTCATGATGTCTATCAAAAACATCTGATATATATCCAACTTTTTTATTATTAACATAAACAATACCATTATCTGATCTCATATGTGCAAATATATCAATATATGGTATATACATAAATATTATTGTTTTATATGCATCATTATCCCGATACTTCCATAGCGCATTACCGCTACTACTAGTTGGTTTTATATTCCATTCTTCGTTTATATAATTATAAAATCTGCTCATTTCACTTTTCTAATATAAGCATTACCATCTTCATCTTTATATCTAACATAAAATGGATTGCGATATTTGGTCCCCCTTAAATATTGTGATGCTGAACTATCAGATTTAAATCTAATTCTTTTGCGATCATCTTTCATATTTTTATAAAAATCTTCACGATCAACATCAAAAACATGCAAATTATCTTTAGTTCCTTGTGCAAATACACCATCTACATCCGTAGGAACCTGTCCATCAGTAACGGCAGTTAAAGATGCACGTGCATCATCACCTGGTGTTGTTCCACTCATCATTTCACCCATTATTTTCTTAATCCCCCTAATATTTTCTTACCAGTAAGTATAGCAATACCAGCAGCCAAAACCTTTTTTAACAATGTTTTCTTAGGCTTTGTTAATTCTATTTCTTTAGATTTTTCTATATGTAAATCAGCTGTTGGCATCATACCATCAGTTCTGAAAACATCTTTTATCAAACGATACCGAACTCTCGTTTGTGGTTTCATATGCATATAATATGTTAGTAAAACAGCACGAACCCCTTTATTTTTAAGTATAATACTGAAATCATTAAAATCCTCATTACCAGGAACAACACCTTCAATATCATTCAATTTATCCAATAAAAAACAAGCGACATAATCAGCAAATTCATTTGAATCAATATTTAATCGTGGCATTATAGATTTTCCTTAACAATATTAACTATTTCCTTAGCTATACTTGAATCAAGTAATTTAGTCAGTTCATCTTCAAGAGATTCAATTTCTTCTGAATCATCAAAATTTGTTGGATTTTCTTTAACCAGCTGTGCAACATCATCAAGAAATTTCTTTCTAATTTTTGCAAATTCTTCAGCATTTTGCAACAGTTCCTTAAATCCACTTTTTTCTTCTGTTAAGTATTTAGTTAGTTTCATTTTATACTCTCTATTTTTTTCATATCATCTGGTGTTATTGTACTGAAAAAATCTTCAAAATTATAGAAATATAAATCCGGTAAATACTGTTTACCATCTTTATATGGAAATTTCATTGAAACACAAGCCATTATATATGAATTTCGTGGAAACATTTCTTCAATACATCTATTGAAACCAACAACCAATGGATAACCCTTTTTCCTCCATATCAACATGGGATATTTATGTGCTCTATTTGCATCTTTACAACATTGAGCCCAAAATAATTCTACTTCTGTTGATTTATTATTTTTCAAATGCTTATGAAAATCAGCATCACCATATCCTGTTTTGACTTCAATACTAAAAAGATCAGTAAACCATCTTCCTTCTGGTGTAATAGATGTAATATCACCAGTCATATGTATATTTTCAGATACAACTGTTGATGTTCCACCAGAATTGCTGGTTCTCCAAAATTGATAAGGTTTTTCTCTACCTGTCAACCATTTTGAAAGATATTTACAAACATCTCTTTCTTCACTACTTCCTTTAGCCTTACTATTACTCATAATAATTATAAATATTTTCTACCATTATTATATATCTTTATAATACTGGCGCCCATCATAATCAGCAAGTTTATCAATTTGTTCAAGAACTTTATCCCAATTAGTTCCATTAAAATGAACACCACGATCATCTACATAAGCTACTGCTGGTAATTTATTTCCAGTAACAAAATCAAATGGAAGGTTATGATTATTTAACCACTCAACTATATGTTCCATCATATTATCATTTTTATTTCTTCTTGTATCAAAAAGACGAGCTGTAAATATTATAACTTGATAACCTTTATTTTTCAATGTTTCTAAAAACAATCTAGCTTGTGGTAATGGATTATCATATAACAAACCATCATTCCAACCTTTCGAATATGGATGTAAAACACCATCACAATCAACAAGAACCGCTTTTTCAGGCTTTAACACAAATTCACCCATTATTTCTCCTTTTCTGGATAGTTTTGATGTAATTTAATATCTTTCTTTATTTCTTTTTTTGATTTATCCTTACCTCTCCAATATGTTGAACCATGAAAAGCATCCAAAACTCTAGCACAATAAGCTTCTGGATCATCAATATTATCTTTCATATGTTCTACACAAAGTTTATGAAATCCCTTTTCACCGGGCATTATACCATGATTTTTACCAAAGGTTTCACCCCATTTACGAAGCTGTTCGGCTTCTTCTTCTGTTAAATATTTAATTAATCGTGCCATATCAAATTCCCTTTTAATAGCTTTTCTGATATATAATAATAACCAAAACATTTAAACATTACTTCATTATCAAATTTAATAGATTGTTCAATATTTATTGATTTATATAAATCAACAATTTTTTTAATAGCATCGTAAATAATATAATTTCTATATTCATTCCAGTCAATTTCTGGATGCCATGTATATATTCGATATTCTAATTTATCATTAGAATTTTTTAACTCAAATCTTCTATATATATTATTATAAATATTATTATAAATATTAACAATTTCAAAACCTTTTTCTTTTAAATGATTTATTATATCATCAACTTTATTAAATTTATATTTTTTTGATAAATGATCTGTCCAATATCCTAATCCATCAGGACCATATTTTTTTTCAAATTCATCTTCATATTTTTTTAAAAAATTATCATCTTCAATATAATCTACATACAAATCATTTATATTTGGCGACCATATAAATTTCCAACCATTTACTGGATAAAAAACAGCAGGTTCACCATAATAGTTAGATGTTATTTTAGAAGAAGTTACAAAAACACCTTCAGACCTTGCCCTCCAACCAAATTTCTTTTTGAATACTTCATCAAATATTTCATGTATTTCTTTAGGTGTATCCATTGGTTTTCTATCATTACGAGGTGTTACATATCCATAATTATTACTTTTTCTCAAACCACGAAAAAATACACGACCAGTATCACTATATACTTTTAGAATATCACTACATTCAGCAATAATATCTTTTTTAACCTTCTCAAATTCAGATTCTTCATTTATTAATTTAAATAATCTCATTTTGTTCTTCACTAATAAGCAAACAATCACCATCAGTCCAAACTTCACGTTCTTCTGGTATTTTATGATTGCCAGCTTTAACTAATTCAAAATTATTTTTATTTGGATCTAAAATATCTTCAAAAAAATCAATAGTTTTTTTTCCATCAATAAGATGTTCAATAAACTGAGAAAGCAAATAATTACTATCATTAAATAAATCATTTAATATTTCACGCACCAATTCTTTTTCATTATATTCTTCTTCCATATGCACTCTAATATCTATTGAAATATCAGTTCTAAAAATATCATAATCAAGAAACAAATCTCCCAAATCATAATAATCATTAATATAATGTATATTTGATACATTTTTTTCATCAATTAATTTATTTATAAGATCATTAACTAATGGTAAATATACTTTAAAACTATCCCAAATATCTTGTTTTGAACAAACCCCTATCTTTGATCCAACTTTTGGTATAACGCGATAAACAGTACCATACTCACTAGCATAATCAATATCAGTTGAACAAATAAGACTCTTCGATCTTTTTGGAAATTTTTTCCATCTTTCTGAATTATCTATCAAAAGTGTATAATAATTATCTGTATTAGCTGATTGTCTTTGAAATTTTGATGGGCGTACAAACAAAAATCTTTCCTTCATATTTTCCAATCCACGATAAATAGGAGTACCATATGTTGAATCATAATAATCTTTACTTTTAAGAAGTTTATTTGCTTCTTTTTCTGTTATAGATATACTTCTACCTTCCGAAAGATATTCAATAAATCGCATA
>ERZ795030.5333-NODE-5333-length-11931-cov-5.056079_pt1 | contig 11931 bp, 6 predicted proteins | sample MGYA00375122_ERZ795030 | MGnify/ENA primary metagenome ERZ795030 (study PRJEB30165, sample SAMN05720146) | activated sludge metagenome | isolation source: anaerobic digester from wastewater treatment plant | place: Japan | collected 2015-04-20 ...
CTCGGCCTGCGCCCCGGCCTGCGCCCCGGCCTGCGCCCCGGCCTGCGCCCCGGCCTGCGCCCCGGTCTGCGCGCTGGCAGCGGCGTTCAAAGTGATGGTGCCAGGCATCCCGCACTGGGCCTCTGCGGCATCCAGGTTCATGGGCGGCGGCACGTCGCTCGCCTTTGCCGCAAAGCACAGCAGCGCATCGCGGCATTCAATGTGATCCAGCGGCTCCAGCACCGGGTTGGTTTTCAGCTCAAACCCATGGGCAATGCGCCATTGCAGTTCACCAATCCAGACCGTCACCCGCGCCAGTTCGGCGGCGTATTCGTTGAGTTCGATGCCCAGCAGGTTGTGCGGGCCGGTCACCAGATCGGTCTGGCGGTCGAGCCCCAGGTCGGCGGCTTGCAGATGGCTTTGCAGCTCGATGTCTTTGAGGCACTTGAGCGCCAGAAACAAAAAATTGCCACTGCCACAGGCCGGATCCAGCACGCGGTAATGAGTCAGAAAGTCCAGCCAGTCGGCAAACAGTTGCTCCGCTTGCTGAAACGCGGCATCTCCCGAAGATGCTTTGAAGTGCCGCCCACCGGCAGAATAGGCTCCCCGGCGTTTTAGCTTGCTTTTGGCCTGCAGCCCTTGTATGGCCTGCCTAACCAGCTCCCATTTTTGTAGTAACGGGTGGCGTATCACGGGGTCAATGATGCGGTCGATGGTGGCAGTGTCGGTGTAGTGGGCACCGAGCTGGCTGCGTTTACCCGGGTCCAGACCGCGCTCAAACAGCGTGCCAAAGATGGAAACGTCGATGGCGCTCCAGTTCAGGTCGGCGGCGTTGTGCAGTTCGGTCTCGTCCAGAATCGACAGGGTCGGCACGTCGATGCGCTGGAACAGGCCGCCATTGAACCAGGGGATGTCGTCCGCGCCAAACATGCCGCCATTGGCCATGGCGTGGAACAAGTCGGTCAGGCCTTGTGTCAGCTTGGCCGGGGTAATGTGGCGGTTGTTCACCAGTCGCTCGAACATGCGACCGGGCAACAGACCAACGTCTTCGACAAAGGAGCAGAACAGGCACTGGGTCAGAAAGTGGGCGACACGGTTGGCTAACGCTTCAGAGTCGGTAAGTGCCGATAAATGGGGGTCAGAGTCCGCGCTTTGCTGCGCAAAGCCGGAATCCGACCCCCATTTGTCTGCCGGGCGCGCCTGTGGGCCATCGCCACGTCGACGCAGGCCTTCCGCCAGGGTGGCAAAGCTTTTGGCTGCCGCTTCGGTGATGTCGCGGTTGGTGATTTTTGGCTTGAAGCTTTCGGGGGCGGTCCAGATGCGGCGCAGCAAAGCCAACTTGTCGGGCTGGTCAAGCTCTTCGATGCCGACCGCGTAGGTCTGGCTCGGGTGGCCGGTGAACTGGGTGTGGATGCGAATCGTCAGGCGGTCAGACACCACCAGCAGCGGCGGGTTGCTCAGGGCCAGGCTGTAGTTGAGCAACTGTTTCAGCGCGGTGTCGAGGTTTTTTGCCGGGGGCCTTGTTTTCCCACGCGAAGATGCCGCGCTTGAAGACATCGGCATAGCCGGTCTTGCCGCCAATCACCGCGCTTTTTTCTTCAAACCGGTAATCCTCGGCACTGCCCGGCTTGGGCACACCGAGCAGTTCGCACAGGTCCAGAAAGAAAATGGCTTTGCGCGCCCTGCTCTTCGTTGAGCGCCTAGGCCGGGCCGGGAATGCCACCGGGTGCGCCCCATTTGGCGATAAAGGCTTGCGATGTCATGGGTCGAGTCATCAGCAGACTATGCGGGGGACTCAAAATGCCGCTTCAGCCATCCCCGCACCAGTGTCGTCACGGCTGGCCACCACCTGCAGTCAGACCACTTTTTTGGTCGGTTCAAATTGAATCAACCTAAGCCGGACAAGCCAGAATCGAACAGCCTTCGCCGCGAGGGCGCGACTCCTGCACAAACAGCCGTTGCCCATTTGAATTTGTAGGAGTCGCGCCCTCGCGACGAATGACTTCATGACTTTCTTGAATTCTTCTCGGAAATTGCAAAGACTTGACTTGTTAGAGTCGAGCACCGCGTCAAAGCTTGCCCGGCTGTGCTTGTGCAAATCGTGCGCGAGTGATCAGGCGCGCAGCGCCCAGCCAGTCGTGCAGCAGACAATCCAGGATGTTGCAAAAGCTCATCAACTGATGAATAAAAAGTGCCTCCAGACCGCTTGGAATATGCCTGAGCAGCTACAAAAACATTAGCAAACTTCAAACACCCCGCAAGCCCCCATGCCGCCGCCGATGCACATGGTCACAGCCACGCGTTTGGCACCCCGGCGTTTGCCTTCGATCAGGGCATGGCCGGTCAGTCGCTGGCCGCTGACACCGTAGGGGTGACCAACCGCAATCGCGCCGCCGTTGACGTTGAGCCGGGCGTTGTCGATGCCGAGCTTGTCGCGGCAATAGATCACCTGCACGGCAAAGGCTTCGTTGAGTTCCCACAGGTCAATGTCTTGCACCGTCAGGCCCAGGCGCTTGAGCAGCTTGGGTACGGCAAACACCGGGCCAATGCCCATCTCGTCAGGCTCGCAGCCGGCCACAGCAAAGCCCAGAAAGCGGCCCAGCGGCTGCAGGCCCTTGCGCGCCGCCACCGCTTCATGCATCAGCACCATGGCACCGGCACCGTCCGAGAACTGGCTGGCATTGCCAGCCGTGATCAGGCCACCCGGCATGGCCGAGCGCAGCCCGCTGATGCCGTCAAATGTGGTGCCAGCGCGAATGCCTTCGTCCTGGCTGACGGTGACTTTTTTGGTGCCCAGGCCCAGTACCTTGTCGGCAATGCCCATGGTCACGGCAATCGGCGCGATTTCTTGCGTGAAGCGACCAGCGTCGAGCGCGGCGCTGGCGCGTTGCTGGCTGGCGGCGCCGTATTCGTCCATCGCCTCGCGCCCGATGCCGTAGCGTCTGGCCACGTTTTCGGCGGTTTGCAGCATGTCCCAGTAAATCTCGGGTTTGTGCTTGACCAGCCAGGGGTCGGTGCGCATGTGCTTGTTGAGTTCCTGCTGCACGCACGAAATGCTCTCGACACCGCCGGCCACATAGGTGTCGCCCTCACCGGCGATGATGCGCTGCGCCGCCAGTGCAATGGCTTGCAGGCCGGACGAGCAAAAGCGGTTCACGGTGAAGCCGGGCACGCTGACCGGACAGTCGGCCCGCAGCGCGATCTGGCGGGCAATGTTGGCACCGGTGGCACCTTCGGGCAGGGCGCAGCCGATGATCACGTCTTCCACTTCTGCGGCATCAATGCCAGCGCGGGCGATGGCGTATTCGACCGCATGACCACCAAGCGTGGCACCGTGCGTCATGTTGAAGGAACCCTTCCAGCTTTTGGCCAGCGGGGTGCGGGCGGTGGAGACGATTACGGCGGATGTCATGGTGTACTTTCTGATGTGTCAAATTTGATAGCTTGCAGCGCTTGCTGGACGGGCTCTGGAGGCTGATTTATCGTGTGGTTCCGCAGAATTGGGGTCAGAGCCCAATTCTGCGATGCGATTGTGGTGAATTGCCAGGTCTCGGGCCGAATTGGGATCCGACCCCAAATCTGCTACGCCGCGCGTGCAGTTGGCAAGCGTCATCAAAAGACCCCGCCCTCGGCAGCCAGCCTGGCCAGCAGCGGTGCAGGTTGCCAGAATTGGGCATCGTCTAGCGGATTTTGGGCAAAGCGCTGCATTGCCTGCACCACGTTGAACAGGCCCAGCTCGTTGGCGTAGTTCATCGGGCCGCCCCGGTACACCGGAAAGCCGTAGCCAAAGATGTAGACGATGTCGATGTCGCTGGCCTTGCTGGCAATGCCGTCTTCCAGAATGTGCGCGGCCTCGTTGACCAGCGAAAACACCAGGCGCTGCACGATTTCTTCGTCAGCAATCTTGCGCGGTGTGATGCCCAGACTGGCACGGTGCGCATCGACCATTGCCACCACCTCGGCATTCGGTATTGGCTCGCGCTTGCCCGGCACATAGTCATACCAGCCAGCACCGGTTTTCTGGCCAAAGCGGCCTTTTTCGCACAACAGGTCGGCGGTCTTGCTGTATTTCTGGTGAGGCTTTTCCAGATAGCGGCGCTTGCGGATGGCCCAGCCGATGTCGTTACCAGCCAGGTCGCCCATGCGAAACGGCCCCATGGCAAAGCCAAACTTTTCCACCGCCCGGTCCACTTGCGCGGGGGTGCAGCCTTCGTCGAGCAAAAAGCCGGCCTGGCGACCATATTGCTCGATCATGCGGTTGCCGATAAAGCCGTCACACACGCCCGAGACCACCGCCGTCTTTTTGATCTTTTTGGCAAGCGCCATGACCGTGGCCAGCACGTCTTTGGCGGTTTGTTCACCGCGCACCACTTCCAGCAGCTTCATCACATTGGCCGGGCTGAAAAAGTGCAGCCCCACCACGTCTTGCGGCCGTTCGGTGAACGCGGCAATCTGGTTCAAATCCAGCGTCGAGGTGTTGGAGGCCAGAATCGCGCCCGGCTTCATCACCCGGTCGAGCTGCCGGAACACGGCTTCTTTCACGCCCATGTCTTCAAACACCGCTTCGATCACCAGGTCGGCCTGTTTGAGGTCGTCATAGTCCAGCGTGCTGCTTAGCAAGGCCAGGCGCGCCTCGCATTTGTCCGGCTTGAGTTTGCCTTTGTTGACCTGGGCCTGGTAGTTTTTGCGGATGGTGGCCAGACCACGGTCCAGCGCATCTTGCTTCATTTCCAGCAGCTTCACCGGCAGACCGGCGTTCAGGAAATTCATGGCAATGCCGCCGCCCATCGTGCCAGCGCCCACAATTGCTACTGATTGAATAGCTCTCTGCGCTGTATCCACGGGCACGTCAGGCACTTTTGATGCTGCACGTTCGGCCAAAAACAGGTGTTTCAGTGCGCGGTGTTCAGCCGTCCACATCAGGTTCAGAAAGGCTTCGCGCTCTTGCGCCAAGCCGCCTTCAAACCTGGCGCGGGTGGCGGCTTCGACCATGTCAACGCATTTGGCAGGTGCCGGGTAATTTTTCGCCATGCCCTTGACCATGTTGCGGGCAAAGCCAAAGTAGGCATCGCCCTGCGGGTGGCGGCACGGCAGGCTGCGCACCATCGGCAGCGGGCGCACGTCTGCCACTGCAGCGGCAAAAGCCAGCGCCTCGGTCAGCAGGGTGTCTGGCGAAGCGGCCATTTGCTGGAACAGTTGCTGCCCTGGCAGCGTCGCCAGCGTCTCGCTGTTGACCGGCTCGCCACTGACAATCAGGTTCAGCGCAGCTTCAACGCCAAGCGCTCGCGGCAGGCGCTGCGTGCCACCGGCACCCGGCAACAGTCCCAATTTGACTTCGGGCAGCGCCACACTGCAGCCCGGTGCAGCTAGCCGGTAGTGGCAGCCCAGTGCCAGTTCCAGCCCTCCACCCATGCAGACCGAGTGCACCGCCGCAATCACCGGTTTGGTCGAGGCCTCCAGCGCCAGAATCACGCTGGGCAGATTGGGTTCCTGAAAGGCCTTGGGCGAGCCAAATTCGGTGATGTCGGCCCCGCCCGAAAACGCCTTGCCCGCGCCGGTGATGACGATGGCCTTGACCACCCCGTCTGCCAGCGCACGCGCCAGCCCGTCGGTGATGGCCAGCCGGGTGGCCAGACCCAGGCCATTGACAGGCGGGTTGTTGAGCGTGATCACGGCAACATTGCCCTGCACGGCGTATTCAGCGGTCATGAGACTTCTCCAAAAAAAGAACGAGCGTTCGTTAATTGTAGGAAGACATCAGCCATGCGCCTGGCCGACTGGCCCATTGACAGTCGCCTGCGGGACAAGCCATTTGCCGGGCAAACGGCGCAAAAGCCCGCCGCTGGTGTCCAGCCAAGCAACTTCCAGCCCTGTCCAGGCATGGCAGTCATTGTCAGGCAGCAGCGCCCGCTGCCGTCATCGGTCAGAGAACCGGCGCGGCAATTCGCAGCGGGCAAACACAGGGGTTTGCGCTGGCCCGCTGGTGCGATACTTGGACCGCAAGCGCTTGATTTTCCTGTCCGTTCACCCGACCCGAGGCAAATGCATGGAATCGATTAACTGCCCCGGCAGCAACGAAAGCCGACAACTCGAAATCATCGGGCAGACCGGCTGCATTGGCTATTGGGAATACGATTTGCCAACCCGTTCGGTGCTGCTGCCTGAGGCTTCACGCAGGCTGTTGGCACGCATCACGAAAGGCCCGGTCGAGGCGGGCCGGTCATTCATCGACAGCCTGTCGGCATCGGATCGTGCGCGTGCTCAAGCGGCGCTCGACCAGGCGGCGGCCGCTCAGGGCGCTTTTCAGATCGAATTGCAACTGATCTGTAGCGACGGCCAGTCGGCCGGTATCTCAGTTCGCGGTGCGCCGGTGACGATGGACGCTGGTTGTACCTGCCTGGCGGGCACGTTCCAGGGCATCTGCGGCGAAAGACCAGGCGAGGCAGAGCATGGCAAGGCCCATGCGCAGTTGCAGGCACTGCTTGATGTGCTGCCGCAAGGGGTCAGCGTGATTGACCAGAATCTTCGGCTGATCCTGTGGAACCGGCGATTGCATGAAATTCTTGGTTTTCCGCAACAGATGGTGTTCAAAAATGCCAGGTTCGAGGATTTCATCCGGTTCAACGCGCTGCGCGGCGAATACGGCCCCGGTGACCCGGAAACACAGGTGCGCGACATTGTGGCGCGTGCCAGCCAGTTTGTGCCACACCAGTTCGAACGCCAGCTCAAAGATGGCCGCAGCCTGCGGGTGGAGGGTTTTCCGTTCAAGTTTGCCGGCGAAATATCGGGCTTTGTCACCACCTATACCGACATCACCGACCAGCGGCGCACCGAAGAGCAACTGACGCGCCAGCGCGATGTGATGCGCACCGTCATCGACAACTTTCCCGGTGGCATCTCGCTGTGCGATGCCGATCTGCGCTTTACCGCCTATAACGACCAGTTCCGGGCGATGCTGGACTTTCCACCCGAGTTGTTCGAGAAAGGCTGGGCTGATTTCGAAGAACTGATTCGCTTCAACGCCCGCCGGGGCGAGTACGGTCCAGGGGATGAGGAAGAGCAGGTGCGGGCAGCCGTCAACCGTGCCCGCAACTTTGAGGCACACCGGATCGAGCGCTTGCGGCCCAATGGCACCTGGCTGGACATTCGCGGCACCCCGATTCCCAGCGGCGGCTTTGTCACCAGTTACATCGACATCACCGACATCAAGCAGGCCGCCGAGTACGAGCAGTTTTACCGGCAAACGCTGGAGTTGCTGGTCAATGGTGACCCGCTGCCGAGCATTCTGCTGGCGATTGTGCGTGGCATTGAGCAAATTCATCCTGCCATGCTGTGCAGCATCGTGTTGCTTGACCGCGATGGAAAGCGGCTCGGTCAGGTGATCGCGCCAAGCCTGCCCGATGGGTTTAACGCCGCCATGCAAGGCGTTGCCATTGGCGCGGGGGTGGGTTCGTGCGGCACCGCCGCGTTCACCGGTGCGCGCGTCATCGTCGAAGACATCGCCACCCATCCGTATTGGGAGGGGTACCGCGCGCTGGCTTTGCAGCACCGTCTGGGGGCCTGCTGGTCGCAACCGATCAAGTCCACCAGCGGCCAGGTGATGGGCACGTTTTCAATTTACCACCATCAGCCGCATACGCCTGCCCCCGCTGACATTGCCCTGATCGAGCAGTCGGCGCAACTGGCCAGCATTGCCATTGAGCGCAGTCTGGTGGCGGAAAAAATTCGCGACAGCGAGGCTCACTTTCGGTTGCTGACCGAAGAGGTGGCAGACGTGGTCTGGAAGGCCGACCACAAGCTGTTCATCACTTACATCAGCCCGGCCGACCAGCGCTTGCGCGGCTACCCGGCCAGCGAGGTGCTGGGTCACCATGTTTTCGAGATGTTCACCGATGAAGGCATTGCAGCAGTTAAAAAAATCATGTCCCAGCGTCGGCAGCCTGAACCAGGGGGCCGGCAGGATGGCTTTGTCACGTTCGAGGCGCAACATCGCTGCAAGGACGGGCGCTTGCTGTGGGGCGAGGTGCAAGCCAAACCGGAGCGCGACGCGCAGGGTGTCATCACCGGCTACCACGGCATTACCCGGGAAACCACCCGGCGCAAGCAGTTGGAAGACCAGGTGCGACAACTGGCGTTTTTTGACCCGCTGACCAAACTGCCAAACCGTCGTCTGCTCAACGACCGGTTGACCCAGTCGATTGCTGTCAGCCAGCGCAAAGACTGCCATTGCGCGCTGATGGTGCTGGACCTGGACAATTTCAAACCGCTCAATGACGCGCATGGGCATCTGGTTGGCGACTTGCTGCTGGTCGAAGTTGCCGAACGTTTGCGCGGCTGTGTGCGCGAGATCGACACCGTGGCGCGATTTGGCGGTGATGAGTTTGTGGTGTTGCTCAGTGACCTGAGCGCCAGCCGGGCAGAGGCCACGGCGCAGGCTGGAGTCGTCGCCGAGAAAGTTCGCCACAGCCTTTGTGCGCCTTATCTGCTGCTGGTGCATCACCCGACGCAGGAAACGGAAACGGTGGCACATCGTTCGTCTGCCAGCATTGGCGTGGTGGTCTATCTGGGCCGGGAAGTCAGACCGGAAGACATTTTGAAATGGGCCGATGCGGCGATGTACCAGGCCAAGGAGGCCGGTCGCAACGCGATCCGGTTGCATGACGCACCGGCCCGGTTGTGACGCAGGGCTGACCTGCTATTTGCATCGCCCGGCGCTCAGACTGATCGGGCGAGTGGCCGGCATCCGGGGTCCGTATTTCAAGAAAAAAAGCACTCCAGCCCTTGTACAGTATGCGCTGGTAGCTTCAATAATGATAGCTTTTGTCGAGTCAGGCGCTACTGCAAATTGATTTCTCTGGCGGCTGAATTTTCAAACTGGATGCCTCAGTTGGGCGCGCCCGAGCGGGCCGCTGGCGGCGCGGCTGGGTATTGAGGCCGTGATTGAATTGAATGACCCCGCTGCGCTGTGGGTGGCACTTCGACACCTTGCCAAAGCGCATGGCATGCAGCGGTTGCCCGGCGTGCCGATGTGGGCGACAAGACGCCTTTCGAAACCCTGAACGCCAACGGTAACCCACCACACCCCAGCCTGACCTTGCCTGATGACGTGTTGCCAGTGCTGGGGCCGGGTGCAAATGTGACAGGGGTTTTACCTGCCAGATGCAACTGGTGAATCGCCAACGCATGATGATTGCGGGTCTCTTGGCCGACACGGATCTGGCAGATGCCTCACGCATGGCCAAATCCTTCTTGCGACAGCAAATTGCCACCAACGACCGCTGGGTGGCGCTGGCAACATGAAAGATCGGTGCGCCGCGGTGCCTTGGTACGGTATCGCACAGACCCGGGCCTAGAGCAGGACAGATGATTTGCGCCACTTCAAGGGCAACCGTATGCACTGCGTTACCACCTCAGACAACACCCAACTCTACGTCAGGGACTTGGTGTCGCGCCACGCTGGCAAGGCCGAGTTGCCGATTTCGACAACCCAGCCGTTGCGGCTGAAAACCAGCGACAACCCGATGGGCACGGATCAGCCTGCCTTTGAGGCCACAGCGTTGGCACGCAAAGAAGACCGGCCCAAGTTCTTTGCTGACGATGCCAAACCAAAAGCAGCCGACGAAGAGACACTGCAATGGGCACTTGGTGATTCGCTGCAGGCGCGTCTGGGCTGCGCCACATCATTCGCATCGACCGACTTTCGATCCGAGCTGTCTGCGTTCAAGGTGCCAACACGCATCATTGACACGACAGAGGGGAGCATCGTCCCCGTAGCGGTCTCAAGTTGCCTTGCTGCCAAGGGCACTTGGCAGTCCGGGCTGGTCGAGTTTGCTGGCGCACCTCGCGGTTTGTTCGCCACCGACAAACATCGGCTGCCCCAGCAACTGCTGAACGTCATCGGCCAATAACCAATCAAGCCCAATTGATGCTGGAACAATTGGGTCAGCGAGTGATCGCCGCATTGACGCAGATCTATGCGCTGTTGGGCTTTTTGGGTGAGAGTGCCATGGCACTTGCCGGATGGTTGGCGCATCCTGCGCGCATCCGCTGGCGGCCGGTTTTGTTCAACCTGCGAGGCGCTGGCTTCGATGCGCTGCCCATTGTCGGCACACTGTCGTTTCTGCTCGGCATTGTGGTGGCTTATCAGGGCGCAGACCAGTTGCGCCAGTACGGTGCCAACATCTTCGTCACTGATTTGGTGGGCTTGTCGATGCTGCGTGAGTTTGCGCCGCTGATGACGGCCATCATCATTGCCGGGCGGTCCGGGTCGGCCTACGCCGCGCAGATTGGCACCATGGCGGTGACCCAGGAAATTGATGCGATGCGCACCATCGGCATCGCGCCACTGGAGATGCTGGTGCTGCCGAAAATCGTGGCGCTGGTGATCGCCCTGCCGCTGCTGACGGTGTTTGCCGACCTGCTCGGAGTGGCCGGCGGCATGCTGATGGCCCGCGCCCAGTTGGGGATTGGTTTTGGCGAGTTTCTGGACCGCTTTTCCAAGGCTGTCAGCGTCACGTCCTATCTGGTGGGCATTGGCAAAGCCCCGGTGTTTGCCGCCATCATTGTGCTGGTGGGTTGTTTTCAGGGCTTTCGCACCCGAGGGGGCGCTGACAGTGTTGGGCAACAAACCACGCGCGCGGTGGTGCAGTCAATATTCCTGGTGATCGTCGCCGACGCGCTGTTTTCCATCGCTTTCAGTGTGCTGGACCTTTGACATGCCCAACCAGCCCAACCAGCCCGCCGGCCCTGAAACCGTGCTGGAGATGCACCAGGTGGTGACACGCTTTGGCACCCATCTGGTACACAGCGGGGTCGATCTGGAAGTGCGACGGTCCGAGATCATGGCCGTGATTGGTGGCAGCGGCTCAGGCAAATCAACATTGCTGCGCGAAATGATTCTGTTGCAAATGCCCGATGAAGGCCATATCAAGGTGCTGGGAGTTGACCTGGCCAACATCACGGATGCAGCCGCCCTGGCCTTGCGCCAACGCTTTGGTGTGCTGTTTCAGCACGGTGGCCTGTTTGGCGCACTGACGGTACTCGAGAACATTGGCTTGCCACTGCGGGAACACACCCAAAAAAACAACCAGGACATAGATGCCATCGCTGCCAAGAAACTGGCAGAGGTCGGGCTTGAAGAAGCGGTGGCCAGTCAATACCCGTCGGAGCTTAGCGGCGGCATGTTGAAACGCGCCGCGCTGGCCCGGGCGCTGGTGTTGGGGCCTGAGTTGCTGTTTCTGGACGAGCCCACCGCCGGGCTGGACCCGCAAAGCGCCGCTGGCATTGATACGCTGGTGCTGGCATTGCGGCGGCAATCGGGCCTGACCATTGTCATGATTACCCACGACCTGGATTTGCTCTGGCAAGTGACTGATCGGGTAGCCGTGCTGGCTGACGGGAAAGTCCAGGCGGTTGGCACCATGGCGGAACTCGCAAAGATGGACAACCCCACCATCCAGCCTTTTTTTGACGGCCCGCGGGCGCGCTCAGCCCAGGCGCAAGCCACATCCCAATCCAAGGAGCCATCATCGAAACCAAAGTGAACTACGCCCTGGTGGGTGCTTTTGTGCTTGCCCTGGGTGCCCTGCTGGTGGCGGGCGCATTGTGGCTGGCCTCTGGTGGTGCCTGGCAAACGAAATACGACATGTATCTGGCTGTGGAAGAAGAGTCAGTGGCAGGCCTCAACATCAACGCGCCAGTCAAGTACAACGGGGTCGATGTCGGCAAGGTGCAGACCATCGCGCTTGATCAGATCAACCCCAAAACCGTGAATTTGTTTTTTGCCATAGAGCGTGGCACGCCGGTCAAGGAAGACACCATCGCCATCCTGAAGACCCAGGGCCTGACCGGCATCGCCTATGTGGAACTGAGCGGCGGCAGCGTCAGCTCGCCGCTGTTGCGCGCCAAAGAGGGTGCCGGTTATCCGGTGATTCAAACCGCACCTTCGTTGTC
>ERZ795030.5335-NODE-5335-length-11928-cov-5.831719_pt1 | contig 11928 bp, 8 predicted proteins | sample MGYA00375122_ERZ795030 | MGnify/ENA primary metagenome ERZ795030 (study PRJEB30165, sample SAMN05720146) | activated sludge metagenome | isolation source: anaerobic digester from wastewater treatment plant | place: Japan | collected 2015-04-20 ...
ATCTCCTTGACCTTGACGACGAAGTCCGCCCCGGCGTAAACCTCCGCGAGCGAATCGACCATGCGGGCGCCCGCCTGCTCGTAGCGCGCGTCCGGGAAACCCGCGCGCTCCCCCGCCCCTTTCTGAACGATCGCCGTAAAGCCGGCGTTGACGATCGAGGCGATCTCGCGCGGCGTGGCGATCGTCCTGTTCTCACCGGCCTTGTAGTCCCTTGCCAGCCCGAATATCATAGCGCCCTCACCCTCGGCCGAGCCGGATGAAGTTGTCCGAGCGCGTGGTCGTGGCCGGCGGCGCGGAATCGAGCGGCCGCTCGGAGATGCCAAGTATGTCCTCGGGCCTGATCCATGGCTTGCCCTGTATGCCGCTGGTCTCCTCGTGGGTGAGGTAGCCTTTATAGCAGGTGAGGCTGCGCCTCCAGTACCCGTCCCGCGCGCAGGTTTCCGCGACGCCCCGGTTGAGCAGGCTCTGGATGAAGGGCAGCATTTCGGCCGCGTACGATACGCTCGTCGAGTGCGCGACCGCGCCGGGGATGTTGCTCACGCAGTAATGCACGACGCCGTTGACGACGTAGCGCGGGTTGTCGTGGTGGGTTTCATGGCTCGATTCGATGGCGCCGGGATCGTCGTTTGAAATATCCACGAGCACGCTGCCCGGCTCCATGAGCTTGAGCATCTCTTTATCGATGAGAAAATCCTTCCTTTGCTTGGGCCACTTGACGCAGTTGACGACCATGTCCGTCTGCGGCAGCACGGATGCGATGGTTTCCCTGTTGCAGAACATCGTGTTGATGCGGGCCTGATACTTATCCGAAAGCGCGCGCAGTACGCCCACGTTGATATCCATGACCGTGACGTTCGCGCCGAGCGCGAAGAGCACGCTCAGCGCGCCCTGCCCCACGACGCCGCCGCCGAGGATCAGCACGTTCATGCCCGGCGCGCCAGCGAAGCCTCCGACGTACTTGCCCTTGCCGCCGTTGATGCTCAGCATCGACTCGAGGCCGAAAAGAGCCCCCTGCTTGCCCGCAGCCTCGCAGTTGGGCGAGCCGTAGCGGTGGCAGTCCTCCGCCGTGAAGGCGACGCAGCCGCTTGCGAGCAGCGCGTCCACCTCCTCGGGATGCCCCGCCGGATGGATGCAGCCCAGCACGATCTGATCCCTGCGGATCAGCGGCCATTCGCATTGCTCGAACTCCTTGACCTTGGCGAGCATGTCGCAGCGCCCGTACATTTCCTCGGCGCTGTCGACGATTTGCGCGCCAGCTTCCATGTATTTTTCATCCGGGAAGCCCGAGCCCCCGCCGCAGCCGCTTTGAGCCAATACCGTATGCCCGTCCGCGACGATGCTGCGCACCTCCATGGGCGTGCAGATCACGCGGTTTTCGCCTTCCTTGATATCCTTGAGAACGCCAAAGATCATAACGCCTCCGTTTTTCAATTTATCCTTATTTGTTATATCGATAAAACTGTAACCTGAAAATTGCATGCAAAGACTTTGTATGGTTTATTATCCCTGCAACCCCGCCTTCACTTCAAACCAATAGTATGGCGGTAAATACACTTCATATACGCATTTGTTGTACAATGAAACACTTTGATCGTTTATATACAAATATAACGGCAGCCGCCCGCATGCTTTATTGTATCATATATTGTATACAATATTGATAAAATGTCAACCTGGTTCCGCGTGGAAGTTTTTCTCCGGGAATTTTATGGGTCTTTTGCAGGAATTTGCCTCCCCGGCTGATTTTCCCGGGGATTGTTCAGATATGCAGCGAGTTGCCTATGAGTATGTCCTCCACGACAGCATCTTCCGCCGCGCGCGCGTCGTGGGCTTCGATCGCTTCCAGTATTCTTTGATGGCTGGCGAGGCTTCTGGTGTTTTCGATCGAGCTGTCGTAGAAAATCAGATAGATCTCCATCTTGTTGAGGATTTCGTTCATGTATTTCTCGATGTACGGGTTCTCCGCCGCGCAGACGATCTCCCAGTGGAAACCGCGGTTGAGATAGGCGTATTGCCCCATGGAGAAATGGCGAAGGAGCGCGCGCTGCTCCTCGAGGTTTTTGTGCAGCTTCGCGAGGGAAGCCGCGCTGATGCGGTTTGCCGTGAGACGGACAGCCTGCGTCTCAAGCGCGGTGCGCACGATGTACGCCTGCCGAATGTCGCCAAGAGTGGGCTTGGCGACAAACGCGCCGCAATTGGGGACCATCTCCACGACGCCCTCATAGCTCAATCGCGTGATGGCGCTGCGCACGGTTGTGCGGCTCGTGCCCATGGCCTTGGCAAGTTCCTCCTCCGCAATGCGGTTGCCCGGGAAAAGGGACTTGGAAACGATCTGTTCCTTAACATGGTCACAGATGCGCCTTACGGCTGTCGCGTTGCTCATGCGGGTGAATCTCCATATCGCCGTCGGCCGCCCGCGGCATCCTAAAGTGTATGTAGATATTATATCATAGCCGGCGCACAATTCCAATCCTGCGCAGGACCGCTTGTTGGGGACGGGAGAAACAGGAGAAAAAGAAATGCTCGGAAGGAAGGAAACCGTCGGCGGCGCCGCGAACGAGGCGAGTCGCCGACTCGAGCCGCCGTTCCAACGATTCGCGCGGGAGCCCGCTTAACTCTTTTCCCGTTATGGGCATATATTGTATAAAACTCTATATCTTTGGAGGCTTGCCGAATGATGGCCGAGCGAATGGAACACAGCTTACCGTCGGCTGAACAAAATGGAACCGCCCGGGCGGTATATGATCGATTACGGCCCGCGTTTATCCCCAACGCCGGCCAGACGGACCCAAAGGTACGCTATTATACAAAAGGGTCGGGCCATGCATTCTATTTTACCCGGGAAGCGGCCGTATTCGGCTTTTACAAAAAGAGATCCGGGCAAGATCATCCGGCTGCTTTAAAACCCCATCCCCCAGTGCGGGGGCCGTCCCCCGATGATGAAGCTCCGCTTGAAGGTTTGGCCGTCTATCAGCAATTTATCGGTGCGAATCCCCACGTTAAAATAGAAGGACGGCATGAACAACCCGGCACGCTCAACTTCTTCACCGGCAATGATTCTTCCAAATGGAAAACCGGACTGCATCCCTGCGAAGAAATCATCTACAAAGAACTGTGGCCGGGAATAGACCTGGTTTTTCGCCACCGGAGCGGAAAGCTCAAATACGACCTGATTCTGCAGCCGGGTTCCCGCATAGAGCGTATTCGCATGGCCTACCACGGAGTTGAAGGAATCACACTGGACCAGGCCGGAAATCTCCTCATCACCGCTGCCATGGAAACGCTGGTTGATGAAAAACCATATGGCTATCAGGAAATCGAAGGCGAAAGGGTGCCCGTTGAAACCGGTTTTATGCTTTACAGTCAGGCCGATGGCGAGATTGTTCTGGGATTTTCAGCAGAGGCTTACGATCCCCGTTACCCGCTCGTCATTGATCCCGGGCTTGTCTATTCAACCTTCCTGGGCGGGAGCAATTATGATTATGGACGGTATATCGCGGTCGACTGCGCCGGAAACGCATATGTTGCCGGATGGACCGATTCCAGCGATTTCCCCGCCGCCCCCGGGGCTTTTCAAATCTCGCTGAAAGGTTATAATGACGCCTTTGTCAGCAAATTGAACTCCGATGGAAGCGCCCTCGTCTACTCGACCTTCCTTGGGGGAACCCGTACGGATGCAGGCTATGCCATCGCCGTCGACAATGCCGGAAACGCCTATGTTACCGGGCGGACCGAATCTGCTGATTTTCCCATAACCCCCGGGGCTTTTCAAACCTCCCTGAAAGGTGTTCAGGATACCTTTGTCAGCAAATTAAGCTCCGACGGCGGCTCCCTTGTCTATTCTACCTTTCTGGGGGGAAGTCATTATGATTACGGCTACGGCATCGCTGTCGACAATTCCGGAAACGCCTATGTAACCGGATCGACCGATTCCGGCGATTTCCCGACCACCCCCGGGGCTTTTCAAACTTCCCAGACAGGAGAGATCGATGCCTTTGTCGGCAAATTAAGCCCCGACGGCAAAGCCCTCGTTTACTCGACCTTCCTGGGCGGAAGCCGGGAGGATAAAGGCTACGGCATCGCTGTCGACGGGCACAGAAACGCCTATGTTACCGGACAGACTTACTCCGCCGACTTCCCGACCACATCCGGAGCGTTTCAAACCTCCCTGAAAGGTGTGCAAAATGCCTTTGTCTGCAAATTGAACCCTGACGGAAGCGCCCTTGTCTATTCTACCTATATGGGCGGAAGCAGTTATGACGAGGGATATGGCATCGCTGTTGACAGGGCCAAAAGCGCCTATATAACCGGAATTACGCAATCTGCCGATTTCCCGGCCACTCCCGGGGCTTTTCAAACCGCCCCGAAAGGCGCTCATGATGCCTTTATCAGCAAGTTAAACCCCGACGGCAGCGCCCTTGTCTACTCAACCTTTCTGGGCGGAAGCCGGTCGGATAAAGGATATGGTATCGCAATTGATCGCGCCGGAAGCGCCTATGTGACCGGATCGACTGATTCCGGCGATTTTCCGACCACTCCCGGGGCTTTTCAAACCTCTCTGAAAGGCGTCAACAACGCTTTTGTAAGCGCGCTGAGTCCTGACGGCGGACACCTTGTCTACTCAACCTTCCTGGGAGGAAGCAATTATGGTTATGGCTTCAGCATCGCCGTTACCGGCGCCGGAATCGCATGCGTTGCCGGATGGACTGATTCCAGCGATTTCCCGACCACCCCCGGGGCTTTTCAAACCTCTCTGAAAGGTCATACGGACGCCTTTGTATGCAAATTTTATTTCGGTAATCCGTGTATGTCAGTCGATCCCTCGGCATACGATTTCGGCCCGGAATATGTGCAAACGGCTTCCCGCCCCGCCTGGTTTACCGTTGCCAACAAGGGTGCCGGCGATCTGGTTTTAGGGACAATCGTGATAGCCGGGCCACATGCGGCCAGTTTTATCATTCAGAACGATCATTGCTCGGGGCAGACCCTGAAGCCGGGTGAGAGCTCCACGTTAAGCGTTGTCTTTTTCCCGGCCGAGGATTGTTATAAGTCGGCGTTTTTGACGATACCCAGCAACGATCCGAAATGTCGGGAATATATCGTTTCATTGATGGGAAGGGGAGTTCCCCCTGTCATATGTGGCGAGGCCAGCCCCGCATGACGGAAGCGGCCGACAGGCAAAACCGATCGGCCCAAACGACTTCCTTATTTGCATGAGCGCCCGCGCCCGAACGTCGCCCTCGGGCTTTTTCCCGCGGATTGGGAAATCGCGACGGGATTGTTATGTTTCTTCAAACAGGCTTTTCTTCGAATACTTAATATGTTGAATGATATGGCCGATATTGCCTTCCCCGGCATATTTCGTCATATCAAAAAAGTCGCAATCCGTCCCGGACCAATACAAGTCGTTCTCGTCACCCTTGACGGCGATTTGCTTATTCAATTTGCCGACATATACCTCAACATAGCAATCATCGATATAATATGTAAAGTCCATCAAATGAAAAAGCGTTGTATCTTTTTTTGTGATCGAGGTTTCTTCCTCCAACTCACGATATGCGGCGTTTATGCCGTCTTCGCCCGTTTCAATTTTACCGCCAACAAGATTTGATAATCCTTTGTACGGGTTTTTCCTGCGTCTGCACATCAGCAGCTTATCCGCCGTGCAGTTAAAAACGGCTATCACGTTATAACCTTGCATAATCCACCTCTATAAGCCGGCCGTCGTCTTGTTTTATGGATTACTTCTCAGTCAAAGTCGCCCAAAATGTCGGCACGCCGTGATCGTGGAGAAATCCGGACCCATTCGTATCCTCGTATAGGTCGAGCAGCTTAAATCCAGCCTTGAGCTGGCCGCGAATTTGTTCTTCAAGCGTGTGCGAGAACTGAATCCCGCAATCTTCTTTTTCCAGCGACTCTATTAACTCCGGTTCTTTCAACGGGTTAAACGGAAGACGGTGCTTTATCACCGTTTCGTCTTCGTCAAAAAGATAATTTATGCCGTTATCCAAACCGGCCATCAGTCTCCCGCCTTTTTTAAGTATGCGATAACATTCGTTCCAAACATGCATTACATCTTCGATATAGGAATTCGACACAGGATGGAAAATCAAATCAAACGAATCGTTATCAAAAGGCAAAGGCTTTGTCATATCGGCGCGTATGGCATGAATTTCATATCCTTCTCTATCCGCAACGGATAAGTCGCTCATGATTTGTTTCTCGGAATAGTCGAGAACGGTACACTCGGCCCCGAGAGCCGAAAAAATCGGCATTTGCTGACCGCCCCCGGAAGCAAGGCCCAGCACTTTCCTGCCTTTCAAATCCGGATACCATTCTTTGGGCACCGGTTTGGTCGGCGTTAAAAGCATTGACCATTTTCCGTTGAGAGCATCTGAAAATTGCTCGTGAGAAATCGGTATGCCCCATTCCCAGCCGTTCTCAATCCACCTGTCTATTGTTTTTGAATTAATCTCTGTATAATCCATATAGATACCCCAAATTATTTTATATTTTTTAGCATAACACTTTGCTCCGGCAGCGTCAACGGTTTCGCAAATCGCCTTGTCCGGCGCTCTGCGGGATTGAGACACATAGATTGCTTTATGTTTTAAATTCACAAATCGGAGTTGATCAGCTTCATGTCATTTTCACAATCTCGCCGATAAACGGGATTTGACGGCAATAAGGATCATGCTCATCATGCATATACTTGCCGGCCGTGGCACCTAAATCGATCTCTCGTGGCGAAGTCCGCCTTTGGGACTTGGTCCTGCGAACGGAGAAAATCGGGTCTCTATTTTAGTTAAACCTTAAAATTCCTCTAAAGTCACAAAGTGTCTGTATCGGCCACAGCTCCAACATCCTGTCTGATTCAGGCTAATACCCCATCGCCGTCGCGAGCAGCAGGAAGCACATGCTCAGCATCAGCATGAGCAGTTGGAAGGGCGCAGTGCGCCTGAACCACGCGCCGTAGCCCGTATCCGCGATGGAAAGGCCCACGAGCATGACCGCGTTGGTCGGAAAGAACACGTTTGTGAAGCCGTCGCCGAAGCAGAACGCGAGTATCGCAAGCTCCCGGCTGATGCCGATCATATCGCAGATGGGCATGATGATGGGAATGACCAGCAGCAGCTTCGCGCTCGCGCTTGCGATGAAGAACTCGAGCAGCAGCACGATGCCGTAGATGAGCAGTATCCCCGCGTAGGGCGAAACGCCCGAGAGGCCCGAGAGAAGCTTGAACATGATGGTGTCGAGTATGTTGCCCTGCGTGGCGATGAACTTGACGCTCCCCGCGCACAGCAGCATCAGGATGCCCGGGCTCATGCCCGCGACGCCGGAAACGAAGTATCCAAGCGTTTTTTTGACGCTGCCCGTGACGATCGAGCCGCTGACGAGCGTGCCCGCGAGAAAGCCCACGCCTATGACCGGCAGCGAGATGCCCGAGAGCGCCTCGATGTTGGTGAGCGCGGAGGCGACGATCATCACGGCGACGATGGCGATGAAAAACGCGCAATAGACCCGGAACACCTTGCCCTCGCCCGCGCGCTCCGCATCGCTCTGCTCAAACCCATCCGCATGCGCGGCGCCCGAGGCGAGCGCGCGCCCCTCGCTGCGCTTCGCGTAAAACACGCTGAAGGCCGAGAGCAGCGCCCAGAGCAGCGCGAATACGATCAGCCTGTACCAGATTCCGGAAATGACGCTCGCCCCGCCGATCCTCGCGGCAAGGCCTATGGTGAAGGGGTCGAGCAGGGGCACAGCGAAGCCCACGCCCGCGGCGAGCAGGCACATCGAAAGGCCCGTGAGGTTATCCCAGCCCATGCTGCGCGCGAGCATCAGAATGAGCGGCACGAGCACGAGCATCTCCTCAAACGTGCCGAACATCGCGGCCATGGCCATGAAGAACAGCGTCACCGCCCAGATGAGCGCGTATTTCTTGTTGCTGTACTTTCTGATGAGCCGCACCACGATGGCCTTGATGCCGCCCGTGCTCTCGATGATGGAGAAGCTGCCCGCGAGCACGAGCAGCACCACGGCGATGAGCATGATGTTCATCCCGTCCCCGCTGCCGAGCACCTCGAAGGGCGCGGTGAACCAGCGCCACACGGGATAGCCGCCCTCGCCCGGTATCGGCGCGTAGCTGCCCGGCACGATCTGCTCCAGCCCGTCCACCGTCACGCGCTCGTATCGGCCGTGGGGAATGACATGGGTCAGTATGCCCACGACGGCCATCAGAGCGAGCAGTATGGCCATCACGCTCACGAAGGATTTGACGGAGATCGAGAGGCCGCCCTTCTTTTTCGTTTCGCCCGGATTTGCGATGTGCTCCATAAACACCCCCGAAATGATGCGTTGTATGATTATACCACGCGGCGGGCCGAAGCGGAATACGGCGCGAAAGCAAAAACGCGCGTATCCGTTGACAATTCGGCGCGCGTAACATACAATACGGTATGGCTGTGAAACGGAACAGTAGGCCAGCGCGTCTTTAAGAGAGCCGCCGGGTGGTGCGAGGCGGAAGACGGCGGGGCCGAAGCTCGCCGCGGAGCCTCCGCGAGGAAATGCGCGGCGCATCCCTGCGTTATCGGGGCACGAGCGGGCGCTTTGCGCCAACAGGAGTGGTACCGCGGAAAAGATCCGTCTCCCCATCGGGAGGCGGCTTGTTTTATTTAGACGGCGCCAAAATGGAGGTAACTATGACCAACCGGTACGACCACGACGCGATCGAGCTCAAATGGCAGCGCAAATGGGCGGACGCGCATTGCTTCGAGGCGATCGAGGATCACGCGAAAAAGAAGTTCTACGGCCTGATCGAATTCCCCTACCCTTCCGGGCAGGGGCTGCATGTCGGCCACCCGAGGCCGTTCACGGCGATGGACGTCGTCTGCCGCAAGCGCCGCCTCCAGGGCTATAACGTGCTCTTCCCGATCGGCTACGACGCGTTCGGCCTGCCCACGGAGAACTACGCCATCAAAACGGGCATTCACCCGACGATCGTCACGACGGAGAACATCCGGCGCTTCCGCGCGCAGCTCAAGCGCCTGGGTTACTCGTTCGACTGGAGCCGCGAGGTCAGCACCTCCGACCCGGATTATTACAGGTGGACGCAGTGGATCTTCCTCAAACTGTATGAGAAAGGCCTCGCGTATAAAGCCGAGATCCCCATCAATTTCTGCACCTCCTGCAAGGTCGGCCTCGCCAACGAGGAGGTCGTGGACGGGAGCTGCGAGCGCTGCGGCGGCGAAGTCGTGCAGATGGTGCGCAGCCAGTGGATGCTCAGAATCACAGCCTATGCGCAAAGGCTCATCGACGACCTCGACGAGGTCGATTACATCGAGCGCGTGAAAATCCAGCAGAAAAACTGGATCGGCCGCAGCGAGGGCGCGGAGGTCGACTTCGCCATCGACGGCGCAAACGACGTGCTCCGCGTGTTCACGACGCGGCCGGATACGCTTTTCGGCGCGACATACATGGTCATGAGCCCGGAGCATCCGTATGTGGAAAAATACCGCGAGCGCATCGGGAACTGGGACGCGGTCGCAGCCTATCGCGCCGAGGCCGCGCGCAAAAGCGAGTTCGAGCGCACGGAGCTCGTCAAGGATAAGACCGGCGTGCCGCTCGACGGGCTTGATGCAATCAATCCCGCAACGGGGAAGAAAATCCCCGTCTGGATTTCCGACTATGTGCTCATGAGCTACGGCACGGGCGCCATCATGGCGGTGCCCGGGCACGACGCGCGCGACTACGAGTTCGCCAAAACTTTCGGGCTTCCCATCGTGGAGGTCGTCGCGGGCGGGGATATTGAGAAAGAAGCGTATACCGACTGCGAACGCGGCAAAATGGTCAACTCCGGCTTCCTCGACGGCATGGAGGTCGGCGAAGCGAAGAAGGCCGTCACCGATTATCTGATTGAAAAGGGCATAGGCTCCCGCAAGGTCAATTACAAGCTGCGGGACTGGGTTTTCGCGCGCCAGCGCTACTGGGGCGAGCCCATCCCGCTGGTCAAATGCGAAACATGCGGCTGGGTGCCGCTGCCCGAGAGCGAGCTCCCCTTAGAGCTGCCCATGCTCGAGGATTTCTCTCCCACGGACGACGGCAGTTCCTGCCTTGCCCGCGCGAAGGACTGGCTGCACACCTCCTGCCCCAGGTGCGGCGGCCCCGCCGTGCGCGAGGCGGACACCATGCCCAACTGGGCGGGCTCGAGCTGGTATTTCCTGCGCTACGCCGACCCCCGCAACGATCGCGAGCTCGCCGCGCGCGACAGGCTCGATTACTGGACGCCCGTGGACTGGTACAACGGCGGCATGGAGCACACGACGCTGCACCTGCTCTACTCCCGCTTCTGGCACAAGTTCCTCTACGACATCGGCGTCGTGCCGACGAAGGAACCGTACATGAAGCGCACGAGCCACGGCATGGTGCTCGGCGAAAACGGCGAGAAAATGAGCAAATCCCGCGGAAACGTGATCAACCCCGACGATTACATCCGCGAGCACGGCGCGGACGCGTTCCGCATGTACGTCATGTTCATGGGCGCGTTCGACCAGCCCATCCCCTGGAACTCGCAGGGCACGAAGGGCTGCCGCCGCTTCCTCGAGCGCGTGTGGCGCCTGCAGGACATGATAAGCGGCGAGCCGGGCGTGCGCGATTGCCTCAAAGCCTCCCTGAACGGCTGCATCAAAAAGGTCGGCGAGGACATCGAGCGCATGAAGTTCAACACCGCCATCGCCGCCCTGATGAGCTTCGTCAACGACGCGTACGCGGTTGGTTCGATTGCGCGCGAGGAATTGCGGGCGCTTTTGATACTGCTCTCCCCCTTCTCCCCGCACATCGCGGAGGAGATGAACGAGGCCCTCGGCCTCGGCGGCCCGCTTTTTGAGGCGCAGTGGCCGGAATACGACGAGTCCGCGCTCATCGAGGATACCGTCGAGCTCGGCGTGCAGGTCAACGGCAAGGTGCGCGCGCGCGTACAGGTGAGAGCAAACACGCCGGCCGGCGAGATCGAAAAGCTCGTGCTCGCGAGCGGGGAGGTCAAACCTTTCCTCGAGGGAAAGACCGTGAGGAAGGTCATCGTCGTGAAAAACGTCGTCAATATCGTTGTCGGGTAAGGAAGGCTTATCCGACAACGAGCCGATGCCAACCGTGAATGGCGAATAACTGAAAACGGGGCTTTCTCGATCAAGGCGTGCCGTCACAGGTAAATGTTGCGGCACGCCTTTCTTTTTTGATATAGTTGGAAGAGGTAAATGGGAATTTGCGGCAACCTTTGAGAAATTTTGATTGCGAGGCGTTAAGCATGGAAAATGTCAAACGGGAATTATTGATCGGTCAGCGCGAAGTTCTGCTCGAAACCTTGAAAGCCCGCTTCGAGAAAAACGGAAACCGGCATCAGGATTTCGCATGGGACAGAGTGCTGGCCAGGCTGGAATCAAACCCCGAAAAGCTATACTCTCTTTACGAAATGGAAATGACCGGCGGCGAACCGGATGTCGCGGGCTTCGAGAGCAGTTCGGGTATGTATCTTTTTTATGATTGTTCGGCGGAAAGCCCCAACGGCCGCAGAAGCGTCTGTTATGATCGCGAGGGGCTCGAATCAAGAAAAGAGCACAGGCCGGAGCATAACGCCATTGATATGGCGGCTTTCATGGGGATCGAATTATTATCGGAGGAACAGTATCGTGGATTGCAGAAGCTGGGGAAATTCGATTTAAAAACGTCAAGCTGGGTGAAAACCCCATCCGCGATCAGAAAACTTGGGGGAGCTCTGTTTTGCGACCGGCGCTATGACACGGTCTTTGTATACCACAACGGGGCGGAATCCTACTACGCCTCCCGAGGCTTCCGCGGTCTGCTAAGGGTATAGACTTACAAGTTGCAGTCCATTCGCGGGCCTGCAAGATCGACAGGCGCTATACAATGCGCAGCTCA
>ERZ795030.5336-NODE-5336-length-11917-cov-4.147530_pt1 | contig 11917 bp, 11 predicted proteins | sample MGYA00375122_ERZ795030 | MGnify/ENA primary metagenome ERZ795030 (study PRJEB30165, sample SAMN05720146) | activated sludge metagenome | isolation source: anaerobic digester from wastewater treatment plant | place: Japan | collected 2015-04-20 ...
GGTGGCATTTGTCCAAATTCACATTTTTTTCGAGTGGCTTCAGCACCTTTGGGGCTTTCCCGGTTTAAGTCCGACAGGCTGCTAGATAAATTTAATCATCAACTTCTAACCCGAACAGCGCCAAAATCTTAAATCTCTACTACCGCTTCCTGGCTTCACGACTCATGCATGGCCAAAACCCCAACGACTCCTGACGCTGCGGTGCCGACGAACACCGCCGAAAACTGATCGCCCCCATCGAACGACCGGTTCCAAGTTTAGGGGCCGTGAAAATGATGAAATTGGCCTCACGACGGCAATGTCCGCTTTGGAGAAATCGATGAAATTCCAGGGTTGACCGCGACCGTCCGCATACGCTGCAGTGCCGACAGCCACCGGCAAAAATCGATCAATCCCCTCGAATGACTGCGTTCGAATTTTGGATCGGGGCCAATGACGAAATTGGAGCCACGTCGGCGATGACCGCTATGGAGAAGTCGATGAAATTCCAGTGTTGACCGCGACCGTCGGCAATCGCTGCAGTGCCGACAGCCACCGGCAAAAATCGATCAATCCCCTCGAATGACTGCGTTCGAATTTTGGATCGGGGCCAATGACGAAATTGGAGCCACGTCGGCGATGACCGCTATGGAGAAGTCGATGAAATTCCAGTGTTGACCGCGACCGTCGGCAATCGCTGCCAACCGGTCAACAGACTAAGCCATCGCGTTGACCTGCGTGCCCAAATTGCCACTCGTGGCCAACGGCAGGGCCTGTAGCAACGCCAACGCACCGGATGCCTGTAAGTCCATGGTCTTCTCCAAAACCAAAACCCGGGCCGTTTCGGTGACTTGGCTTTGCTCCATTTGTCTCGATGCGGCAACGAGCGCGGTGAGGGGAATATCCATGGCGAAATCCTTTTGTGGCTGTCACCAATATCGGTTCTGCCAACGACGTTCTTCAACGGTTTCTCGTAGCAAAGTGCGTCCATACCGTGTAGCCACAACGGCAAAAACGCACTGATTTAGGGCATTCTTCGTTCTCAGTCGCTCAGACCTACCAAAACACTTTCCAAACCGCACCCGCGTAAGTGGTTGATTTTATTGAAGGTGGTCTCTTGAATAGTCAAGAGACAAACAGAGAACAGAGAGAGAAAACGCGGTTTTTTGGGCCAAAAACGCCCAAAATGACTCAAATTCAGGAGCAGAACACTCAAGAGGCAGTTGCCGTAAGTCTTTGAAAACGTTAGGGATTTTGGAAAAGAAAAGCCAAACTGAAAAGAGTTTGGCTAAAAACGACTGGTGGTGATAGGTGGATTTGAACCACCGACATCAGCATTATGAATGCTGCGCTCTAACCAACTGAGCTATATCACCAACGGAGCCGAATTATAGCGAGTAGAAACAACCGCCGGCAGCGACACTATTTGTGTGTGAAAACGGCTTTGCGCTTGTTGACAAACGCATGCATGCCTTCCTTCTGATCCGCAGTGGCAAACAAGGCGTGAAACAGGCGGCGCTCGAACATGATGCCGTCGGCCAAACCACCCTCAAAGGCCCGGTTGACCGATTCCTTGACCGCCATGGTGGCAATTTGCGAGTATTCGCTGATCATCAGGGCGGCACCCAGGGCTTCTTCCATCAGCTTGTCCAATGGCACGACGCGGCTGACCAGTCCGGCGCGTTCGGCCTCATTGGCATCCATCATGCGGCCGGTCAGCGCCAGATCCATCGCCTTGGACTTGCCAACCGCGCGCGGCAGGCGTTGTGTGCCACCGGCACCGGGGATGATGCCCAGCTTGATCTCGGGCTGACCAAAGCGGGCGTTATCGGCGGCAATGATGAAGTCGCACATCATCGCCAGCTCGCAGCCACCACCCAGCGCAAAGCCGCTGACGGCAGCAATCACCGGCTTGCGCACGCTGCGAATTTGTTCCCAGTTGCGGGTGATGAAGTCTCCCTTGTACACATCGGCAAAACTGTAGGTCGCCATGCCGCCGATGTCGGCCCCGGCGGCGAACGCTTTTTCGCTACCGGTGATGATCATGCAGGCTATTGACGGATCGGCATCAAAGGCCTGCAATGCAGCGCCCAGTTCAGTCATGAGTTGATCGTTCAGCGCGTTGAGCTGCTTGGGGCGATTCAATGTCACGATACCGACTTTGTCAGCTTCGGTTCGCGTGGTGATAAGTTCATAAGTCATGGTGATACTCCTTGTGGAAATCGTCAAATGCGCTTTGCGCGGGTTCGGCAGGTTCAGTGTTGCCCAGCCAAAGACCGACCAGTTTGGCATCGTCGATGCTGAGTTTGACATTGGCAACCGTGTCGTCAAGAGTAACTTCAAGCGTTTGCAGGCGTTGGTCGCGCGCAATCCAGGCCTTGAAGGTTCTCGACTGACCCAGGTAAAGGGGCAAATCGTCAAGTTTGGCCAGTCGCCAACCTTGCGCGGACTTGTCCTGGCCAACTTCGATGCCAAGCCATTCGTCGCCCGCCGCAAAACCGGCCAGTTCGGCGGCGCTGCCTCGCAGCACACTCTTGATGCGAATGCCGCTTTGCTCAGCCACCCGCAAGCCAAGTTGATCGCCGATTGCCGCTGCTTCCTCTCTGTAAACCACACCTTGCCGTGTCAGCAATGGCTTGAGCGGCAGGTCGCCAGTGCCATGCACCCAGGCTGCAATTTGCGCCTCAAATGACTGGCCCGACAGCTCGACCAGCACTGCCAGCAAGTCGTCTTGCGTCATCGGGCCACCCCGGCAGAGCTGCCACAGCCTGCGCATAACCGCATCCAGGCTGGTTTTGCCGCCCTGGCGCAAGCTAAGGTCCAGGCACAGTGCCACCAGTGAACCCTTGGTGTAATAGCTGATGGTGGCATTGGCAGTGTTTTCATCCTGCCGGTAGTACTTGACCCAGGCATCAAAGCTGGCCTGGGCCACGGTTTGCAAATGCCGTCCCGGGGTCTGCAGCACCTGGTTAATGGTTTTGTTCAGCAGGCTCAGATAAGTGCCGTCGTCAATCAGGCCGGCACGGCGCAGCAGCAGGTCATCAAAATAGCTGGTGAAGCCCTCAAAAAACCACAGCAGTTCGGTGTAGTTTTCCTGGTTGTAGTCATAGCGGACAAACTCGGCCGGGCGCAGGCGCTTGACATTCCAGGTGTGAAAGTACTCATGGCTGATCAGTCCCAGCAGCGTGACATAGCCGTCTGCCACTGCCAGCGGTTTGGTTTGCCCAAGCCGTGGCAAGTCGGCGCGCTGGCAAATCAACGCGGTCGAGTTGCGATGTTCCAGCCCGCCATACCCATTGTCCACAGCATTGAGCATGAACAGGTAATGGCGGTGGGGCGGCATCATTTTTGCTGCACGGTCTGTTCCCGGCGTGGTTTCGCCATGCCAGAAGTTGACGCTGGCTTCACAAATTGTCCGGGTATCAGCCAGCAGCCTTGCGCCATCAAAGGTGGGTGCCGCACCGGCCACCACAAACCGGTGCAGGATGCCAAAGGCCGTGAATGAACCGCACCAGAACCGGCCCATTTCGACCGGCGAGTCCACCAGTTCATCGTAATTGGCAGCCAGATAGGTGCCAAAACCGTCAGGGCCTGATTGCTGGGGTGTCAGCGATGTCGCAACCTGCCAATCTGACGGCACACCCTCAGATTCAAGCGTCAGGCAGTGCTCTTCTTGCTCCTGGCCATGCACCCGCAGGCACACGCTGGTGCCATTGAAAAAACCGCGCCGGGTGTCAAGCCAGGCAGTGCGCACCGAGTTGTCAAAAGCGTAAACCTGGTAACCCAGCACCAACGGTTGACCTGCAACGCAGTGCACCTGCCAGGTGCATTTGTCGCGCTGCGTCAGTGGGACATCACTCCCCGCCTGGCGCGCCTGCAGGCACTGCAGATTTTTGGAAAACTCCCGCACCAGATAGCTGCCGGCAATCCAGACCGGCAGGCTCACCACCTGCATGGCGGCGGGCTGGTTGATCGTCAGGGTGATGCCAAACAAGTGTGCATGCAGGTTGTGCATGCCAATGCGGTAGTCAACAGCGCTCATGGCCGACGCTGTTAGCCGCCCGGCTGGCTCAGGCGCTTTTCGATCTGGTCGGCACCGACGGCACCGGGAACACGCGAACCGTCAGCAAAAATCAGGGTTGGCGTGCCGGATATCTTGTGCTTTTTACCGAACTGCATATTGCGGTCAACGGCGGCCGTATCACATTTAGCGCTGGCTGGCTCCACATCATCGAGCATCCAGTCCTGCCAGGTTTTGCCTTTGTCTTTGGCGCACCAGATGTTTTTGGATTTCTCAACCGAGCCCGGTCCGAGCACCGGATACAAAAACATGTGAATGGTGATGTTATTGACCTTCTGCAGGCTTTCTTCAAAGCGCTTGCAATAGCCGCAGTTGGGATCTTCGAACACCGCGAGCTTGCGCTTGCCATTGCCGCGAACGATGGTGAAGGCATCCTTGACCGGCAGCGCATCAAAGGCGACAGCGGTGAGTTTGTCCACCCGCTCCTCGGTCAAATTGCGCTTTTGCCGGGTATCAATCAGGTTCCCCTGCACCAGGTAATTGGCTTGGGCATCGGTGTAATAAATTTCCGAGTCATTCACGCGGACTTCATACAGGCCATTGATCGGTGTTTTGCTGACTTCATCGATCTTTTGCAGTTGTGGCACACGCTCAGCCAGATTCTTGCGAATGCTGGCCTCTTGCGCCCAGACGCCGGTGCCCGCCAGCAACCCGCAGGCAAGCACAGTGGTGTTGAAATGTTTCATCATCTTCCAGTCAAAAATCCATTAGAGCCCCATGGCGTAGCGGGCCGCCCAGTCCTTGGCCAGACCGCTGTGCTCGAAGCCGTTCATGCCCCAGTTGCGCAGCGCCTGCCAGGTGCTGCCGTCTTTGGAGAACAATTGCTGCAAGCCGTCCATCGCCAGCGCCGTTGCGCTGACGTCGCTGCGCCGGGCCCGCTCGTAGCGGCGCAAAAGTCGAGTGTCGCTGATTGGCCGCCAGTATTCGCGCTTGTGCAGGATGCTGACCAGTTCAGCCACATCACCCAGCCCAAGGTTCAGGCCCTGCCCGGCCAGCGGATGAACGCTGTGCGCCGCATCTCCGGCCAGCGCCCATGCCTGGCCATTGGCAACACCAATCCAGCGACTGGCCTGGGCCGATTGCAGTGGCCAGGCAACGCGTGGGCTACACAAACTCAACTTGCCCTGACAGTCCTTGCTGATTTGCGCCAACTCGGCGCAAAAAACCTCTTCGTCGGCATCAAGCAGGTCTTGGGCACGCGACTCCAGCACAGACCAGACCAATGCCACCGCACTGCCCTGCTCGCCATCCAGCGGCAAAAAAGCCAGAATCTCGCCCGGTGTAAACCACTGACGGGCAACCTGGGCATGCGGCTTTTCACAGGTCAAGCGGGCAGCAATGGCTCGCTGCGGGTAACGGGCGACGGCGAATTCAACGCCAAATTCTTCCCGGGTGCGGCTGGCCTTGCCTTCACAGACCACCGTCAAGGCGGCTGGCTGGGGGCTGTCCAACAGTTCAATATGTGGCTGAAAACGCACCGCATCGCTCAACCGGGCTTCCAGCGTGGGCACATCGACAATCCAGGTCAATGCTGGCACCGCCAGGTCCACCGCATCAAAATTGACTTCACCGCCCTCATCACCCAGCACTCGCATGCTGGTGACGGCAGTAGCGTGCAGTTCATCGGGCCAGCAACGCACCGACTCAAGCAGCGCTTTGGACTTGGCATTGAGCGCATAGGCGCGCACGTCAGTGGATGCCGGTTTTAACGGTTCTGCTGCTGGCGATTGCACCACCAGCCCGACCCGCAGCCGGTCGCGCGCCAACAACAAGGCCAAGGTGTAGGCCACAATGCCAGCGCCGCGGATGCAAATATCAAATTGATGCGTCATGATGGCAATTGTAGGAGCGCCGTTTGACCTCATGGATAATCGGGGGTTTGGCTTTCGGGGGTCTATCTTGCTTGCTATGGCAGCGTCATAGCGCCCCCCAACTTACTCAGGACTCCTATGAAATGTGGCATCGTGGGCTTGCCCAACGTCGGTAAATCGACCCTGTTCAACGCACTCACCAAGGCCGGTATCGCGGCCGAGAACTACCCCTTTTGCACCATCGAGCCCAATGTCGGCATTGTCGAGGTGCCCGACGTGCGGCTGGATGCGCTGGCCGCCATCGTCAAGCCGCAAAAGATTCAGCGCGCCATTGTTGAGTTTGTTGATATTGCCGGCCTGGTGGCAGGTGCCAGCACTGGCGAAGGGCTGGGCAACAAGTTTTTGGCGCATATCCGTGAAACCGATGCCACCGTGAATGTGGTGCGCTGCTTTGAAGATGACAACGTGGTACATGTGTCGGGCAAGGTTGATCCGGTCTCGGACATCGAAGTCATCCAGACCGAACTGTGCCTGGCGGACCTGAGCACGGTGGACAAGGCGCTGACACGTTATCAAAAGACGGCCAAGTCCGGCGGTGACAAGGAGGCGGCCAAGCTTGTCACGATTCTGGAGCGTTGCCAGACCGCCCTGAACCAGGCCAAACCAGTGCGCGCACTGGACTTCAGCAAGGAAGAGTTGCCGCTGCTCAAACAGTTTTTTTTGATTACCGCCAAGCCAGCCATGTTTGTCGCCAATGTGGCTGAGGACGGTTTTCAGAACAACCCGTTTCTGGACCGCCTGAAGGCATACGCCGATGCGCAAAATGCACCAGTGGTCGCCATCTGCGCCAAGATGGAAGCCGAAATGGCGGACATGGGAGAAGAAGACAAAAAGATGTTTCTCGCCGAGATTGGCCAGACTGAGCCGGGGCTGAACCGCTTGATCATCGCCGCCTACAAACTGCTGGGCCTGCAAACTTACTTCACCGCTGGCGTGAAGGAAGTGCGCGCCTGGACCATTCATGTGGGCGACACCGGCCCGCAAGCCGCTGGTGTGATTCACACCGATTTCGAGAAAGGCTACATCCGCGCCCAGACCATCGCTTTTGATGATTTCATCAACTTCAAGGGCGAACAGGGTGCCAAGGACGCTGGCAAGATGCGCAGTGAGGGCAAGGAATACATCGTCAAGGACGGCGATGTCATGAACTTCCTGTTCAGCCCCTGATTTATAAGAAATAGGGCTCTAGGCCTTTGTGAATAAGCGCTGGCAGCTACTTTATCAATAGCAATATAGAGAACTGAATGCGGCACTGGGCAAGGGTTTAGCCGCCAAACATCCCCACCAAAGCGGCCGTCATCGACAGGTAGCGCGCAAACTTGCCGATGGCCATGTAGGCAAGGCATGGCCAGAACGGCAGTTTCAGCCAACCAGCCACGGCACATAAGGGGTCGCCGACCAATGGCAGCCAGGCCAACAAACAGGCTTTGGGCCCCAGCTTTTTCAGCCAGGCCAGCGCCCGCAAATGGTGTGAAGAATGGCGATACCGGTCAACCACCTTGTGCGAGGCCAGCCCCATCCACCAACTGACCGCACCTCCCAGCGTATTGCCCAGGGTGGCGATGCCAATGGTTGGCCAAAACAGATGTGGATTGAGCTGAACCAACCCAAACACCGCAGGCTCTGACCCCAAAGGCAGCAGCGTGGCTGAAATGAACGACACCACAAAAACCGTACTCAGCCCAAACTTCGGCAAGGCCAGCAGCGTCAGAAACTGTTCCAGCCAGGGCTCCATCTCACAAGCCCGCTTGCCGTTTTCGACTGATCAGCAGATCACGGTCACAGACTTGATGCAAAACGCGATGGTGTGAAAGTGGCAAAAAGACCAGACCCGTTGCGGATGACTGTCAGACAGTCAGCCTGAACCCGCATTCACCACAGAACATATCGCCTGCCAGATGAGGCGCATGGCATCGCGGACAGTTGAGACTGGCAACTGGCGCAACCGCGATTGGCGCAATGGCGACCTGAGGTGCGTCAGCCCGAGCTTGGGCTTGGGCTTGAGCTTGAGCTTGGGCTTGGGCTTGAGCTTGAGCTTGAGCTTGAGCTTGAGCTTGAGCTTGAGCTTGAGCTTGAGCTTGGGCTTGAGCTTGAGCTTGGGCTTGGGTCTGAGCAGCAGCGGCTTTCGCTCGGGCTTCCTGAGCGCGCTGCCGCGCTTCGTTGACCTTGTCCTGAATGGATGCTTCCATGCCTGCCACATCGACGCCTTCGAGGTTGGCCAGATAAACACTGCAGCAACCCCGCGAGAAAACCAGCGAGGCCAGACTAAACCCCACGGCATAAACAATGCCCCCGCCAACCGACGCGGCAACAAAATAGCCATTGCCCTCAAAACCACTGCTGAGCAAGTCCTCCATGCCGCCAAAACCCACACCGATGTTGAGTATTCCAGCCGCCATGCCAGCAGTCACCATGGTACCAACCACCAGGATTGAACCGACCGTGAAGGTGACCGCCAGCACGATCAGGGTCAACACGATCATCATCAGCATCACATTGACCACCCTGGCGCGCGCGATGGCACCGACCCGGGACACCGCCTGCATGGTGGTGGCACCCGCCCAGATGGCCGGCGCGGTCAAGGGCAGCACCACCATTTGCAGCGCAAACACGGCAACCCCTATCAACACCACTGACAAGGGAAAAACAAAGGTGAAAAAGAACGGCCCGATGAACGGTACTTTGCAAATCAGCAACAAAAGCGCAATCGCCAGTAGTCCCAGCACATAGATCAGGCCAAACAGCAAGAAGGCCAAAATCAACCGGTGACCAGTGGCCAACGACTCCAGCACGGCCGCCAGCACATTGCGCGAAGCAAACCCACGCGCTTCATCCATCAGCATGATGCCAACAGCGTTGACACCGTAAAAGAACGTGGCTAGCCCCACCAGGAAGAACAGGAAGCCAACGGCCATGTGAACCTTGACCGACAACAGGCCACCCAGGCCCCAAAACAGGCCCGCAGCAAGAAGCGCGGCAAACATCAGCGCCACCGCTCGCCAGTTGCGCACTGAATCGACGGCGCTCAACAGGGTTCCAACCTTCACGTTTTGCATGGCTGACATGACAAACCTTTCTCGCTAATTAGTCCACTTTGACAGATACCGATCAGTTGTCCCGAAGACACCTGCACCATCAGCGACCGCCGTCCCGCCGTTGTGCCGCCTCTTGCTGTTGCATTCGCATTTCAACGCATTGAGGGTGATTGACGAACCGACCCGAGTTGCATTCATTCTGCATGCAAAAGGCCAGCGCCAGAAAACTGCGCTTGCCACAAGCGTCCCTGGGTGATGCCGACCTGATCGGCTCAGTCGCCACGGGCGGTACTTGCTGGGCTGGCGCAACATAAGGCTCTGGCGAAGTTGACCTTGGCTCGGGTTCGGCCATTGGCTGCTTTTTCACCACCGGCGGTTTTGCTGTCGGCTTGGGTGGCTTGACTGGCTGGTCACTGGGCATCTGGTTGGCAGCGTTGTTATTGGGCACTGCTGCTGGCTCTGGTGTTGCCGCTGGCATCGGTGCAGGAACCGGTGCTGTTTCCGTGATGATCGCTGGTGGCGCAACGGTCGGCGCTGCTGCGCTACTAGCTGGCTCGACAGCAACGGGCGCTGGCTGGACACCCGCAGACAACGCTGCCGAGCTGGGCGCTGCACTGGCATTCAGGCTGTCGGTTGATGCCGCCCGCTGGCTCCAGAACCAGCCACCTGCCGCTATCGCCAGTGCAAAAAACAACGCACCAGCGGCCAGCCATATCACGTTGGATGACGCTTTCTTGACAGGTGGTTCAACCGGCAGGGCATTGCGAGGCACGGCGGCCTTCGGCGGCTCGTCAAACTGACTCAGATCAATCTCTGGCATGACACCCTTGTGCGGGGCAGTCAACGCTGGCTCAGGTGCGCGCACCGGCGGTATCGGCACAGGTATAGGTTCAGGAACCGGTGCAGGCGCAGGAACCGGCAGTATTGGTCTAGGTACCGGCACTGGTGCAGGTGCAGGTGCAGGTGCAGGTGATGCCACGGGTGATGCATCTGCGGCGAAAACCACCGTTGCGTCCAAATCAACTGGAGCGGGTGACAGACCGGCTGGAACGCCTGCTGATGCCAAGCTATAGCCGCACTTCTTGCAAAATTTTGCCTGCTGCACATTGAGCGTATGGCATTGCGGGCAACTATTCATCTTGACGGTATCGAGGTCTGAGCCGCCTGTGCTTGCCGCAACGGCCAGCGATGTGCCACATCCCAGACAAAACTTGGCATTGTCACGGTTGCTTTTACCGCATTTCTTGCATTCAATGGACATCTTGGTTCACCTGCTTGTTTTGACTCTTGCGAAGCTGACACCTTGGGGCCCCAAACTTTACATCAGTTTCGCCGGGTCCTTGTAGCAGCGCAGGGACCCGTGGTATTTGCAGCAAAAGCATGAAACCACGGCAGTCTTGCTGAAATTTTAAGCAGCTAAAATTCAGCCGCGCTGAGCCTCTTTTTCTAATTTCCTGCAGTATTTCCCGCATTTTTTCGCATGAACCTTGGTAACCACCGTTTGCTAAACCCCGTCTTTGTCGCCCCGATGGCCGGGGTGACTGATCGCCCGTTTCGCCAACTCTGCAAACGTTTGGGGGCTGCTTACGCGGTGAGCGAAATGCTAAGCAGCCGGCCAGACCTGCAACACTCGCCAAAAACCACACGTCGTGCCAACCACGCAGGCGAGCCCGGCCTGATTGCTGTGCAGATTGCGGGCACCGATCCGGCCATGATGGCCGATGCGGCACGCCTTAACATCGACCGCGGCGCGCAGGTGATCGACATCAACATGGGCTGCCCGGCCAAAAAGGTGTGCAACAAATGGGCTGGCTCTGCCCTGATGCAAGATGAGCGCCTAGCGTTACAGATTGTTGATGCGGTGGTGCAAGCCTGTGCACCGCACGGCGTGCCAGTGACGCTGAAAATGCGCACCGGCTGGAGTCAGGCGAACAAGAACGCGGTGCAGATCGCCCGTCTGGCCGAACTGGCGGGGGTGCAGATGTTCACCATCCATGGCCGCAGCCGCGAACAAGGCTACCTGGGACAGGCCGAATACGACACCTTGGCCGCCGTGAAAGCCATGGTGCGTGTGCCGGTGGTGGCCAACGGGGACATCGACAGCCCGCAAAAGGCCCGCGCAGTGCTTGCAGCAACCGGTGCTGACGCGGTGATGATTGGCCGCGCGGCCCAGGGTCGGCCCTGGATTTTTCGGGAAATTGTCCACTTCATTGCCACCGGTGAAACGCTCGCGCAGCCGCTGGTCGCCGAGGTCAAACAACTGCTGTTGGCACATTTGCAAGACCACTACACGCTATATGGCGAGCATGTCGGCCTGCGCACGGCACGCAAACACATTGGCTGGTATGTTAAAACCCTGCCCGGCGGCGAAGCCTTTCGGGCCCACATGAACGCCCTGGAAGACTGTCGCTTGCAGCATGACGCGGTGGCTGACTTTTTTGATGAACTGAACCTGCACATGGACCGCCTGCCAACGCCAACAGTAACCGATGTAACCCATAACAAACAGAACCAACCGGAGACACTCACTTGAAACCCCCTCACGTCGCAGACTGTGTGCGCACCAGCCTCGAAGGCTATCTGAGCGACCTCGGTAGCAGCGAACCCAACCGCATGTACGAGATGCTGATGAGCACGGTAGAAAAGCCGTTACTGGAAGTTGTCATGAAGTACACCCAGAACAACCAGTCAAAGGCCGCGCAGTGGCTCGGCCTGAACCGCAACACCCTGCGCAAAAAGCTGCTGGAACACAAGCTGATCAACTAGGCGCCCGTCGTACCTATGGTTCAAGCAACCAAAAGCGGCCCTGGCTTGGCTGGTTTGCGCCGGATTTGCAGGCCCATAGCCCAGTTGCGGGTCAAAAACCCCGGTGCAAAATGGGTCGTTGCGGTCGATTCGCAGACCAACGCACCATAAGCCAAAGAAGCTCCTGAACAGCTATGGCACAGCCC